>OGPL01000779.1_pt1 | contig 32823 bp, 29 predicted proteins | sample 1552901 | NCBI WGS metagenome assembly OGPL01 (sample SAMEA2580244, study PRJEB22360) | human gut metagenome | biome: human gut; feature: human-associated habitat; material: faeces | place: Denmark | collected 2008/2010 | reverse complement strand
AGGTTCAACTCAAATTTAATTTTTAGCAGTGAGGGCTTCATTCTCAGCAGCAAGTATTTCATCTTCATCTTCATCACTCATGGAATAAGCAATATTCACACTATGATCAGCAATACGCTCTAATTCAGAAAGCATATCGGAGAACAATAAACCAGCTCTTGGCTCACATTCGCCTTTGGCAAGACGTTTGATATGGTGTTTTTGATATCTGCGTTCCATTTTGTCAATCGAAGCTTCCAGAATTGCAATCTCAGCAAGCTTTTCTTCAGGTTTGTTGACACCATCTTGTTCCATGAAACACTCCAGGGAAAGTTTTAACAGTTTGGAAACAGCAGTGTACATCTTTTTGATTTCTTCTTTTGCATCTCCAGTAAGTCCAGTGTTATGTTTGATCTCTGTTTTTGTAAAATCAGCAAAATTTTCTGCGTGATCACCGATACGTTCGATATCATTAACAACATAAAACATGGAACCCAAGATCTTCTGATCGGCTAAAGGCAGTGATAGCTGGTTGGACTTTACCAGATAATCAGTGATCGCATGACTGACATTATTGATATCTTCCTCGCGATGATAGATTTTATCAACAAATTCATCGGATTGATTTAGAAATCCGTGGATGGCATGGTCTAAATTCTCCTGTGCCATATTAGCCATACGTCTTAACTCATTCTTCGCCTGAGGGATCATTGTTGCAGGAGATTTTAAGGAAATCTCTGTAATATACTGCAGTTCATTATGGTGAACTTTTTCATCTTTTCCACGGATGATCTTCTCTGTTAATGCAACAACTAAAGGTGTACATGGGAACATAAATAATACTTCAATGATCTTAAATGTTGTATGAGCATTTGCAACACTTCGTCCAAGATTTCCACCGGAAATACTTAAGAAAAAGTTTGTGATAGGAGTAAGTGCAAAGCTAAGTCCTGTAAAGATGATGATACTTCCAAATACATTAAATAAGAAATGGATCATCGCAGCACGTTTTGCACCTTTGTTACCACTTAAGCTGGCAAGCAATGCGGACACACAAGATCCCATATTACATCCAAGAATAATAAAGAAGCAGATTGGAAGATGTAATAATCCCTGAGATGCCATCAAAAGAACGATACTTACAGTAACAGAAGAACTCTGTAAGATCGCAGTCATGATAAATCCAAATAAAACACCAAGGAAATGGTTATCCAGTGTCTGAAGGTAAGATGTGATCAAAGGTGAATCCCTTAACACAGACATAGCACTTGACATGGAAGTTAATCCCATAAATAAAACACCAAATCCAAGAATAACTTCTCCCACTTTCTGGACGGTAGGATTATTCATAAATAATACCATAATAACACCCGCCATTAAAAAGACAGGGGCAATCTCAGAAAGGTTAAAAGAAACAAGCTGGGAAGTAACAGTAGTACCAATGTTAGCACCAAGGATAACTCCAGCAGCCTGAGACAGGTTCATAAGCCCTGCATTTACAAAGCTGACTACCATAACAGTAGCAGCACTAGAGGACTGAATAACAGCGGTAAAAAAGATTCCGACTAACATACCCGTTAAACGGTTTGTAGTAAATATTTCAAGAATCCGGCGAAGCTTCGCACCGGCAGCTTTCTCAAGTCCATCGCTCATCAGTTTCATCCCATAAAGAAAGAGGCCAAGGCCTCCCATCAGAGCAAGTATGATAGTATAGTTCATACGACAGTTCTCCTTCTTAACAATAACTTAACATAAATATTACTTATATTTTACTTTAAACGAAGCAATGTGACAAGAAAAATATCGAAAAATTTGGTTGAAGAGTAGTTGCCACAAAATTAAAATTGTCTAAGCAGAACATTCATGTTATAATCAAAGATACTGTAAAAATAGAGATGAATTATATAAAGTAGGAGAAATAATAGAATGGAACAGTTAAAGAACGAGTCGTCAAGACAGTATGAATATATGGAAGAAATGAAAAAATGGGTTCAGAAAAAGTCTGGAGAATTTGGAAGGAAGCTCACATGCCATGTAACCACATTTGGCTGCCAGATGAATGAAAAAGACTCTGAAAAGTTATTAGGGATCTTAGAAACGATCGGATATGAAGAAGTTGAAACAGAAGAAGCAGACTTTCTGATCTTTAATACATGTACAGTTCGTGAGAATGCCAATACAAAGTTATATGGACATTTGGGGCAGGTTAAGAAGATGAAAGAGAGAAATCCACAGATGATGATCGGGTTATGTGGATGTATGATGCAGGAAGAGCATGTGATCGAGAAGATTCGTTCAAGCTATAAATTTGTAGATATCATCTTTGGAACACACAATATCTTTAAATTAGCAGAATTATTAAAAGCAAGAGTAGACTCCAAGGGAATGATCGTTGATATCTGGAAAGATACAGACCAGATCGTGGAAGATCTTCCAAGTGACCGTAAATTCTCATTCAAATGTGGAGTTAATATTATGTATGGATGCAATAACTTCTGCAGTTACTGTATTGTGCCATATGTAAGAGGAAGAGAACGCAGCAGAAAACCGCAGGATATCATAAGAGAAATTGAAAAATTGGTAGCAGATGGTGTAGTAGAAGTTATGCTTTTAGGACAGAATGTCAATTCCTATGGAAAGAACTTAGATACACCAGTGACCTTTGCACAGCTCTTACAGGAAGTAGAAAAGATTGAAGGTCTGGAAAGAATCCGGTTCATGACATCCCATCCAAAGGATTTATCCGATGAACTGATTGAAGTAATGAAGAATTCTAAAAAAATCTGCAGGCATCTTCATCTGCCGCTTCAGTCCGGCAGCAGCAGAGTGTTAAAAGAAATGAACCGTCACTATGACAAGGAGCATTATCTTGCACTGGTTGAAAAAATCAAAAAAGCAATGCCGGATCTGGCAATTACAACAGATATTATTGTAGGATTTCCGGGAGAAACGGAAGAAGATTTCTTAGAGACCATGGATGTGGTAAGACAGGTAGAGTATGACAGCGCGTTTACTTTTATTTATTCAAAACGTACCGGAACGCCTGCTGCCAAAATGGAAAATCAGATTCCGGAAGATGTGATAAAAGACCGTTTTGACCGGCTGTTAAAACTGGTACAGGATATTTCCGCAAAGAAAGCCGGAGCATTAACCGGAAGCGTGCAGGATGTATTAGTCGAAGAATTAGATGAACAGCAGGAAGGCCTTGTAACCGGAAGATTATCCAATAACTCAGTGGTACATCTGCCGGGTGATGTATCCATGATTGGAACTATCGTACCGGTACATTTAAAAGAATGCAAAGGCTTTTATTATATGGGAGAGGTTGCAGAGTAAATGAACCGTCGTTTTGGAAAAAATGATATCCTGTTGCTGGGAACGCTTGCAGTAGTTATTTTAGTTTTCTATGTTGGAATGACCTCTGCATTACAAAGCGGTGACAGTATTATCATTACGGTAAATGGCAGCGAATATGGCAGATATTCCCTGACAGAAAATAAAGAGATTCCAATTAAAATAGATGGAAAAGTTACCAATATCGTAACGATTGAAAATGGGACTGCCTATATGTTTGAGGCGGACTGCCCGGATCAGTTGTGTATGCATCAGAACGCAATTTCCAAAGATAAAGAATCCATTATCTGTCTGCCAAACCGGGTTGTAGTAACCGTAGAAAGTGAGCAGAAAAATACATTGGATGATGTGGCAGGGTAGGTGAAAGCATGAAGAAAAGTGTAGCATATCTTGGCGTGTTTTTGGCACTGGCCATGATATTAAGTTATGTGGAAGCAATATTGCCCTTTGCCATTGGAATACCGGGAGTAAAGCTTGGACTTGCCAACCTTGTTACGGTGCTGATGCTGTATCTGATTGGCTGGAGAGAGGCTCTTTGTGTATCGGTGCTTCGTATTGTGCTTACCGGAATTTTATTTGGAAATTTGGTCAGCATCTGTTATGGACTTGCCGGCGGATTATTAAGCTTTGTACTTATGTTTATTCTGATTCGAATGAACTGTTTTCATGTAGTTACGGTCAGTATCTGTGGCGGAATCATACATAATATGGGACAGCTTATCGTAGCAGGATTTCTGGTAAGCTCATATTATGTCATTTACTATATGCCGGTTTTATTGATTGCAGGCTTTGTGACGGGTGCCCTGATTGGAATTGTGGCAAAGGAAGTAGGAGGAAGATTATGTATTCATATATCAAAGGCGAATTATCCGAAATAGTGGCAGAGAATCATATTGTCGTTGAAAATGGCGGAATCGGCTATAATATTTATATTCCGGGACAGGTATTATCTCTGCTACCGGGAGTTGGCGAAGAAGTAAAAATCTATACTTATCTTTGTGTCAGAGAGGATGCATTTATTTTATATGGCTTTCTTACCAGAGATGATTTGAATGTATTTAAATTGCTGATTGGTGTATCCGGAATCGGACCAAAGGGTGCACTGGCAATTCTTTCTGTCATGTCAACGGATGATTTGCGTTTTGCAGTATTGTCTGATGATGCAAAAGCAATTGCAAAAGCTCCGGGTGTTGGAAATAAGACGGCACAGCGGTTGATTATAGAATTAAAAGACAAGCTTAGTTTAGAGGATGCCTTTGAACAGAAATTAAGCCATACACAGGAAGCTGTTTCTGGTAACGGCTTAAAAGGAATCCGCAATGAAGCAGTAGAGGCACTGGTTTCACTGGGTTATTCTTCCACAGAGGCTTTGAAGGTGCTGCGGGATATCGAAATTACGGAAGACAGTTCGGTAGAAGATATTTTAAAACTGGCTTTGAAGCAGATGGCATTCTTATAAGAGGAGCAGAAAATGGAAAAACGTGTAATTTCAACGCAGATGCAGGATGAAGATATCAAAATCGAAAAAACACTGCGTCCGATGACCTTGGATGAATATATTGGTCAGGAGAAAGCAAAAGCAAATCTTAAAGTGTATATAGAGGCTGCAAAACAGCGTGGAGAGTCCTTAGACCATGTATTGTTTTATGGTCCTCCGGGACTGGGTAAGACTACTCTTGCCGGCATTATTGCCAATGAAATGGGCGTACATATGAAAGTCACTTCCGGTCCGGCAATTGGAAAGCCGGGAGAAATGGCAGCTATTTTGAGTAATCTTGCAGAAGGTGACATTTTATTTGTAGATGAGATTCATCGTCTGAACCGGCAGGTAGAGGAAGTATTATATCCTGCCATGGAGGATTATGTCATTGACATTATGGTGGGAAAAGGCGCAACTGCCCGTTCAATCCGCCTTGATTTACCGCATTTTACGCTGGTTGGTGCCACTACCAGAGCCGGACTTTTATCGGCACCCTTAAGAGACCGTTTTGGAGTGGTACATCATCTGGAATTTTATAATGTGGAGGAACTTAAGACAATTATTGTCCATTCTGCAAAAAAGTTAGAGGTAAAGATTGATGAGGAAGGTGCAATCGAATTGGCACGCCGTTCCAGAGGAACGCCGCGTCTTGCCAACCGCCTTTTAAAGAGGGTGCGTGATTTTGCACAGGTGCAGTACAATGGTGAAATTACCAAAGAAGTAGCATCCTTTGCACTGGATTTACTGGAAGTAGACAAGATGGGCTTAGACCAGAATGACAGGAATATTTTGCTTACGATTATTGAAAAATTCCAGGGTGGCCCGGTAGGGCTGGATACCCTTGCGGCAGCGATTGGGGAAGATGCCGGAACCATAGAGGATGTTTATGAACCATATCTTGTAAAGAATGGATTTATCAACCGGACACCAAAGGGAAGGGTCGCAACAGAATTTGCATATCATCACTTTGGAATAGAGGGCTAAGAAAATAGTTGTTTTTCGACAGATTTATAGCTATAATATGCTATATGTAGTAGTCAGAGAATATTTTTAGGCAGATACGCAGAGAGGAAATGAAAATGGCAGCAAAAAATAATACAGAAGTGATTATTGATGGAAAAGTATATACTTTAAGCGGATATGAGAGTCAGGAGTATTTACAGAAGGTAGCAACTTATATCAATGATAAGATTGCAGAATTTAAAATGCTGGATGAATATAAGAGAATTCCAAGTGATATGCGTTCCACATTGCTGGCATTGAACATTGCAGATGATTACTTCAAAGCGAAAAATCAGGTTGAAAAATTAGAGCAGGATTTAGAGGTAAAAGACCGTGAAATCTATGATTTAAAGCATGAACTGATTTCCAACCAGATCCGCATGGAAAGTGATGCCAAATCTTTAAAGGATCTGGAAAAAGAAAATAAAGAGCTGCTTTTAAATAAGACCAGATTAGAAGCAACCTTAGAAGATGCTTTACTTGGTAAAGTAGATAAACTTGAAAAACCGGAAAAAACTGTAAAACCAGAAGAAAAGAAAGCAGACCATACGGAAGAAAAGAAAGAGGAAAAGCCTTCCGGAAAGAAAGCGTAATAGAGAATAAAAACTATGAAAGGGGGCAGACATTTATCTGTCCCTTTTGTTGCCATAGGAGATGAGGAAAGATGAAAGAGTTAGAACTTTTAGCACCGGCAGGTTCCTTGAAAACATTAAAGGCAGTCATTCATGCCGGAGCAGATGCCGTATATCTTGGCGGAAGTATGTTCGGCGCAAGAGCATATGCCAATAATTTTAACGAAGAAGAATTATTAGAAGCAATCCGTTTCGGACATATTCATGGACGCAAAATTATTCTTGCGGTGAATACCCTGTTAAAAGAATATGAATTAGGACAGCTCTATGATTATCTGCACCCTTATTATGAAGCGGGATTAGATGCTGTCATCGTGCAGGATATGGGCGTTATGGAGTTTATCAAAACTCATTTTCCGAATCTTCCGATACATACCAGTACCCAGATGACCATTACCAATGTAGAGGGAGCCAGGCTTTTAAAGGAACAGGGTGTAGAGCGTGTGGTGACAGCGAGAGAAATGTCCTTAGAAGAAATTCAAAGAATCCATGATGAAGTAGGCGTGGAACTGGAAAGCTTTATTCATGGCGCATTGTGTTACTGCTATTCCGGACAGTGTCTTTTCAGCAGTATCATCGGCGGAAGAAGCGGAAACCGTGGCAGATGTGCACAGCCATGCCGCCTTTCCTATGAAGTATTGCAGGGAGAAAAAAGTCTTACCGGACATCATGCAACACCGATTCTGAGCCTTAAGGATATGTGTACACTGCCATTTTTGTATGAACTGGCAGACCATGGGGTATATTCCTTTAAGATAGAAGGACGGATGAAGACACCGGAATATGCTGCCGGTGTAGTAAGTATTTACCGGAAATATATGGATTCCTATCTGGATGGAAGCCGCATTCCGGTGGAGAAGAAGGATATCAGGGCACTTTTAGAACTTGGAAACCGAGGTGGCTTTACCAACGGATATTACTATCATCATAATGACAGTGATATGCTAAGCGGAGAGAGTGCTTCCCATAATAAGAGCGAAGGTGTTCTTCAGGATAACATCCGTAGAGAATATGTAGACACCGAATTAAAAGAAAAGATTAAAGGAAAGTTAATATTAAATAAAGAATGCCCTGCTAAGATAGAAGTGCAATATGGAAAAATAAAAGTTTCTTATCAGGGAGATATGGTTCTTGTAGCGCAGAATCGTCCGTTGACGAAAGAAGTTGTAACAGAAAAGGTTACAAAGACCGGAAATACACCATTTGTTTTTGAAAAGCTTGAAGTTACAATGGATGATGATATTTTTATGCCGGTAAACCAGTTGAACCAGCTGCGAAGAGGTGCGTTGGAAGCATTAGAAGAAGCGTTGTTGAAACCTTATGAAAGAACGCTTCCAGAATTGGTGGAAACTTCTTCCGCTGAAACAGATAGGCAGACAACAGGAAATGCCATAAAAGAAAAGCAGATTTCCAGACAGTCATTATCACAGACTTCTGGACAACAATCCGCCGGTTCATCCACAGAAGTTAGGGTACTGATTGAAGACGCAGAACAGCTTCCGGCAGTATTAAAAGCCGATTTCGTGGATACGGTTTATCTTGATTGTATGTTGTATACAAGAGAAAATCTGCTCCGCAAGTTAAGTGAGGATATAGACAGGGTACATGCATCCGGTAAGAAAGCATTTTATGTATTCCCGTTCATTTTCCGGCAGCAGACCAGTCTTTTTTATGAAAAAATCATGCCGGAGCTAAAAAAGCTTCCATTAGATGGTATTATGGTGCGGAGTCTTGATGAGATTGCGTTTATAAAGGAATGGGGCAATGGAAACTGGCAGATGGTATCCGACAGTAATTTATATACCTATTCCAATGAAGCGGCAGAATATTTTTATCGTCTTGGAATGATACAGGATACAATTCCGGTGGAATTGAACCGGAAGGAGATTTTAAGAAGAGAAAACAGCCGGTCTGAAATGATTATCTATGGCAGACTTCCGCTTATGATAACGGCACAGTGTATTCATAAGAACACGTTAGGCTGTATGCATCAGCCCAAGGTGCTGAACTTAAAAGACCGTTATTCTGTACATTTTCCAGTGAAAAATTTCTGCTCGGAATGTTATAACGTAATTTATAATTCGCTTCCGGTCTGTCTCCTTAAGGAAGACGTAACCGTGAAAAAGATTGCACCGGCGGCCTTGAGGCTTTCCTTTACGACAGAAACTGAAGAAGAGACAGAACAGATTTTAACAATTTATGGCGATATTTATAAAAATGGTGCCATTTTGGGGCAGATGCCAATGGAATGCACCAATGGACATTTTAAACGAGGCGTAGAATAAAGCAGAGGTATTTATGGTTCATTTGATTGTGGAATTATCAAAATATGCACTGATTATTCTGTTTTCCGTGTATACATATGAATGTTTTGCGGTATTCCGGAATATATCAGAACGAAAACAGGAAAAGAAATTTAAACGGCAGGCAAGGATTTTGTATGCGATTCATTTTACGGCATATTTAGTTATATTTGCGGTGACAGAGGATGCATATACTTTTATTTTTTATCTGGCGCAGATAATTCTTCTTGTTGTGGTACGGAATGTGTACAAATTATGTTATCCGATGGCTTCAAGACTTTTGGTTAATAATATGTGTATGCTTATGATTATCGGGTTTATTATTCTGACCCGCCTGAATTTTGGACATGCTATCAAGCAGTTTGCGATTGCAGCGGTATCCTGTGTGATTTCCCTTGTGATTCCGGTGATGATACGGAGGATGGGATTTTTCCGGAATCTTACCTGGATTTATGCGGCAATCGGTATTGTGGGACTTGGTATTGTTTGTATCGCAGGAAGCACCAGCTATGGAGCAAAGATTTCCTTTACCATAGCAGGAATTACGGTACAGCCGTCTGAATTTATTAAGATTCTTTTTGTGTTTTTTGTGGCTGCCATGTATCATAAATCAACGGAATTCCGTCAGGTGGTAATTACCACTTTGATTGCAGCACTGCATGTATTGATTCTGGTATTATCCCGGGATTTAGGTGGCGCATTGATTTTCTTTGTGGCTTATATGGCAATGCTTTATGTGGCAACGAGAAAACCACTCTATTTTGCCGGTGGACTGCTGGCGGGAAGTGTAGCGGCAGGAATTGCCTATAAATTATTTAATCATGTCAGAGTCCGTGTGGTGGCATGGAAAACACCACTAAAAGTAATTGACAAAGAGGGCTATCAGATCTGCCAGTCGCTTTTTGCAATCGGGACCGGAGGTTTTTTCGGTCTGGGGTTATATCAGGGCATGCCAAATAAAATTCCGGTAGTGGAGCAGGATTTTATTTTTGCAGCAATTTCAGAAGAACTGGGTGGAATGTTTGCTCTGTGTCTGATTCTGGTCTGTGTAAGCTGTTTCCTGATGTTTTTAAATATTGCCATGCAGTTAAAGGATTCCTTTTATAAGCTGGTGGCACTTGGACTTGGAACGATTTACGGATTTCAGGTATTCTTAACCATTGGCGGAGTAACAAAATTTATTCCATCCACCGGAGTAACCCTTCCGTTAGTCAGCTATGGAGGAAGCTCCATGTTAAGTACATTGATTATATTTGGCATTATTCAGGGATTATATATTTTGCGGGAAGACGAAGGAGTGTCACATAATGAAAAAGGAGAATATAAACCAGCAAAAAAGAAAGCAAAATCGGGATTCGAAACAGAAGTCAGGGACCTCAGTTAGTAAGAATAAAGAATTTGCAGTGATTACTTATCTTTTCCTTGCTATCTTTATCTGCCTGATGGGATATATGGTATATTTTCAGGCGGTAAAAAGCGAAGATTTTATCAATAGTCCATATAATAGCAGACAGGATACTTTTGCAGACCGTGTGGTCAGAGGAAAGATTATGTCAGCAGATGGCAAAGTTTTGGCCGAGACCGTAGTGGATGCTGCCGGTAATGAAACCCGGAAATATCCTTATGGTAATATGTATGCGCATGTGGTCGGTTTTTCCACCAATGGAAAGTCAGGTATTGAATCCAATATGAACTTTAATCTTTTACGTTCCCATTCTTTTGTATTAGAGCGTATGTTTAACGAGATTAAAGATGAAAAAAGCATGGGAGACAATGTGGTTACCACGTTGGATTCCACTTTGCAGGAAACTGCATATCAGGCATTGGGTAATTATGATGGTGCAGTTGTTGTGATGGAGCCTTCCACCGGAAAAGTGCTTGCCATGGTGTCCAAACCGGATTTTGACCCGAATACTATTGCGGCAGACTGGGATTCCATTATTTCAGAAGATAATAATAACTCGGTTCTTTTAAACCGGGCGACCCAGGGATTATATCCGCCTGGTTCTACTTTTAAAATAATTACAACTTTAGAATATATCCGGGAAAATCCGGATTATGAGAATTACAGTTATAGCTGTAACGGAAGTATTACAGAGAATGATTTTACAATACACTGTTATAATAATGCCGTGCATGGAACGCAGGATTTGAAGCAGTCCTTTGCAAATTCCTGTAATTCATCTTATGCCAATATCGGATTATCTTTGGACACAGATTCTCTTTCGGACCTTTGTTCAGATCTGATGTTTGATAAGACACTGCCGGGAAACTTTGAAACAAGTAAAAGTCAGTTTAAATTAACAGATGAATCCCCGGAAAGTATGAAAATGCAGACGGCAATCGGACAGGGAGAGACGCTGGTAACACCACTCCATATGTTATTGATTACCAGTGCAATTGCCAACGATGGTATTCTGATGAAACCTTATGTGGTAGACCATACGGAAAATGAAAATGGTATAGAAGTAAAGAAATATGAGCCGGCTGCAAGCAAGCAGCTTCTTTCGGAAAAAGAAGCAAAGACCATGCAGGAATTTATGGCAGGTGTAGTTGCAGATGGTACTGCATCCAAGTTAAATGGGCAGAGTTATACTGCATACGGCAAGACCGGCTCCGCAGAGTTTAATAACAATAAGGGAGAAAGCCATTCCTGGTTTGTTGGATATGCACACCGGGAGGATAAGGAAGATATTGCAGTTGTTGTAATTGCAGAAGGTGCAGGTGCAGGCAGTACCGTTGCAGTTCCAGCAGCAAAACAGGTTTTTGATGTATATTACAGATAAATGAAAACAGATAGGATGACATGCTGCGTCAGGAATCATCCGGGACTTCTGAAATGGATTGTTGCATCCTTATGAAAAAAGGGGTATACTGTTTGTTAAACAAAAGGTAGTGACCACATCAGGAGGTATTGCAATGATTGAAGCAACAAGTTGTGGTGGTGTGGTAATATTTCGGGGTAAGGTGCTTGTCCTTTATAAGAATTATAAGAATAAGTACGAAGGCTGGGTGCTTCCAAAGGGAACAGTAGAACCCGGGGAAGAATTCAAAGATACCGCAGCAAGAGAGGTATTGGAGGAAACGGGCGTAGATGCATCCATAATCAAATATGTCGGGAAGAGCCAGTATAGCTTTACTGTGCCAGAAGATACGGTGGAGAAACAGGTACATTGGTATCTGATGATGGCAGACAGTTATTACAGTAAGCCACAACGTGAAGAGTTCTTTGTAGATTCCGGATATTATAAATATCATGAAGCCTATCATCTTTTAAAATTTGCCAATGAGAAGCAGATTTTGGAAAAAGCTTATAATGAATATCTGGATTTGAAAAAGTGTAATCTGTGGGGAACCCACAAATATTATTAGAGCAGCCATCTGACTGCTTTTTTAAATCAGATATGAGGTGTAGCATGCATTGGTATTCTAATTTATATCTGGGAGAAAGGCTGAAAAATCAGGAAGCAAAGGTAAAAAGCAGAGTGGAGCGGAATGTGCCACAGCCGTCGCTTTATCTTCTGACCCTTCCGTCAAATGAAGAGAATCTTCTGGATATTATACCGGCAACAGATTTATTACAAAAGGCATATCCGAAGAAAGAACTTTTTATTATCGGTCTGGAAAAAGGATATGACGCAGCATTAGAGATGTCAGCAGCAATTGTGAATGATATTTATCATAAAACAGGAACATTTGAAGTGCGTAAATTTGTACTGAAACAGCAGACTCGTAAAAATACTGAAATGGAGACATGAGGATGACAGTGCTGTTATCTATTTTGAAAATCCTGGGCATAATATTATTATGCATATTAGGTTTACTGGTTTTACTTATTATGCTTTTGCTGTTTGCTCCGGTATCTTACCGGATTCGTGGAGAGACAAGGCAGGGACAGACTACGTTAAAAGTGCATGGAGCATGGTGTCTTATGGTTTTGCGTTTTTCCTTTCTGATGGAGCAGGGAAAGCAGCTTGCAGTTTTAAAGATTTTTGGCATAAAAGCATGGAAGTATCCATCGGATGAAAAATCCAAAAAGAAATTAGAGAAAAAGAAAGTAAAGAAAAAGCCGAAAAAGAAATCCGGGGAAAAATCCCATAAGGAACCGGAAAAAGACTTAGTGCAGAAACATCAGAAGCCGGAAGAACAAACAGCTTCGGCGATTGAAAAAAAGATAGATGTAACGGGGCTGGAAGAACAGAATCCACCGGCTGCAGTGCAAGAAGAACAGACGGAAAAACAGTATGAACAGAAACGCCATAAGAAGACATATAAGAAAAAGTTTGTTTCCGTATTTGGTAAAATCAGGAAGACAATACGCTCGATAGTAGAAAAGATAAAAGCAATTCCGCAGAAATTTAAAAATATCGGCAGTAAAATAAAAAAAGTGAATCAGTGGATACAGGATGAGCAGAATAGAAGTGCCGTCCGTTTTGTCCTGGGTGCTGTAATAGGGCTGTTAAAAAAATACGGACCAAAGCATATGAAGGCAGATGTTGCTTATGGTATGGAAGATCCGGCAGCCACAGGGCAGGTTTTAGCAGTGCTCAGCGTATTACCATTTTTATATTATGATAAGGTATCTATTATGCCGGATTTTGAGGCAGAACGTTTTTATATCGAAGGCAGCTGGGATATAAGGGGACGGATACAGGTGATTCATTTATTAAAGGCTGCAATTCAAACCTGGAGAAATCCGGATGTGAAACACTTTATAAAGCAATTTTAACAGAATCAATATGAAGTAGAATCAGGAGGAATTATTATGTCAGACAGTAATAACACATTTCGCAATACGGTAGAATCTTTATTCAAAGGAATGGACAGCTTCATTACAACCAAGACGGTTGTAGGAGATGCCATTCATATCGGAGATACCATCATTCTTCCATTAGTGGATGTATCCTTTGGTGTAGGCGCAGGTGCATTTTCACAGGAGAAGAAGAACAACGGAGCAGGAGGAATGGGTGGAAAGATTACACCGAGTGCGGTTCTTGTCATTCAGAATGGCACCACCAAGCTTGTAAATATTAAGAATCAGGATGGAGTGACCAAGATTCTTGATATGGTACCAGATTTCGTAAATAAGTTTGCATCCAGGGGAAAGAAGGATGAGGCAGCAACTGAAAAGTTAGATGAAGAATCCAAGAAAGCAGCAGAGTCTGAGATGAATGAAATTTTATCTGATGCAGTAAATAAGGATGAAGAATAAGAACAGTATAGAATAGTAACAGAAGAACGTACAGCGTGCTAAGTGAAAAAGAAGGGCATATACTATAATGGTATATGTCTTTTTGATTGGAGAAAAAACATGAAACGCTTGATGGGGTATTCCTTTTTCATGGTGGGATTTGGTATGTTTTTTATGTTTATTATTCCAAGTGACGTGATTGGGATTATTATTATATTGATATTGCTGTTGATAGGGTATAATCTTTTCTGCTGTAAGTAATAGGAAAGCAATTTTCTGTAAAAGAACAAAGAATGTGCCTTGGCACATTCTCGCGCCTGCGGCGGTCGCTTGCGACATCTACCTTATACGCCGCAGTGTGCATCCTCGCGGAGCGTTTTTACTTTACAGGAAAGCAATTTCCTGTAAAGTAAAAAAAGGACTGTCCATAAGGACAGTCCAGATAGAAAATGCTAATTAAGCTCTTTCAACGGATCCGGATCTTAAACAGGAAGTACATACGTACATTCTTTTTGGAGTTCCGTTTACTTTACATTTTACAGATTTGATGTTTGATTTCCACATTCTATTAGATCTTCTATGAGAATGGCTCACATTGTTACCGAAATGAGCGCCTTTTCCACAAACTGCACATTTTGCCATGATAGCACCTCCTTTAAATTCTTCACTAAGCCTGTTATGACACAAGCTCACAACAAAGCTATCTTAACAGAAATACAGACAGAATGCAAGAAAAAAATTGCATTTTTTGAAAATAAAGAAAAATACTGTTTCTTTTTTCAGAAAAAGAGGTTATAATATAGTTCATGTTATGTATATACTGGCGGAAATGCGAGAAGATTAATTTTAATTGGAGGTTATAGAATGACAGGTAAAATGGAAAACGAATTAGGTAAAGTCGTAATTGATAATGAAGTAATTGCAACCTATGCCGGTTCTGTTGCAGTTGAGTGCTTTGGCATTGTGGGAATGGCTGCAGTTAATATGAAAGATGGCCTGGTTAAATTATTAAAGAGAGATTATCTGACACATGGTATAAATGTGGATGTGGATGAAAATAATAAAATTACAATTGATTTCCATGTAATTGTTGCCTATGGCGTAAGTATTGAGACAGTAGCAGACAATCTGATTCATACGGTAAAATATAAAGTGGAAGAGTTTACCGGAATGCAGATTAAGAAAGTCAACATTTTAGTTGAAGGCGTCAGAGTGATTGATTAAGGAGGAACTGTTGAAGTGGAAGTAAGTACAATAAACGCTGCGGTATTTGCTAAAATGTTTTTGGCCGGAGCAAAGAATCTCGAAGCAAAAAAAGAGTGGATTAACGAACTGAATGTTTTCCCTGTACCGGATGGAGATACAGGAACCAATATGTCTATGACAATTATGTCAGCAGCAAAGGCAGTAAGCGAGCTTGAAAATCCGACCATGAAGGAACTTGCAAAGGCAATTTCCTCGGGTTCATTAAGAGGAGCAAGAGGAAACTCAGGAGTTATCCTTTCCCAGTTATTCCGTGGATTTACCAAGGTGATTGCAGAATATGATGAGCTTGATGTAGTGATTCTGACAGAAGCTATGCAGAAGGCTGTTGAGACTGCATATAAGGCAGTTATGAAACCAAAGGAAGGAACGATTCTTACTGTTGCTAAGGGGGCAGCCAACAAAGCATTAGAACTTTGTGATGATACTGATGATATTGTATTCTTTGTAGATGAAGTTATTAAAGAAGCAGACCATGTGTTAAGCAAGACACCGGATATGCTTCCTGTATTAAAACAGGCTGGCGTAGTAGATTCCGGCGGACAGGGACTGGTTCAGGTATTAAAGGGCGGTTATGATTCCCTGATTGGCAAAGAAATTGATTACAGCATTGAAGGTTCTGTAGCATCTGCAGGTGTTATGAAGATTACTGCTGAGACAGAAGCTGATATTAAGTTTGGTTATTGTACCGAATTTATCATTGTATTAAATCAGCCATTAACAGAGAAGCAGGAGCATGAATATAAAAACTTCTTAGAGTCCATTGGTGATTCTATCGTTGTTGTGGCAGATGATGAGATTGTGAAAACCCATGTACATACCAATGACCCTGGTCTTGCCATCCAGGAAGCATTGAAACATGGTTCATTAAGCAAAATCAAGATTGATAATATGCGTGAAGAGCATCAGGAAAAACTAATCAAGGATGCTGAGAAACTCGCAAAAGAGCAGAAAGAGGAAGAAACCAAAGAAGAAAAGACAGAGGAACCAAGAAAAGAAATGGGCTTCATTTCCGTATCCATAGGTGCAGGTGTCAATGAAATCTTCAACGGACTTGGCGTGGATTATATCATCGAAGGTGGTCAGACCATGAACCCAAGTACCGAGGATATGTTAAATGCCATCGACCATGTGAATGCAGATAACATCTTTATTCTTCCAAATAATAAGAATATTGTACTGGCTGCAAATCAGGCAGCATCTTTAGTAGAAGATAAGAAGATTATTGTTATTCCAACCAAGACAATTCCACAGGGAATTACAGCACTGATTAACTTTATTCCGGATCAGTCGGCAGAGGAAAATGCAGAACGTATGACCGAGGAATTAGAAAATGTAAAGACCGGTCAGGTAACTTATGCAGTCCGTGATACCGTAATCGATGACAAAGAGATTAAACAGGGCGATTATATGGGAATTGGCGACAAGAGCATCCTTGCTGTTGGTAAGGATATCAAGAGCACTACAGAAGATATGGTTGCTGAGATGGTAGATGAAGAATCTGCGATTATCTGTATCTATTATGGTGAAGAAGTAACAGAAGAAGATGCCAATGCATTAGGTGCTGCTTTAGAAGAGAAGTATCCGGAGGTAGAAGTGGAGATTCACTTTGGCGGACAGCCAATTTACTATTATGTAATATCAGTAGAGTAACAGGAGTGTTTATGGACAGAAATGCACCCATTCAGGAATTGAATGGAGTTGGACCAAAAACTGAAAAAATATTGCAAAAACTTGGAGTATATACCGTTGGGGATATACTCCTTGCTTTTCCAAGGGATTATAAGCGGATGCCGGAGCCGGAGCATATCAGTGTGGCAGAGCCGGAGAAAGTCTATGCTTTTCATGTACGGCTGTGTTCTTCTCCGGTAACGAGAAATACCAGAGCCATGCAGATATCTACTGCGCAGTTTAGCGATGGAACAGGGAAAGTAGAGGCGGTCTGGTTTCGGATGCCCTATATCTGTAATCAGCTGAACCGGGAACCGGAAGTAATATTATATGGAAAGCTGACCTTAAAAAATAAGAAATATGTCATGGAACAGCCGGCAGTGTGGAAGCCGGATGAATACAGGAAAATGCAGATATCCCTGCAACCGGTATATTCTCTGACTAAGGGAATATCCAGCAAGCAGTTTGGTAAACTTGTACATACAGCCCTTGACAGTGTAAAAGAAGATGGTGAATATATTCCGGAAGAAATCTTAGCCCGCCATCAGTTTATGGGATTGAGAGAGGCATTGGAAAAAGTGCATTTTCCAACAGATTTAGAAGAACTGACCGGAGCAAGAAAACGTCTTGCTTTTGACGAATTTTTCTTATTTCTGCTACAGATACAGCGGTTTAAGGAACATCATGAGCAGACACCAAATGGATTTCCGGTAGTAAGGGATGAATTTATTGAAGTGGTGGCAGAACAGCTTCCGTTTCCACTGACAAATGCCCAGAAGAAAACACTGGAAGATCTGGAAAAAGATATATACAGTCCTTATGCCATGCAGCGGTTGATACAGGGGGATGTAGGCTCCGGTAAGACTATTCTTGCATTCCTTATTATGGCAAAATTTGCTCATGAAGGTTATCAGACTGCTATTATGGCACCAACTGAGGTTCTGGCAAGACAACATTATGACACTTTTCAGAAATGGATTGCCATGTTTGAACTGGACTTTCCTGTTATTCTTCTTACCGGTTCGTTGACCACAAAGGAAAAACGTGAAGCATATGCGAGAATGGAAACAGAACAGAATGCCATGATAATTGGAACCCATGCATTGATACAGGAAAAGGCACTTTATCAGAAGCTGGCGTTGGTAGTAACGGATGAACAGCATCGTTTCGGGGTAAGACAGAGGGAGACACTGGCAGATAAGAGCTGCCGGCTGCCACATGTACTGGTTATGAGTGCGACTCCGATTCCGCGAACCCTTGCAATAATTCTTTACGGAGATCTGGACATCTCGGTAGTAGATGAGCTTCCGGCAGAACGTCTTCCGGTCAAAAATTGTGTCGTTGGACCGAAAATGCGGGAGAAATCCTGGAATTTTATTTTAGATGAAGTTCAAAAAGGACATCAAGCATATATTATCTGTCCTCTGGTAGAAGCCAATGAGGAATTGGAATTGCAGGATGTTACTTCATATGTAAAGAAATTAGAACAATATTATGGAGACAGAATCAGCGTAGGATTACTTCATGGAAAAATGCGCCCGGCAGAGAAGAATAAAGTAATGGAAGCCTTTGTCACTGGTGAAATCCAGGTTCTGGTTTCTACAACGGTAGTGGAAGTAGGTGTGAATGTGCCGAATGCCACTGTTATGATGATTGAAGATGCGCAGCGTTTCGGGCTGGCACAGCTCCATCAGCTGCGGGGACGTGTCGGAAGAGGAAATGCACAATCCTATTGTATTCTTATGAATTCTTCCAATGGAAAGAATGCCAAAGAGAGATTGAATATTCTGGCGGGCTCTAATGATGGATTCTATATTGCCAGTGAAGATTTGAAAATGCGTGGACCAGGAGATTTCTTTGGGGTACGTCAGAGTGGTTTGATGGAATTTAAAATTGCAGATGTCTTTTCGGATGCCGATATGCTTTCTATTGCATCCAAAGAAGCAAAAGAATATGTCGAAAAGTGTAACTTAAACGATTGCGAAAAAGACATGAGACTTGAAACAACACTGAAAAATGCGTACAAAATGACAGAATACAACACAAATATTTAGAAAGTTTCGAAAAATTAAGGAACAATTTGTGAAAAATTTACGAAAATTAATGCAAAATCCCTCGTTTTTATTGCTAAATTGCCTAAATGTTGATACAATAAGTACAAAATTACAATTTAGTGAAAGCGGGGGATATATTTTTATGGCTAAGAAGAAAAAAGGGAAGAAAATTAGCACGAAAATGTTAAGTGCAATGCTCCCGGTACTGATTCTTGGTATGGCTGTATTAGGGGCAGTCAGTGTATTTTCCAGTAAGCAGATTATTGACGATGAGATTGGGAAGGAAATGACGCTGAGTCTGGAAAACGAGAAGACAGAGGTAGAATCACAGATGCAGTCTGCGGCAAGCCTTGCAAAACATATGGCTGGAATTGTTGGGATTACTTATGAAAATGAGGAACTGTTGGCATATGTTAATTTCTTAAATACCATGATTTATGAGGAGGATTTTATTTATGGTGCCGGAATTTATTTTGCACCGAATAAGTATGACTCCAAACAGCGTTTTGTAGGACCTTATGTATATAAGGATGGAGATACGCCGATTCTGACTTATGACAGGAGCCAGTCCTCTTATGATTATGTAAGCAGGGATTTCTACAAGATTGTTTCGAATGGTGAAACAGAACCAAAGTTTACAAAGGCATATCATGATGAGGTTTTAGACTGTGATATGGTAAACTGTTCTGCACCGATGTATAATGCAGATGGAACTTATATGGGATGCGTAACTGTTGATATTACGCTGGATGAGATTCAGAATCTGGTCAGCCAGATGTCAGTAGGAAAAACAGGAAAAGCATTTCTGATTTCGTCGGATGGAACCTATCTTTATACACAGGATTCCGGTAAAATCATGAATGAAAAAATAACGGATTCTAAAAATAGTTCTCTTGCTAAAGTAGGAACAAAAATGTTAGATTCTGATAGTGGAAAAGCCTGCTTTACAGAAGGGATTACCGGATATACGGTATATTATGAGACAATTCCGGATCTGGACTGGAAGCTTGGAATTGCCATTGAAAATTCAGAATTGAATGCACCGGTTATCAGCCTTGGGATTAAGCTGGCAATCATTGCGGCAGTGATTCTTATTATTATGATACTTGTGATTTTATCACAGGTAAAATCAGTTTCCAGACAGATTAATAGAGTTAAGAACTTTGCTGTACAGCTGGCAGAGGGTAACTTTAAAGTACAGTCGCTTGAGAGCAGACGCAGTGATGAACTGGGAGCAATGGGACAGTCTTTAAATGAAATGTATGGAAATAATAAAGACATGATTTCAAAAATCAGTGGTCATGCAAAACTTCTGAGTGATTCCAGCATTGAACTGAAGCGTTCGGTAGAGGAATTAAAGAAGGATTATGAGATGATAGAGTCACTGATGAATCAGGTTAATTCTGATATGACTTCCTCCAGCGCAGCGACGGAAGAAGTAAATGCTGCGGTAGAGGAAGTGAATTCCTCTGTTAATATGCTGGCTTCTGAGACAGAAAAGAGTCTGGAGCTGGCAGGAGAAATTAAGAAGCGTGCAAATGGAATTGAAGATACCAGCCGCAATGCTTATGAACTTGCCAATAAGCTTGCAGCGCAGAACAGAGCTGGTCTGGAGGAGAGTATTAAGAATGCAGATGTTGTAAAATCCATTGGCGCATTGGCAGAAGTGATTTCCGAAATCGCAGATCAGATTAACTTACTGTCCTTAAATGCTTCCATTGAGGCCGCCCGGGCAGGAGAACAGGGAAAGGGATTTGCAGTTGTTGCCGGAGAAATTGGCAATCTGGCAGGTGAGACTACAGCTGCAGTTAATAAGATTAAAGAAACAATTGGCGAAGTAGAACATGCCTTTAGCGGAATTGTGGAACAGTCACAGTCTATGTTAAACTTCGTGACAGATACGGTCGCACCGGACTACGATACTTTCGTCAATGTAGCACAGCAGTATGGAGATGATGCCCAGGCAATTGAAAAATTTTCCAATGATATTGCCCAGATGGCAGTAAACATCGAGACAATCATTCATGAAGTCAGCCAGGCAGTGTCCAGTGTGGCGGAATCTTCCCAGAATACAGTGGATAATAGTGGACAGATTATGCAGTCTGTAAATTCAGTATCTGCAGTTGTTGGAGCGGTGTCTGAAATGTCTTCCCAGCAGGAAAAGATTGCCGGAGAATTAAAAGAGGTTGTCGGAAAATTCGTATTGTAATAAGTGTTACTGCATGTGTCATGATAGAAAAATGATATAGAAAGAAAAGGGGGAACCTGAGAAAGGGGCTGTTCACCGATTCCGGTGGACAGCCTCTTCTGACATCTAAGCGGGCAATGAAAAAGATGCGTTAACGTTCAGCCATCTGCTTTTCCTGCGCCTCAATCATTTTCTTTACCATATAACCGCCTACGGAACCATTCTGACGGGAAGTTAAATCCCCATTATATCCCTCAGACAGTGGTACACCTAACTCACTTGCAACTTCGAATTTGAAACGGTTTAATGCACTTTGTGCTTCTGGAACAGAAGATTTTTTCGAACGATTAGACATAGTAAATTTCCTCCTTAGCATTTGTATATAACCGAATGGTTACAATACTATTATCTACCGATAAAAAAGGATAATACTAATAAATATTCACTTTTTTGGAATAATCTTGAAAAAGCTCTTGACACATACAAGTATAATTGTATACAATTATTCAAGAATATTTGTGAATCAAAAGGAGTGTGTTCCATGAGAGAAGTCGTTATGAATGAAAAAACTAATCTATTACAGTTGGAAGAGCATTTTTATCAGCTTGTAGATGTTGAGGAACCAAATGTATTCCGCAATCTTTTTCCATATGAGGAAATTCCGAAAATTGCATTTAATGACAGAATCGTTCCGCATAATATGCCGGAGGATATCTGGATTACTGATACAACATTCCGTGATGGTCAGCAGTCAAGAGCACCATATACCACAGAACAGATTGTAACCATCTATGATTACTTACATAAATTAGGCGGACCAAAGGGTAAAATTCGTCAGAGCGAGTTCTTCTTATATAGCAAGAAGGATCGTGATGCCGTATATAAATGCTTAGAGCGTGGTTATAAATTCCCGGAAGTCACCAGCTGGATCCGTGCCAGCAAACAGGATTTCCAGCTTGTAAAAGATTTGGGACTGCGTGAAACCGGTATTTTGGTAAGCTGCTCCGATTATCATATTTTCTATAAAATGAAAATGACCAGAAGCGAAGTTATGAATCTTTACTTAAGTGTGATTCGTGAATGCTTAGAGACTGGAATCAGTCCAAGATGTCATTTGGAGGATATTACACGTTCTGATATTTACGGATTTGTAATTCCGTTCTGCTTAGAGCTGATGAAGTTAATGAAGGAATACAATATTCCGATTAAGATTCGTGCCTGCGATACCATGGGATATGGTGTAAACTTCCCGGGAGCAGTAATTCCGCGAAGTGTACCGGGTATTATTTACGGACTTACCACACATGCAGGAGTTCCTTCTGAATTGATTGAATGGCATGGACACAATGATTTCTATAAAGCAGTCAATAACTCGACCACAGCATGGCTTTACGGTGCATCCGGCGTAAACTGTTCCTTATTTGGTATTGGTGAGAGAACCGGTAATACACCTCTGGAAGCAATGGTATTTGAATATGCACAGTTAAAGGGTACCCTGGATGGAATGGATACCAGAGTTATCACAGAACTGGCAGAATATTATGAGAAGGAATTGAATTATAAAGTTCCAAGCCGTACACCGTTTGTCGGAAGTAATTTTAACGTTACAAGAGCAGGTATCCATGCAGACGGACTTTTGAAAAATGAAGAAATTTATAACATTTTTGATACCGAAAAATTCTTAAATCGTCCGGCACTGGTATCTGTTTCCAATACATCAGGACTTGCTGGAATTGCACATTGGATTAATACCTATTACCGTCTCAGTGATGACCGTAAAGTAGATAAGAATTCGGAACTGGTAAAGACCATCAAACAATGGGTAGACGAGCAGTATGATGAGGGACGTGTAACTGTAATTACAGATAACTGACTGTTGTAAAAAACTCGGAATTGTATTATAAATTAAGGAGGCTTTATCGTGGGTGAAGAAGGATATTCTTTAAGCGGAAGAGTATTTCATACGATTCGTGAAAATATTTTATCCGGAAAATACAAGTGCGATGAAGAATTGAAAGAAAAAACCCTGGGTGATGAACTTGGGGTCAGCCGTACTCCGGTAAGAGAAGCCTTGAGGCAGCTTGAACTGGAAGGTCTTGTCAGAATCATTCCAAACCGCGGAGCATTCGTAGAGGGAATTACGAAAGAAGACGTAAAAGATATCTATGAAATCCGTGCACGGCTGGAGGGACTTTGCACAAAGTGGGCGGCAGACAGAATTACCAAGGAGCAGATAGCGGAACTGGAAGAAAACATTTTTCTGGTGGAATTTCATGCTAAGAAGGAAAATTATGCACAGATATTGGAGCTGGATAATAAGTTTCATGAGGTGCTTTATGAAGCTTCCGGAAGCAAAATGTTAAAGCATGAATTGTCTGCATTTCATCATTATGTGGAAAGAGTTCGAAAAATCACTTTGTCAATGCCGGATCGTGTGGTAAAATCAAATGATGAACATAAAAAGATTGTAGAAGCATTGAAGCAGCACAATGCAAAAGAAGCAGAACTGCTTGCGACAAGTCATATGTTAAATACTATTGAAAATATGGATAATTATGGCTGGGACAATCTGCTGAAATAGTAAATGGAGGATAGAAAGATGGACAAAATTAAAATGACTACCCCTTTGGTTGAAATGGACGGAGACGAAATGACAAGAATCCTTTGGAAAATAATTAAGGATGAACTGTTATTACCATTTATTGATTTGAACACAGAATATTATGACCTGGGTCTCGAACATCGTAATGAAACGGATGACCAGGTAACTGTAGATTCTGCAAATGCAACAAAGAAATACGGTGTTGCAGTAAAATGCGCTACCATTACACCAAATGCAGCACGTATGACGGAGTACAACTTAAAGGAAATGTGGAAGAGTCCGAATGGAACTATCCGTGCAATGTTAGATGGAACGGTATTCCGTGCACCAATCGTTGTAAAGGGAATTGAGCCATGTGTTAAGAACTGGAAGAAACCGATTACCATTGCAAGACATGCTTACGGTGATGTATACAAGGCTTCTGAAATGAAGATTCCGGGACCGGGAAAATGTGAACTGGTTTATACAGCAGAGGACGGAACAGAAACAAGAGAACTGATTCATAACTTTACCGGAGCAGGTGTTGTCCAGGGACAGCATAACTTAAATGATTCTATCGAAAGCTTTGCAAGAAGCTGCTTTAGCTATGCACTTTCTACCAGACAGGATTTATGGTTTGCAACCAAGGATACCATTTCCAAAAAATATGACCATACTTTCAAAGATATTTTTCAGGAAATCTTTGATGCAGAATATAAAGAAAAATTCGAAGAAGCAGGAATTACCTACTTCTATACCTTAATCGATGATGCGGTAGCCCGTGTGATGAAAGCAGAGGGCGGCTTTATCTGGGCATGTAAGAACTATGATGGAGATGTTATGAGTGATATGGTATCATCTGCATTTGGTTCCCTTGCCATGATGACTTCCGTACTGGTATCACCGGCAGGATATTATGAATATGAAGCTGCACACGGAACAGTTCAGCGTCACTATTATAAACATCTCAAGGGAGAAGAAACATCCACCAACTCCGTAGCAACTATTTTTGCATGGACCGGAGCTCTCCGTAAGAGAGGTGAATTAGATGGCAACCAGGAGTTAAGCACATTTGCCGATAAACTGGAAAAAGCCTGTGTAGATACGATTGAATCCGGAAAGATGACCAAAGACCTTGCGCTGATTACTACAATTGAAAATCCGACTGTATTAAACAGTGAAGACTTTATCAAGGCAATCCGTGCTACATTAGAGAAAATGTTATAAATTTTATACTCCGGGAGGGCAGAATAGTGTGCCGTCCCGGAATTTTCAGCTATAAAAAGCCCTTGTAAAGAATGCTTTACTTATGGGGTGAAGAGAAAAAGTGAGGAGACTTCCATGATTTTAGCCTGTCAGAATATCAGTAAATCCTTTGGGACAGACACCATAATACAGAATGTTTCTTTTCATGTAGAAGATAATGAGAAAACAGCAATTGTCGGCATCAATGGTGCCGGCAAATCTACGTTATTGAAAATTATAGTGGGAGAGCTGGCACCGGACAGTGGCGAGGTAACCGTTGCAAAAGGAAAAACCATCGGTTATCTTGCCCAGTATCAGGATAAAGACAGCAACGAGACCATTTATAATGAAGTGCTTCATGCCTGCGATGCATTAATCGAAAAAGAAGAAAAGCTTCGTAAAATGGAAGAAGACATGCAGCATGTAAGCGCAGATGAATTAGAAAAATATATGGAGCAGTATAACCGTTTCAGCCATGCCTTTGAATTAGAGGGCGGACTGACTTTTCGCAGTGAGATAAACGGTGTGTTAAAGGGACTTGGTTTTTCGGAAAATGATTTCGGAAAGAAAATGTCAGAGTTATCCGGAGGACAGAAGACCAGAGTGGCATTAGGCAGACTTCTGGTAACCAAGCCTGACATTATCATGCTCGACGAGCCGACCAACCACCTTGATATGGCATCGATTGCATGGCTTGAAAACTATCTTTTGAATTATAAAGGAGCCGTAATTATCGTAGCCCATGACCGTTATTTCTTAGACCGGATTGTTACGAAGGTAGTGGAAATATCCCGCCATACGGCAACGGTATTTCCGGGAAATTATACCGCATATGCGAGGCAGAAGGAAATACAGCGGGAAAGTCTTTTGCGACAGTATTATAACCAGCAGCGGGAAATCAAGCACCAGGAAGAAGTAATATCCAAGTTAAAATCCTTTAACCGGGAAAAGTCCATTAAGCGTGCGGAAAGCCGTGAGAAGGCATTGGATAAAATAGAACGTATTGAGAAGCCAATCGATGAAAAAACAGATATGCATATTACATTGGAGCCGGAAATTACCAGTGGAAATGATGTACTTTCGGTGAAAGGACTTTCAAAATCTTATGAGCATAAACTGTTTTCAAACATTGATTTTCAGATTAAGCGAGGGGAAAAAGTTGCCTTAATCGGAAATAACGGTACCGGGAAAACCACCATTTTAAAGATTATCAATGGAATTGTAGACGCAGATGCCGGGGAGATAAAGCTTGGAAGCAATGTGGAAATCGGATATTACGATCAGGAACATCAGAACTTAGACCCGGATAAGACGTTATTTGATGAAATTGCAGATGCTTATCCGAATCTGAAGGCAACGAAGATTCGAAATGTGTTAGCGGCATTTTTATTTACGGATGATGATGTGTTTAAGCGGATTCGTGATATCAGTGGTGGAGAAAGAGGTCGTGTTTCACTGGCAAAACTGATGTTATCCAATGCGAACTTCTTAATTTTAGACGAGCCGACCAACCACCTTGATATTATGTCAAAGGAAATTTTAGAGTCAGCCATCAATTCCTATACCGGAACGGTGCTTTATGTATCCCATGACCGTTATTTTATTAATAAAACTGCCAGCAGAATTCTTGATTTAAAGAATGAAACAATTCTAAATTATATTGGAAATTATGATTATTATCTGGAGAAAAAGGAAGTTCAGGAGTTAGCGGCGTTTGGCACAGCTACACAGGATCGTGCAGACAATTCAGCAGAAAAAGGAAATGTCATTGTTTCCGATGGAACTGGAGAAAAAAACGGAACAGAGCAGATATCCAGCGGAGGAAAACAGAAGTTAAGCTGGGAAGAAATGAAGAAACAGCAGGCAGCAAAACGTAAGCTGGAAAACGAATTAAAGCGTACAGAAGATGAAATTGCTAAGAGAGAGGCAAAGATAGAAGCATTAAATGATGAACTGTCAAAGCCGGAGGTAGCATCAAATTCCTATGAATTAAACAAAATCCATGAGGAGCAGATGCAGGAAGAGGCAGCGCTGGAAGAACTCTATGCAAAATGGGAAGAATTAAGTTTACAGAAAGATTGTTAAAGTTGTAACACATTGACATCCTTTCGGCAAGAAACTATAATTATTGTAGGGTATTGAGAGCAGGAGGAACTGGCAGAATGAGCAAAGAAATATCACAGGCAGTAATTCGTAGAATGCCAAGATATTACCGATATCTGGGGGAACTTTTAGATGAAGGGGTAGAACGTATTTCATCGAATGAACTGAGTGCAAGAATGAAAGTGACCGCATCGCAGATCAGACAGGATTTAAATAATTTTGGTGGTTTTGGACAGCAGGGATATGGTTACAATGTACAATTTCTGTATGAAGAAATCGGAAAGATTATGGGATTAAATGAACAGCATAATATTATTATTATTGGAGCTGGTAACTTAGGACAGGCACTTGCCAATTATGTGAAGTTTGAAAAACTCGGCTTCGTCATAGTAGGATTGTTTGACGTGAATCCGGAGTTATGCGGAAAATCCATTCGTGGCAATAAAATCGAAATGATTGATAAACTGGAAGAATTTGTAAAGACACATAAGGTAGATATTGCTACACTGACTATGCCGAAAGAAAAGGCAGATGCTGTGGCAAACCAGCTGGTAAGCCTTGGTGTACATGCAATCTGGAATTTTGCCCATGTGGATCTGGAAGTGTTGGATGAAAATGTTGTAGTGGAAAATGTACATTTATCAGACAGCCTGATGCAGTTATCCTATAATATGACAAAGAACAAAAGGAAAAAGGAAACGCTGGAATAGAGGTGTTTTGCATGAAAGATGACAAGGAATTTCTGGAAGCATTAGAAAGCAGAAAAGTACCAATACTTGTATTGGATCAGAAATGGCACAGGCTTTTTGCTTTAAGCGGAAAAACCAGTGAAATCAAGCAGCTGGAAGAAAAGTTAAATCAGTTGTTAGAACAGCAGGGAAAGCTTAATAATGATTTGAAAGAACTGAAAAAGACAAAGAATCGGTTGATGAAAAGCATTGTTGTCAACATGGAAGGAACTCATGAGGAAAATGAGGGGGATATTTCTTCCAGAAAATTAGATGAAGACAAGAGACTGATTGATGAAGTCAATGTCAAAATGGAAGAAATTGAGGATGAATTAATTGAACTTCCACGAAATATAAACAGTGCAAATCAGGAACTTATGTTAGAAAGCATGCGTTACTGCTATGAGAGACTAAGACAGAACAGCAAAGAAGCAGATGAAATTACGGCCTGGATTGATAAGGTAAGGGTAGAACTTAAGAAAAATATCATCAAAAAACAGAACCGTGAAATCAACAACCGGCAGATTTATTCTTATATGCATGATATTTTTGGTGTGGATATTTTAAATATATTTGATCTGCGGCAGGAAGATGAAGACCGTCTGCAGGGAAAAAAAGCGGTGGAAAATGCGGACGAAAGGAATTAATTTATGGAATATCTTGTAAATTCCCGGGAAATGAAAACATGTGATACCAATACAATTGAACATTTTAAAGTGCCATCCATGGTTCTGATGGAGCGGGCAGCACTTTCTGCGATAGAAGTAATACAGGAAAAAGAAATTTCATGTAACCGCGTGCTGGTAGTGTGTGGAACCGGAAATAACGGCGGCGATGGTATGGCAATTGCAAGATTGTTATACTTATCCCACATTCCGGTTGAAGTATATCTCTATGGAAATAAAACACATTTTTCAAAGCAGGCAAAAGAACAGTATGAAATCCTGGCATCATATGGTGTACCATTTATTGATGAAATGGAGGATGCAAATTCCTACAGCCTGATTATTGATGCGTTATTTGGCATAGGATTATCACGAAAATTAGATGATGAACTGGTGCACTTGATGGAACGGCTAAACCAGAGCAGTGCCCACCGGCTGGCAGTGGATATACCATCCGGTGTCTCGGCAGATAATGGAGCTGTATTAGGTGGTGCATTCAAAGCAGATGATACTGTAACCTTTGCTTACTGCAAGACCGGAATGGTGTTATTTCCTGGTGCAGAATACTGCGGAAATATTACGGTTAAGGATATCGGAATTGGAGAAGAAAGCTGGTTAGATAAAAGACCTGCAGCTTATGCAATCACAAAGGAAGATTTAAATTTTTTAAATAATCGTGCTGCTGATTCGAACAAGGGAACCTTTGGAAAAGTCCTTCTGGTTGCCGGAAGCGTGAATATGGCAGGTGCGGCGGTTCTTGCAGCAAAGGCAGCTTATCGCAGTGGCTGTGGTCTGGTGAGAATATATACACCGGAAGAAAACCGTATTATCTTACAGACAGCAGTGCCGGAGGCAATTCTTACTACCTATTCTGCAAAAAAGGCTGATACACAGCAACTGATAGAATGTCTGTCCTGGGCAGATGTTATTATTTTAGGACCTGGAATTGGCAAAAGTGATGTGGCACACAGTATTGTAAAGACGGTACTTAAGAATGCGGCAGTACCAATGGTAGTAGATGCCGATGCATTAAATATCATAGCAGAGCAGACCGAACAGCTTCTTCGCCCGCATACAGAACTGGTATTAACGCCACATCTGGGGGAAATGTCCCGGTTAAAACAGCTTGCCGTTTCCTATATCAAAGAAAATATTGAGCAGGTTGCGGAAGATTTCGCAAGGGAATATAATGTAATCTGTGTTTTGAAAGACAGCAGAACGGTAACGGCAATTCCTTATGGGAAAACATTTATTAACCGGAACGGTAACAGCGGAATGGCTACTGCGGGAAGTGGTGATGTACTGAGCGGAATTATTGGAAGTCTGATGGCGCAGGGCTTATCTGCAGAGCAGGCGGCACCGCTTGGGGTATATGTACATGCGGCGGCAGCAGATGAACGGAGCAAAACAGTTTCAATGCATGGACTGACTGCAGGCGAAATTATAAACGGATTATCCGATGTGTTGTCATAATAATAATTTGAGGTGAATGAAATGAAAAGATATAGCAGGGTATATGCCAGCGTGAATCTGGATGCGGCCATTGAGAATATGGAGGCAATGCACCGGCTTTTAAAGAAAGATACCAGCATGTTTGCGGTAATTAAAACAGATGGATACGGACATGGTGCAACGGAACTTGCCCGTGTATTAGAGCCGCTTCCGTATCTCCATGGCTTCTGTGTGGCCACAGTGGAAGAAGGCGTAATTTTAAGAAATCATGGAATTAAGAAGCCGATTCTGATTCTTGGTTTTGCATTCCCGGATGAATATGAGATTATTGTAGAACAGAAATTAGAGCCTGCTGTATTTACGTATGATATGGCAGTTGCACTTTCTGAAGCTGCAACAAGGAAAAATCAGGATGTGGCAATTCACATTGCAGTGGATACTGGAATGAGCCGGATTGGTTATCAGGTGGAAAAAGAAAATGCAGGAGAGATAGCGCAAATCAGTAAGCTGCCACATATAATAATGGAGGGGATTTTTACCCACTTTGCAAGGGCAGATGAAAAAGACAAAACGGGTGCCCATAAGCAGCTTGAACTGTTTCAGAAAATGATTGCAATGTGCAAAGAAGAAGGCGTTATTTTCCATCATGCACACTGTTCAAACAGTGCAGGAATTATTGATTTGCCGGAAGCAAATATGGACATTGTAAGAGCGGGAATTACATTATACGGACTCTGGCCATCGGATGAAGTGCAAAAAGACAGACTGCCAATGCACCCGTTAATGGAATTAAAGAGTCATGTTTCTTATGTAAAGACACTGCCGGCTGGAAGGGAAATCAGCTATGGTGGAACCTATACCACAACCAGAGAGACGAAGGTGGCAACGATTCCGGTCGGTTATGGAGACGGTTATCCGAGAACTTTATCTAACAAAGGTTCTGTACTGATTCAGGGAAAAAGAGTACCGATTCTTGGCAGAGTCTGCATGGATCAGTTTATGGTGGATGTTACTGATGTGCCGGATGTTGTCGTTGGAACAGAGGTAACACTTCTTGGCAGAGACGGCGATGAAATCATTACAGCGGAAGAAATCGGGGATTTATCCGGCAGATTCAATTATGAATTTGTCTGTGATCTGAGCAAGCGTGTTCCGAGAGAGTATTATAAAAACGGTACGATCGTAAAACAGATTGATTATTTCGAATAACCGGAATAGTTGAAAGAATCCGGTTAACATGCATACATCCGATAAAACCGGAGATACTTTAGTATGTTCTTAGAAGAAAAACAAAAGGTTCTGAGAAGAATCAGAGAACAAATACGAAAAGTAACTGGAATATCGGAGTGTGAATGAATTGATAATTAAACGGGGCGACATTTATTACGCAGATCTTAGTCCTGTCGTTGGTTCCGAACAAGGGGGAATCCGGCCGGTACTTATAATACAGAATAACATAGGCAACAGACATAGTCCAACCATCATCTGTGCCGCAATTACGTCGAAGATGAATAAGGCAAAATTGCCGACACATATTGAAATCTGTACAAATGATTATAATATTATGAAAAATTCAGTCATTCTACTGGAACAGATCCGTACAATTGACAAGAAAAGACTGAGAGAATATGTCTGTCATATCGATCAGGAACGAATGAAAAAAATTGACCAAGCAATAAGAATCAGTCTGGATCTTACTACATAAATCCAACCAGATTCTTTACAGAACAAAAAAAGCGTGGTAAAATTATATGGATAGTGCTTTACAGAACCTAAAGTGTATCTGTAAATGCAAATGAATTTATATAAAATACATTGATACAATAGAAAAGGAGAATCAGAATATGTCAGGACATTCTAAATTTGCGAATATCAAGCATAAGAAAGAAAAGAATGATGCAGCGAAAGGAAAGATCTTTACAAAGATCGGACGTGAACTTGCAATTGCTGTTAAGGAAGGTGGAAGTGCTGATCCGACAAACAACAGCAGACTTCGTGATGTAATTGCTAAAGCAAAGTCAAATAACATGCCGAATGATACAATCGAAAGAAATATCAAGAAAGCTGCCGGAGAGGGTTCCGCAGATAACTATGAGCGTATTACATATGAAGGATACGGACCGAACGGAACAGCTATCATCGTTAAGACTCTTACGGATAATAAGAATCGTACAGCTTCTAACGTAAGAAATGCATTTACAAAAGGAAGCGGAAATGTAGGAACACCGGGATGTGTATCTTTCATGTTTGACGAGAAGGGACAGATCATCATTGATAAAGAAGAGTGCGATATGGACTCAGATGATCTTATGATGACTGTACTTGATGCCGGAGCTGAAGACTTTAACGAAGAAGAAGACAGCTATGAAGTATTAACAGCACCGGAAGACTTCAGTGATGTTCGTCTGAAGATGGAAGAAGCCGGAATCCCTATGGTTTCTGCTGAAGTTACAATGATTCCACAGACATATGTTGATCTTACAAAAGAAGAGGATATCAAAAACATCCAGAAGACACTTGATCTTCTTGATGAGGATGATGACGTTCAGGACGTATACCATAACTGGAATGAATAGAAATACCCAGCTATAAGAGAGGATATAAAACTATGAGTAATTACAAGATGGAAACGAAATGCGTACAGTCCGGTTACAATCCGGGAAACGGTGAGCCACGTGTACTCCCGATCGTTCAGAGCACAACATTCCGTTATACAAGCAGTGATCAGATGGGACGACTGTTTGATCTTGAAGAGTCCGGATATTTTTATACCAGACTTCAGAATCCGACGAATGACGCGGTGGCGGCAAAAATTGCGGAACTGGAAGGCGGCACGGCAGCGATGCTGACTTCCTCCGGTCAGGCGGCGAATTTCTTTTCTGTCTTCAATATCTGCAGCGCGGGTGATCATGTGGTCAGTTCCTCTGCGGTT
>OGPL01000770.1_pt1 | contig 32940 bp, 31 predicted proteins | sample 1552901 | NCBI WGS metagenome assembly OGPL01 (sample SAMEA2580244, study PRJEB22360) | human gut metagenome | biome: human gut; feature: human-associated habitat; material: faeces | place: Denmark | collected 2008/2010 | reverse complement strand
AGAAGAAGCAGGTATAATATTATTTAACACTTGCTGCGTAAGAGAAAATGCTGAAAATAAAGTTTTTGGTAACTTAGGAGCTCTTAAAAAGTTAAAGAAGAAAAATCCAGACCTAATTATAGGAATATGTGGATGTATGATGCAGCAAGAAGGTATGGCAGATAAAATTTTAAAAAAATTCCCATACGTAAATATTATATTTGGTACTCATAATGCATATAAATTCCCAGAATATTTAAATAGAGTTAGAACTGAAGGGGTTCAAATAAAAGAAATATTCAATAAAGAAACAGACATTGTTGAAGGGCTTCCAATAGATAGAGAAAGCAGTGTAAAAGCTTTCGTAACAATAATGTATGGCTGCAACAACTTCTGTACTTATTGTATAGTACCATATGTAAGAGGAAGAGAACGTTCAAGAAAGCCTGAAGATATTTTAAATGAGGTAAGGGAACTTGTTGCACAAGGTTATAAAGAAATAACTTTACTTGGGCAAAACGTAAACTCATACGGTAAAGGATTAGAAGAAGACGTTGATTTTGCTAAACTTTTAAGAATGATTAATGAAATAGAAGGATTAGAAAGAGTTAGATTTATGACATCTCATCCTAAAGACCTTACACATGATGTAATAATGGCTATTAAAGAATGTGATAAGTTATGCGAACAAATTCATTTACCAGTACAAAGTGGATCAAATAGTATATTAAAGAAAATGAATAGACATTACACAAAAGAATATTATTTAGATTTAATAAAGAAAATTAAAGAAGAAATACCAGGAGTGACTTTAACAACAGATATTATTGTTGGTTTCCCAGGTGAAACAGAAGAAGATTTCCAAGAAACATTAGAACTTGTTAAAGAAGTAGGATATTCTTCAGCATTTACTTTCATTTATTCAAGAAGAAATAATACACCAGCTGATATGATGTTAAATCAAGTTAGTGAGGAAGATAAGCACCATAGGTTTAATAGATTAATTGCTGCAGTAAATGAAAGAGTAATTGCACAAAATAAGGCTGAAGAAGGAAATATACTTGAAGTATTAGTAGAAGGAAATAGCAAAAATGATGCTGAAAAACTTACAGGAAGAACTAGAACAGGAAGATTAGTTAACTTTACTGGTGAAAATGTAAATGTTGGAGAACTTGTTAATGTAAAAATAACAAGAGCTCAAAACTTCTCATTAATAGGTGAAGTAATTAAATAATTTAAAGCTGCCATATGTGGCAGCTTTTTTAATTTTATATATATATTTTATAACTTACTTTAATATATTTTTATATAATGTACAGCCGGGTATTAATTACATATATTCAACAGGAGAGTCTGAATATACAGGAGAATTCCTAGATATGGCTGCACAGATGAAGGATTCATCAATGGATTTCAATTATATTCTTAACAGTAAAACAATGACATTTCATAAACCGGAATGCGAAAAGGCATCAAGAATTGGAACTAAGAATAAGATATATTCTTATGCAGAAAGAGAAGAACTTATTGGAGCGGGATATACGGCAGCGGAATGCTGTAATCCATAGTTTATAACTTTTTTACAATTGTTTATGATTGTTATACAGACATATAAGGATTTTTCTGGTAATATAAATCTATCGAATCATTATTTTAAGACAGAGAGGAGATAGGGGTATGAACAATAGCTTTGAAAGCTTTGAATTATCTACAGAACTTATATTTCAGAGGTTCCTGATGGATAAGGAGAGAAGAAAGAATTTTTACAATGGTCTTGAGCTGGCAGATTATATTGCGCTCAAGGTAATGGAGAAAGATTGTATTGATGGCAAGGATAAGACATATCTTAAGGATTTGTCTTCATTTATGAGAATATCAATTCCACAGACATCGGCAATCGCAAGCAGTCTTAAGGACATGGGTTATGCTTTATGGAAACATGATGGCAAAGGAACAGATGGTACATATCTCGTATTCACTGATGCCGGAAGGGATTTCTTGAAAAAAAGAGAGGACAATAACAGAGAATATTATGGTAATGTTATTGCTGAACTTGGTGAAGAAAGAACTACACAGATACTTAGTGATATGAGAACTCTTGTTGAAGCTATGGAGCACGCATCAAAAAAGATGCACCTTAAGGAGGCAGAATAATATTACAGAATATAAGGGAGAATAAAAGCAATGAGTAATGTTAATACTAAGAATAATGTGAGAACGATAGCGGTGACGGGTATGCTTTCAGCAGTAGCAGTAGTTCTTATGTATCTGGAGATACCGATTCCTATTATGCCAGGATTTATCAAGTTTGATTTTTCGGATCTTCCGGCGTTACTTGGTGCTTATGCACTCGGACCAGTGGCAGGCATTATAATATGTCTCATTAAGAATGTTGTACATCTGGCAGCTTCACAGAGTATGCTTGTTGGCGAACTTTCTAACTTTATACTCGGTTCCGTATTCGTGTTTACAGCAGGAATTGTTTATAAGAAGAAAAAGTCTAAGACAGGAGCATTGCTTGGCGGTTTATGCGGTGCCATGGCAATGGGTGTATTCAGTGTGTTCTCTAATTATTTAATAGTGTATCCTGTGTATTATAAACTGGCAATGCCAGAGGTGGTAATATTAAGTCTGTATCAGGCTATAATTCCATCTATGAAATCAATCATGCAGTGTCTGATATGCTTTAATCTTCCTTTTACAATAGTTAAAGGTCTTATAGATGTAGGGATATCAATGCTTATATATAAGCCATTATCACCACTTCTTAAGGGAAAACATTAATATAATAATATATAATACTAATATGCCGGAACTTTTGCTGAGTCTGAAGTTCTGGCATATTTTTTTTGTTTTTGACCGATACTGAAAGTTATGAAGTTGATACACAATGCATATTTAGAGAAAGTATTTTGATGATAATTTGTGAAAAATGCACAAAAATAATCTAAAAGTTTGTGAATGAATGTGATTGATTTTGAATGAATGTGATTGTATTATAATTATATCAAAAAGGTCGTGAAGCCAGAAAGGAGAGACAATGGTATATACAGTAACATTTAATCCGTCACTGGATTATATAGTGGAAGTTAAGAGTTTTGAACTGGGGATGACGAACAGAACATCATATGAGCATATGCTTCCAGGGGGTAAAGGAATTAATGTTTCAATAGTTCTTAATAATCTTGAATTTGATACAACAGCATTTGGTTTTGTAGCCGGGTTTACCGGAAAACAGATATGTGACATGGTATCAGAGTATGGCATTAATACAGATTTTATTCAGGTTGATAATGGTTTTTCAAGAATAAACATGAAGATTAAGAACATAGATGGAACAGAGATTAACGGAATGGGACCTCAGATATCAGAAGATAATCTCCATTCTCTTGTAAGTAAGATTGACAGACTTTCAAGTGGAGATGTTCTTGTGCTTGCAGGAAGTATTCCCTCATGTATATCAGACGATATATACAGAAGAATAATGGGAAGACTACAGGGAAGAGATGTTAAGATTATAGTTGATGCGACAAGCAGGCTTTTACTTAATGTCCTTGAATATCACCCATTTCTTATCAAGCCTAATCAGCATGAACTTGGAGATATATTTGGTGTTAAGCTTGAATCTAAGGAAGAGGTTATTCCATATGCAAGGAAGCTGCAGGATATGGGAGCTGTCAATGTGCTTATATCGATGGGTGGAAAAGGCGCAGTTCTTATTGATGAACATGGAAACGTATATGAAGCAGATGCACCAAAGGGCGAGCTTAAGAATTCAGTAGGTGCAGGTGATTCAATGGTTGCAGGATTTATGGCGGGGTATCTTCAGACAGGCAATTATGAAGATGCATTCCGGATGGGCGTTGCAACAGGAAGTGCCAGTGCATTTTCAGAAAATCTTGCAACAAAAAGAGAGATTTCAGAGGTATTAAAGCGGGTAGAGGTTACCTGCAAGAGATAATGTAAAGGAGGTATTTTATGAGAATTACAGATTTACTTGATAAGAGAAGCATTAATCTTAATGCTGCTCCTAAGACAAAGAGTGAGGCTCTTGATATGGCTGTAGAACTTATGGCAAAGAGCGGAAAGATTGATGATATTGAAAGCTACAGGGCTAAAGTATATGCAAGAGAAGAAGAAAGTACAACAGGTGTAGGAGAAGGAATAGCAATTCCTCATGGCAAATGCAGTGCTGTTAATGCACCAGGACTTGCAGCAATGATTATTAAGGATGGAGTTGATTTTGAATCGCTTGATGATGAGCCGGTAAAGGTTCTTTTCCTTATTGCAGCGCCGGATACTAAGGATAACGTACATCTTGATGTATTAAGTAAGTTATCAGTGCTTCTTATGGATGAGAATTTCGTAGCAAAGCTTATGAAAGCTGGAAGCCCTGAGGAATTCATTGAAATCATAGATGGGGCTGACGAAGAAGCCAAGAGTATAGATGAAAGACTTGAAAAGGAAGACAATAAGCCGGCTAAGATTCTTGCAGTTACTTCCTGCCCTACAGGTATTGCACATACTTACATGGCAGCAGAAGGACTTGAGAAGGCAGCAGCTAAGGCTGGATGTGCAATTAAGATTGAGACAAGAGGTTCTGGCGGAGCTAAGAATGTACTGACAGATGCAGATATTGAATCGGCAGAGTGTATTATTGTTGCGGCAGATGCACAGGTTCCAATGGAGAGATTTGATGGAGAGAAAGTAATTGAGTGTCAGGTTTCAGATGGAATTAATAAAGCAGATGAACTTTTAAAGAAAGCTCTTGCAGGAGATGCACCTGTATATAAGGCAGGAACTTCTGAAAAGAAGGAAAGCACATCAGCAAAGAAAGGCGGCGGAATTGGACATAAGATATATACACAGCTTATGAATGGTGTATCACATATGTTACCTTTCGTTGTAGGCGGAGGTATTCTGATTGCCATAGCATTTCTTATTGATGGACTTAATGTTGATATGAATGCACTGTCAGAGGCAGAACGAAGCAACTTTGGTACGATAACACCTGTTGCGGCACTGTTTAAGTCTATCGGTGGAGCAGCATTTGGCTTCATGCTCCCTGTTCTGGCAGGATTTATTGCAATGGCCATTGGTGACAGACCGGCACTTGCACTTGGTTTTGTTGGTGGTTATATCGCAGCTAATGGAAAGTCTGGATTCTTAGGCGCTCTGGTAGCAGGTTTTGCAGCAGGATATATTATAGTTCTTTTAAGAAAGATATGTGATAAGTTACCAGAGGCATTGGAAAAGATAGCACCTGTACTTATATATCCGGTAGTGGGTATTCTGGTAATAGGACTTGGAATGACATTTATTGTAGAGCCTGTAATGGGTGGGATTAACACAGGACTTAACAGCTTCCTTGCAGGAATGGGAAGTACAAGCAGGGTTCTTCTTGGATTCATACTTGCAGCCATGATGGCAATTGATATGGGTGGTCCGTTCAATAAAGCAGCATATGTTTTTGGAACTGCTTCCATTGCAGCAGGTAATTATGATATAATGGCAGCAGTAATGATAGGTGGTATGGTTCCACCATGTGCGATTGCTCTTGCAACAATACTTTTTAAGAATAAGTTTACTAAGGAAGAAAGAGATGCTGGTCCAACTAACTTTATTATGGGACTTGCATTTATAACAGAAGGTGCAATACCATATGCGGCAGCAGATCCTTTACATGTAATACCAGCATGTATCATAGGTTCAGGTGCAGCAGGTGCTGTCAGTATGTTTTTCAAATGTACTTTAATGGCACCACATGGCGGCATTTTCGTATTCCCTGTAGTAGGCAATGCAATATATTATGTGATTGCACTTGTGGCAGGAACTATCATCTCAACAATATGTTTAGGGCTCTTTAAGAAGAAAGCAGCCTAAGAAAGGTGGTTTTTAATTATGAAGGAATTTAAGTACGTTATTACAGATGCAGAAGGCATACATGCTCGTCCAGCAGGAGAGCTTGTAAAGGCTGCTAAGGAATTTAGCAGTAAGATTACAATTATTAAGGATGGCAAGTCAGGAGACTGCAAGAAAATCTTCGGTGTTATGGCACTTGCAGTAAAATGTGGAAATGAAGTTACAATTACTGTAGAAGGTGAAGATGAAGAGGCTGCAGCAGCTAAGATTGAAGAATTCATGAAGAGCAATATGTAGCAGTCAGGAGGTGCACATGAATAAATATACTGGAAAAAGTGTATTTGGAGGCATTGCTATAGGTAAGATAATGGTGTATGAGAAAGGTGAACATCAGGTTAAGCGTGTAAAGATTACTGATGCAGAAGCAGAGAAGAACCGTTATTATGAAGCTGTAGAAATAGCCTTTAAACAACTGGGGGAACTTCATGATAAAGCACTTCGCGAAGTTGGCGAGGCTAATGCGGCAATATTTGAGATTCATCAGATGATGCTTGAGGATGACGATTATAAGGAATCTGTTGAGCATATTATCGAGAGTCAGATGGTGAATGCAGAATATGCCATAGCCCAGACAGGGGATAATTTTTCACAGATGTTTGCAGCCATGGACGATGAATATATGCGTGGAAGAGCAGCAGATGTCAAAGATATTACAGAAAGACTGTTAGGAATACTTTCTGGCAATACAGGAAGCGGTGTAGATGTAGACGAGCCTGTTATTATGGTGGCAGAGGATCTGGCACCATCAGAGACAGTCCAGATGGATAAGAGCAAGATATTATCATTTGTTACACAGAAGGGTTCAGTTAATTCACATACTGCCATTCTTGCAAGAACAATGGGAATTCCGGCTTTAATTGGTTCAGATATTGTTATTGATGAATCTCTTAATGGCAAGCTTGGCGTTGTCGATGGAACTAACGGTGTCGTATATATTGAACCTGATGAGGCAACCCTGTCAGCAATGCAGGAGGAACAGCGCAAAGACAATGAGAAGAAAGCTCTTTTGCAGGAACTTAAAGGCAAGGAAGATGTGACTTTAGATGGCAAGAAGATTAAGCTTTACTCTAATATTGGTAACATTAAGGATCTCGCAAATGTTATTGCCAATGATGCAGCAGGAATCGGACTGTTTCGAAGTGAATTCATATATCTTGAATCTGATACATTTCCAACAGAAGAAGAACAGTTCAACATATACCGTACTGTAGCTGAAAGCATGGCTGGAAAACCGGTAATTATAAGAACTCTTGATATCGGTGCTGATAAGCAGTGTGATTATTTCGGACTCGATAAAGAGGATAATCCTGCTCTTGGTCTTCGTGCAATAAGAATATGTCTTACAAGACCTGAGATATTCAAGACACAGTTACGCGCCCTTTACAGAGCAAGTGCGTATGGAAACATATCTATAATGTATCCTATGATAATCAGTGAACAGGAAGTTGATAAGATTAAGGTTATTGAGAATGAAGTTAAGGCTGAGCTTACAGAGCAGGGAATTGAATTCGGTAATCCTAAGAGTGGAATTATGATTGAGACTCCGGCTGCTGTAATTATGAGCCGCCAGCTTGCTAAGAAGGTGGATTTCTTCAGTATCGGAACTAATGACCTGACACAGTACACGCTAGCGATTGACCGTCAGAATACAAAGCTTGATGATTTCTACGATGCTCATCATCCAGCCATTCTTGCCATGATAAGAATGGTTGTTGAGAATGCACATGCAGAGGGCATCTGGGCAGGTATCTGTGGTGAACTCGGTGCAGACACAACACTCACAGAAGAATTTCTTAAGATGGGTGTCGATGAGCTTTCAGTTTCAGCAGGCAAGGTGCTGGCTGTGAGGAAGGTGATTCGTGAGACGAGAGTGTCTTAGGGGCTTGCTGGCTAGTTTGCTTGATTGCTGCGGCGTTGGTGATGGCAGCATCACTGCATCGGCGAGATCTGGTAGATTTGGCGATTTCGCATGAGGAAATTCAGTCGTTAATGTATAAAATATAATGTGGAATTGTCGTCTTCCTATAAGAAACATTTTTTATGTTGACTGATAGGTAGTTTTGGCAGGTAAATTGAATACTTAGAGTTGAAAAGCCTATAAGATTGTTTTGCTTGAACATCTTATAGGCTTTTTTGATGCAGTATTGACTTGAATATGATGATTTGATGGAAAAATTACCCATAAGAAGTTGTAAAATGCGACTATTGATAGGTATCAGGTGTTAGATTGTATTATATTTGTGTGGCAGAATATATATGATTAGTATATTGAGAACTGAGCATGGATAGAACTCTAAGGAGATATTCGCTTATTATATTGCTTATTCCCTTAAAAATAGGAGAGATTTAAGGGATTAGAATTGATGAAATATTGAAAAGTCAGTTACAGGAACTTATGTCTAATCTAGGGTTGGATATGACCACATTTTTTACAATGGCAGCAAAACAGGCCGTAAGGGAACAGGCGTTGCCATTTCACACAGATATGAATAGTGGTATATATGGAATGCAGGCGTATAAGCTGACTATGAAGAATACGAATTATAACAATACAGGAAAAGCAACTGTATCATCTGCGGATGAATGGAATGATGAAACAGAATGGGATGATATTTCTTACAAAAGATAGTTTTATATTTAAGATAGGAAATCATAATAAAGATGATTTGAAAAGAGTTGAAGATATGTATAGATAATTCTTATCGGATAATAGGGTTATATAATTGTATAACTATTAGAATGATTAAAATGTGACTATTGGGAGATATCAGGTGATAAATTGTGCCCAACTTTAAGTGGCAGTTTAATAGAAGCTACTTTGAGAAAAATTCTTGCATCTTGAGAACTGAAGAGAGAGAAAAGAATACTTGCTATTTTTCAATGAATAAAAAATGCAAAGCCTATAAGCATGTTTATTAAAACAGCTTATAGGCTTTTTTAATGTACATACAACTAATATAATAAAAACAAGAATTTAAGAAAACTGTTTCATACAAAAGTTGTCTGTTTTTTATAATTGTAGGAATTAATAATTGTAAAATGGAGGCTAAAATAAATATGAAAAAATACGGTTATATAAGAGTTTCAACAAAAGAGCAGAATCCAGAAAGACAAATATATGCTATGGAGGCAGAAAACATTAAGAAGCAGAATATATATGTTGATAAGATATCGGGAAAAGGTTTTGACAGACCTCAGTATTGCAGAATGGTAAAAAAATTGAAAGCAGGGGATATTGTCGTAATTAAAAGTATAGACAGACTGGGGCGCAATTACAATGAAATACTGGAACAATGGAGAATCATTATTAAAGAAAAATGTGCTGATATACAAGTAATTGATATGCCCTTGCTTAATACCAATCAGAGAAGTGATAATTTGACAGGAGTATTTATATCAGATTTGGTTTTACAGATACTTGCATATGTAGCGGAGACAGAAAGAACATTTATAAGACAGAGGCAGGCAGAGGGTATAGCTGTAGCAAAGAGAAATGGCAAAAAATTTGGCAGAAATAGAAATGTTTTGCCAGAAAATTTTCTAGAATACTATCAGAAATGGAAAAATAGGGAAATAACAATAAGACAGGCAGCAGAAGCATTAAATATGAATTACTCAACATTCTACAGAAGATGCAATGAATATGAAAAAGAAACTTGTGTCAAATAGTAGACTATTTGACACAGTCTGAAAAACTAAAAAAATATCTAATTATTCAAGAAAATCCCTATGAAATAATTATACATATATTGTGTTGAAATGTCTACTTTATGACACGAACAGTCTAAGAAAACTATAATTATTGTATAGTTAAATTGTTTGATTTGATTATTGGAGGAATATGAAAAGGAATTTGATTAAAGAGTATAATTATTTTTTTTGCGGAGCGATATCGTGGATTCTAACACTTTTATCTGGTTATATTGCAATGTATCTTATGTGGGGTTTGATGAAACCGAGTGATGATTTACCAGGACTATTTTATTATAAGGCTGCAATATATGGGGATTCAATAGGTTTAACATTTTTGGTTGGGTCTTTAGTTGCATTGATTAAAAATAATAAAGGAATAAACATAACTGACGGAAAGAAATGTAGGAAAGTAGCAGGTATTTGTGGATTTATCGGTATGGTTATTCAGGCAGAGTGGTTGATAAGTGATTCAACTGTTCTTAATTGGACAATTCCTCAGCAACATTATTTTAATTTAGCAGGCTGGTATCATTCGATTTTTTTTATTTGTATGTTTATAACAATAGGATATTTGATTGCTAAAGTTAAGCTAATATTAAGAAATAAAGATTCTTATACAATTAGAGAAAAATTATTAATAGAGGTTATGATTGCTTCGGTAACATTATATATGCTTTGTCATATATCAGATAATTATCCAAAGATTATGTCAATGGGATTATCTTATGTGATTGTTTCAATTATTATTATTATATATATGAGCTTTTTGTTAATGAACAAAGATATTAGATTTAGTAATATTAAGGGAATTATAATAAATGGCTTAATATTTGGAATTGGGCTTTATCTTATTATAGTTGAAAAAACTGTTGGAAATTTTGTTGTTTCTCTAGCAGTTGCAATGAGTATGATTATATATTGTAATATAGAGAAAATAAATTATATACAATACTTAATGAGTTGTATACCTATAATCATTGGAACATTTGGTATTTTTTATTTTATATCAGGTTATTGTGATTCGACAAATAAATTGGGACTTTCTATAATATTTATCATTTTTTTGTTGATGTTTGACTTTAACATTTGGAAAGGTAAGAATTTAAATGCAATTGGTATAGTGATATCAATATATGTAATATTAATATCATTATTTGGCAAAAGATATTTTTATGATTATATTTCAGATTTTTTTACAATTATTATGGTACTGTTCTTTTCAAAAGGAATTAAAAATGTGTTTAAACAAGTTGTTGAGACGGAAGTAGATAAAAATAGTAAAAAGATATCGGATAAAGAATTTTTAAATAATAAAATTATTTTATATATTAAAATAACCGCATTAATAATTTCTTTAATTTCTATTTTATGTGATTGGATTAAATTTGATATAGCAGATTTTTATTTTAATAAAAATATTTTGAGAAATTTATTTATCGGTATAATTTTAATGTTGTTGATAGGAGAAAAAATAATTAAAAATATATTCGGAATATTATTGACGATATTAATCCTTATATGTGAATACATAGGCATATTAATAATTTGTTATAACAATATAATTAGGTTAAATATTTCTGATATATCAATAATATCTATGTGTATTATTGCATTTGCAATTTTTGCAAATGTAGGAGGTGGAATGTTACTCTCTCATGGGTTTCGAATGAATGTTGCAATATTGAGAATGAAAAATATTACATGGCAAATTTATGCTATTAGTTCGATTATGGGAACTGGTGCATCTTTGGTATCGTTTAGTACTACGGTATTGTTGGCATTTGATTTAAGTATTAAAAGATTGGTGATTTCGTTATGCCTGATAATATGGACATACTGGGTTATTCCTATGGTTTATGTGATTATATTTAGAATGAACAAAGAAATCAAAACCAGCAAAATTATTCCAAATACAGCTTTAGGTGGTGTGGCTCAAGATGGAATGATGATTGTTTTAGTAATATTTTGTGCAAGTTATCTTCCAAATATGTTTTGCACTTCAATGTTATATGAGGGAAAAAGGGTAGAAGGAATAATATTACTAGGAATCTTTCTATTAATTACAGCATTGGATCCTGTTAAATTTTGTTTGGAAAATAATAGAAATCATTTGATAAGGCAAAGAAAGGTAGTAAAGAATATAGAAATGATGGGAGAATGGAAAATTCTTAGGCATGAAATTATGATTCAGTCGAGACAGACATGTATAGCAATGTTTCCATATATATTAATCATTATATTTTGTATGATTGGAAAAAGCTATAAAAATGATAGTTTTGTAAATGTAAGACAAGAATTAAAAGTTTTTAAGAGAAAATATATTGAAACTGACGATTATGATGAAGAAAAAATAGAAAAGATATTTATACAATAAGGAGAAATATGACATATGGAAATGTATATGAGATTTCAGAATATATTTAAACAAAAATGTACTGAAATGGATAAGAAAATTGCAATTACTTGTTATACAGAACTGAAAAATATAGAAGAAATTTCATATAGGGATTTATTATATAGTGTTGATTCACTGATTTTTAATTTAACTAATATAGGAATGAAATGTGGTATGAGGATTATTATAATTCCAGAGTATAATATTGATACATACATTTACACGATTGCATTGGCATGTATGGGAATAACCATTGTTGCGCTAGATAAAGATACACCTATGCAATTATTAGAGAAAGAAATAACTGAGTTAAAACCAGCAGCTATTATAGCCAGTAAAAAAGTTTATGATATAAAATTTATAGATATATCAATATCGGTAATAGAATTAAAATCAGATTTAATTCAGTGGATAAGAAAAATTGATAATTATAATATATACTGTGAGTATCATGATATTATTGCAATTTTATTTTCATCAGGGACTACAAGTGAACCAAAGGGAGTAATGATTGGTTATGAACAGGAAATGACAGCATTAAACTATCTTTATAAGGTTGTAGGAAAGTCAGATATAAAATATTTAATGGTATTTCCGCTGTCTCACATATCAGGATATACAGATTATCTTGCATTAATAATGAATGGTGGTTCGATGGGAATTTTAGAAAATTGTACATCGTCTCAGTTTTCATATGGTTTTGAAATTTATAAACCAACTGTGTTTGGAATGATACCCAAAGTATGGGAAACTATTCAAAATAAAATTCAAGATGATATAAAATCAAAGGGAAAAATAAAATCTATATTTGTAAAGAATATGATTCTGCTTTGTGGACAAGTAAGAAATTTAACAGGAATTAATATATCAAAAATATTTTTAAAAGTATAAATAAGAAAGTATTTGGAGGAAATCTTGAGCAGATTCATATGGGAGGAGGAAAATCAAATAGTGAAGTTGTAAGTTTTTTTTGGAATCTTGGATATGATTGTTTTGATTTTTATGCATCAACAGAAGCTAATATTCCTATTTGTGTGACACAGGGAAATAAGCGAATGACAAGTGTTGGAAATATAGAAACAAACCCTAATGTTGTCATAAGAGTTTGGAATCCAGATGATAAAGGAGTAGGGGAAATACAAGTTAAAAGTAAAACTATGATGATAGGCTATTTAAATAATTCAGAACTTACAGATCAATCATTTAGTGATGGCTTTTTTAAAACTGGTGATTATGGAAAAATTATTGATAAACAGTTGTATATAACAGGAAGAATAAAAGAAAGCATACATTTAAGAAATGGCGAAAAAATATCAGCTGAAGAAGTAAAAAAATTATATGATAAAGTAGCTGATATAGACAGCGAATATACTATTATTGGTATTACCCAAGACGGTTATGATGATATTTGTGTTTTTATTGTTGGAAAGAAAGGCGAATTTGATAATTCTTTTAAAATAATCAATCAAAAAGTACCTATTAATTATAGATATAAAGAATTAGTTTATGTTGATAATTTACCTAAAACATCATTAGGTAAGATTAAACAATATGAATTAAAAAGTCAGTATGAGTTTTTGAAAAATAGTTGCTTAGAGCAAAAATGCATTATAAATAATAATGAAGAAGAAAAAATTTTGAATATTATAAAAAAATATATTAATGTAGATGTTGAAGTATCCGATTTGATAGATAATTTTGATTCATTAAATTTGTTTGAAATGAGTATTGAGCTAGAATCAAAATTTGGTGTAAATATTCAGGAAACTATTACTCCTTATTGTACAATACAAGATGTTATTGAATGTATTTTAAAAAATAAAAATATATCATACAAAGATTATGATTATACAAAGTATCCTTTGAAGAGGAAAAAATATGATTTGTTTTTATTTGAAAAATTTAAAAAGTGGACAGAGTTCAATTATAAATTCGAAGTATTAGGGATAAATAACATTAATGAAAACGAACAATATATATTTGCTCCTAATCATGAAAGTTATTTAGATGCGATGTGGGTGTATAGTTGTATGCCACAATATCAAAAATTGAAGATATGCACGATGGCAGCAGATAAACTTTTTGAAAAAAATATATTCAGATATGGTATTAGAATAATGGGGGCAGTTCCAGTACATAGGGCTGGAAATACTATTATAGCTATGAATCGTATAAATGATTTAATTGAACAAAAATATAATGTAATTATACACCCCGAAGGAACACGCTCTAGAAATGGAGAAATGGGAGAATTAAAAAAAGGTGCGGCAGAGTTATCTATTAAAACAGGTGTTAAAATTATCCCGGTAGGCATATATGGGGCGTGGAATATTTATCCGCCTAATAAAAGTCTGCCGAGAATGAGATTGATAAAAAAACAAAGAAATCCTCTATATATTTATTTTGGAAAACCCATGTCGCCTTCCGATTATGATAGTGCGGATGATATGACAACTGAATTAGAAAAGCAGATAAAGAATTTATTACTAAAATGCAATAATGCAGATAAGGAGTAACGAATATGGTATATGGCATAGATGTTGATGGAGTATTAACTGATATATGGTTATATCAAATGAATAAGGCAATTCCATATTTTAAGAAACATAATATTGAATTAAAACATGAAAAAGAATATGACATAAAAGACATCTTTGAATGTACAGATAAACAAAGAGAAAAATTCTGGTTGATATATATTTGGGAGTATTGTCTTAGGTTGAAAATGACAGATGGTGCTGCTGAAACTGTCAGAATTTTGAAACAAAAAGGAAACCAGATTTATATAATTACAGGAAGGGCGCATACAAAAGAAAAGGGAGTAGTTGGGTTTATTTTTAGAAAAATGCTTAAATACTGGTTACGGAAAAATAAATTTGTCTATGACAAAATTTTTTATGTAACAGAAGAAGGTAGTTCAGAAGAAAAATATAATATTTGTATACAGGAAAATATTGATGTGTTAGTTGATGATAAGCCAACGAATTTATTGCCTTTAAAAGACAAACTAAAAATAGTATGTTTTCCAGCAAAATGGAATGAGGATAATCACGATTTAGATAAATATAGGATAAAATGTTTTGAGGATTTATTGAATGTTTAATATAAGGAATTAATATGAATATAAGTAATAATTTTTCGTGATTAACAAATCCCCCATAATAAGTATCATGATGAAAATTTACAAAAGGCAGGTTGTTGTGCACAGATGGTTGAATTTGCAGTTCTGTCATTTAAGGAGAACCAATGGGGAGAATTTGTTTCTTAGGGAATTGGTACATCTATACTTCAGATGGGAAATATAATTAAGAATCCGAGAATATGGATTGCACCAATAGTTACGTCTGCAATTATAGGATTTGACTGGGCTGGAATGATACTTATATCATTTGTTCTTCCAGCAGTGATATGTCCACTTATTAATATGCGTCTTAAAAAGATTTGCTGGGTTAAAGATGGAACTATGATACTTTCTTGAAAATTGTTATAGAATGATGTAATACGATTTTGATCTGATTTATGAATAGGAAGTTAAACATGAATAATATTGAATTAATTGGGAATAAGCAATTAGAAAAACTTAGTTTTTATGAAAGAGAAATATATCTGGCTAAAATTAGACAATACTGCTTGAAATCATTGTGTAAAAAACAGTCAACAATTAATGAATTATTAAAAAAAGCCTATCCATTAATAAGAAATTATGATTATGAGATAATTGGTGAGGAAAATGTCGGTAGTGATGCTAGTTATTTGTTTTTATGTAATCATTCAAATTCACATGATTTTTTTACTGCACAAGAAATGGGGGCAGCAGTAGGAAAAAATGTAAGTGTTTTTGCCGCAAATGATGATTTATCATTGTTATCAAAAATGATATTTGGATTAGCTGACTCAACATTTATAGATAGAAATGATTCTAAATCAAGTAGAACTGGGATTACAACAATGGCCAGTAAATTAATGCAAGGCAAATCAGGAGTTATTTTTGCAGAGGGGACTTGGAATTTACATCCATATAAACCAATGCAACAGATAAAAATTGGAGCCGCATATATAAGCGCAATATCACAAACAAAAATAATTCCTACTATATTTGAATATGTAGAAGTACCTGATTTGGTTGATAAAGAAAAAAATTTATATAAAAAATGTGTTATTTGTTTTGGTAAAGAAATAATAATTGATCAAAACCAAAATTTGATAAGTCAAACTTTGAAGATTCAAAAAACAATAGAAGAATTAAGGTTGGAATTATGGAAAAAATTAGACGTAAAAAAAGATTACACATTATTAGCCGATAAACAAAGATATGTTAATCACACATACCTTAAAAAGTTTGATGCTTTCGGATTTACATATGATTCCGAGTCAGAACAAAAGCATCTCTTCTCTAGTATAAATCAACCTGTAGAAAATGAATATATATTAACAAGTAATAATGAATTTATTCCAGGAGTAACGCTTAGAAGGAGATGAAATTGTTACGAAAGAATTGTGAAAATTATATATTATTCACAATGGCTTAAATTCATTTTTTGATTTGCTATATTCAGTCTGTTTAATGCCAGATTAATTAGAATTATAATGCTTTGAATAATAATGCTATAAAATTTTTCATATAATGATGGCTCTTGGAATAAAACAATTATGCTTCGGCTAAAATATAATAAAAATAGAAATTAGCCGAAAGGAAGCTGACGTATGAGTTATATTAAAAGAAATTTGGATGATATAGGGTAAGTAAAAATTGCTATATTCACAATCCCCCTATAATATGCTATCATAATGAAAATTTACAAAGTGAGGTCTATTTATGTGGGAGAAATTTAAATCTTTCCTGAAGCGGAAGGATATTGAAGTTTCAGTTAAAAGGTATGGAATTGATGCACTGGGTGCGATGGCGCAGGGATTGTTCTGTTCGCTGCTTATAGGAACAATTCTTAATACATTGGGAACACAGCTGCATATTGGTTTTCTTACTAATACTGTAGCAACAGTGAGCGGTGTCAATTATACAGTTGGAGGGCTTGCGTCAGCAATGAGCGGACCGGCAATGGCAGTGGCAATCGGTTATGCATTGAAATGCCCTCCACTTGTACTGTTTTCACTTATAACTGTTGGATTTGCGTCTAATGCGCTTGGCGGTGCAGGTGGTCCGCTTGCAGTATATTTTGTTGCAATTATTGCATCAGAAGCAGGTAAGATGATTTCTAAAGAAACTAAGATAGATATTCTTGTTACACCGCTTGTTACTATAGGTGTTGGAACAGGAGTAGCGGCTCTTATTGCACCGGCTTTGGGAAAAGCGGCAATGAAGATTGGCGAACTTATTATGCTTGCAACTAATCTTCAGCCTTTCCTTATGGGAATTGCAGTATCAGTTCTTGTTGGAATTGCACTTACACTTCCTATATCATCAGCCGCGATATGTGCTGCATTTGGACTTACTGGGCTTGCAGGCGGAGCAGCAGTTGCAGGCTGCTGTGCGCAGATGGTTGGATTTGCAGTTATGTCATTTAAGGAGAACCGATGGGGAGGACTTGTTTCTCAGGGAATTGGTACATCTATGCTTCAGATGGGAAATATAATTAAGAATCCGAGAATATGGATAGCACCGATAGTTACGTCTGCAATTACAGGTCCTATGGCAACATGCCTGTTTAAGCTGCAGATGAATGGCACTCCGGTATCATCTGGTATGGGAACTTGCGGATTTGTTGGACAGATTGGTGTATATTCTGGTTGGGTAGCTGATATTGCTAATGGAACAAAGACTGCAATTACAGGATTTGACTGGGCTGGATTGATACTTATATCATTCATTCTTCCGGCAGTGATATGTCCGCTTATTAATATGCTTCTTAAAAAGATTGGCTGGGTTAAAGATGGAGATATGAAGCTTTCTTGATTGGGAAAACTTAATTGGAGAAACTAGATTGGATAAAAAGATAGGTTTATATTAAAAATAGTGGCAGGACTTCAGGTATTTCTAAAGACTGCCACTTTTTATATGCATATTAATTAAAATGTTCTTTCAATTCACCAGAAAGCTTTAAGACATGCTCGATGCCATCGTCAACATTCGAAACGGCTTCTTCCTGCTGGCGGATGCTCTCTGAAATATTAGATATCATTGCAGCGTTCTCTTCAGAGGTAGCAACAAGCGTCTGAATGTCTGAGTTAACGCTGTCAAAAGCTGTCCTGACAGATTCGATTACCTTATACTGTTCCCTTACAAGATCGTGTGCAACTTCTGTTGAATCATTGATTCCGGTGAGGACATTGACAAGAGTGTCCATCTTGGAAACAACATCATTAGCTGATTCAGCACCTGCATTCACGCGGTTAGAAACTTCATCTGTCATACCTGAAAGACCGTTAATGATTTTGTGGATATTGTCTGCAGCTTCTGAACTCTGTTCAGAAAGATGACGGATTTCATCTGCAACTACAGCAAATCCTTTACCATGTTCACCGGCTCTTGCGGCTTCAATTGAGGCATTAAGAGAAAGAAGATTAGTCTGGGCTGCAATTGCATTGATTTCTTCAAGAATAGAAGTAATCTTAGACATCTCGTTCATAAGCTCAGACATAGCTCCTCTGGCAGAGCCAACAGTTTCTGCCATCTCCGAAAGAGTGTTTTTAACAACATTTACCTCGTTATTACCGGCTCTGACTGATGTATCAACTTTTTCAAAGCCAGCATCAAGCTCTTTGGAAAGCTCATAATTCTTATTGATTTCATCGGTGGCATCCTGAATTCTCTCAGTTACAGATATAGTTGCATTGGTTGTATCGTCAATAACGGTATTCATCTGAGAAGCAGCTTCATTTACCTTAGTTGCCTGTTCAGATAAGTTATCAAGACCGTTCTTACAATTTTCGATAGCTGAATTAAGATTGATGGCTATATCATTGGCTGCATGTGAATTGCTGTTAATTGTCGAGATTGTTTCTTCACTCTGGGAAAGAAGCTCACGACCTCTGTCAACAGCTTTGAATAAAACAACAGCAACAAGGTCAAAAAGGAGTACCTTTGTAAAGGCATCTACTCTGTCGTAATTAGCCCCATCAATAACGAATGGGAAAAATATGGCACATATAAGTGCAATATTAGCAACAGGAACAGAGTAATATATAATGTACTTCTTATCAAAATATAATGCCATCATTGATAGAAATACAAAATTGGCAAGAAATGCAACTGAGTTGCCGCCTAAAACAAAAGCATATACAAATGTAGCAATTGAAGGCGTAAGATTAATGAGCAAAGCTTTAATAAAATGATTCTGAATTAAGAACTTACCAATACCGGCAGCAATAAGACTGGCAAGCATTATGCCAATTCCGATAAATGCACGGATATTAATCCCTTCTGAAAAAAATGTCATAACTGATAATGCAATTGTTCCAACTAAAACAATAAGATAGTTGTGTGAATGTAATTTATCCATTAGTTCCTCCCTAAAAATAATATTAAATTGTTCGAAAATTAATATAAAAATAATAGCATTTTTAAATACAAAAATCAATGATTAACAGGTTGACATTATGTTAAATTTGAAATATACTTCTAACTAAAGCGTTGACGAGAAGAGTACTATGTTACGGTTCTACAGAGAGAAGCATATATGGTGGAAGTGCTTTAGAATACGGATATGGGAAAACCACCTCAGAGCGGCCTCAATACGGCACGGTGATTCCGTTATAATCATAATGAGATGTTCTCCTGATTGAGAGAATAATAAGGGTGGAACCGCGGATTGAATATTCGCCCCTTATACAGCAAGCTGGAAAGCCACTGTATAAGGGGCTTTTTTGCGCGAGTAGCGATGAGAATATACAGGGAAAGTCAACAACTGTGCTTGCACAGGGTGTGGACTTTGCATGGATATTCGAGGAGCAAAATATTAACACAAAAGGAGATTTATCATGGTTAATTTTAAGGAAGATGAAAGACTGAATACTCTTAATCATTCATGTGCACATGTTATGGCACAGGCAGTTAAGCATTTATATCCAGATGCTAAGTTCTGGGTTGGACCAGTAGTAAAAGAGGGATTCTATTATGATATAGACCTTGGAGATAATGTAATCAATGACGAAGCTATTGAAGCTATCGAAAAAGAAATGAAGAAAATCTGCAAGGAAGGTAAGAAAATATACAGAAGAGAAGTTTCTAAGCAAGAAGCCCTTGAGATGTTCAAGGATGATATGTATAAGCTTGACCTTATAAGCGGTCTTGAAGATGGCAACATTACAGTATATGACCAGGGTGATTTCACAGATCTCTGCCGTGGACCTCATGTTGATAATACTAAGCTCTGCAAGAATTTCAAGCTTGTTAAATATTCTGGTGTATACTGGAAGGGCGATGCTAACAATCATGTAATGCAGAGAATCTATGGTGTATGTTTCCCAACAGCTGAGGAGCTTGAAGAACATCTTAAGCTTCTTGAGGAAGCAAAGGAACGTGACCACAGAAAGATTGGCAAAGAAATGGAACTTTTCATGTCAGATGATTTAATCGGCCGTGGACTTCCAATGTTCTTACCAAAGGGATATACAGTATGGCAGGAGCTTGAGAATTACATTAAGGACAAGGAAAGAAAGCTTGGATACCTTCATGTAATGACACCATGTGTTGGTACAGTTAATCTTTACAAGACATCAGGCCACTGGGATCACTACAAGGAAAACATGTTCCCAGCTATGGAAGTTGAAGGGGAATCATTTGTCTTAAGACCAATGAACTGCCCTCACCACATGATGATATATGCTAACAAAATGCATTCTTACAAGGATCTTCCTATAAGAATTGGTGAGATTGCACATGACTTCAGATTTGAGGCAAGTGGAACATTAAAGGGTATTGAGAGAGGAAGACATTTCTGCCAGAATGATGCCCATCTTTTCGTAACACCAGAGCAGATTGAGTCAGAATTTGCCAAGGTTGTAGACCTTATATTTGAGACATACAAGGATTTCAATATTACAGATTACCGCTGTGTTCTCTCATTAAGAGATCCAGAGGATAAGGTAAAGTATCATGATGATGATGAAATGTGGAACAATGCTGAGAACGCATTAAGAAAGGTTCTTAATGATATCGGAATTGAGTACACAGAGGAAATCGGAGAGGCTGCATTCTACGGACCTAAGCTTGATGTAAATGTTAAGCCTGCTATCGGTAATGAATATACATTATCAACATGCCAGCTTGATTTCTGTCTTCCATCTAAGTTCAACTTAACATACATTGATAAAGATGGACAGAGAAAGACACCTGTAGTTCTTCACAGAGCTATCCTTGGTTCTCTTGATAGATTCATGGCTTATATACTTGAGGAGACAAAGGGTAACCTTCCATTATGGCTTGCTCCTGTACAGGCTACAATTCTTCCGGTTAAGAATGAAGATGAGGAGTTAAATGCTTATGCTCATGGGCTCTATGATTATCTTGCTGATAATGGAATCAGAGTTGAGATTGATGAGAGAGCAGAAAAGCTTGGATACAGAGTAAGAGAAGCTCAGGTTAAGAAGATTCCTTACCTTATTGTACTTGGTAAGAATGAAGCAGCAGAAGGAACTGTAAGCTACAGACTCCACGGAGAGCAGAAGTCAACTACAGTATCTAAGGACGAATTTGTTGCAATGCTTAAAGATGAGATTGCTACTAAGAAGAATAATCCTGCAGCAGCTAAATAATCAGACTGACCTTACAGAAAGAAGCGTGACAATATGTAATGTTTTATGTATTGTCATGCTTCTTGTTTATATTTCATAAAACAATAGGAAAATAAATGGCTAGATATTACTATAAAAAGAAAAAGAAGAAATTCGTACCTAAAGATTTAGCAAGTCTTAAAGAACTTAAGATAAAGACTGCATTAATGGAGAGTATTCCTGAGGATATAACACAGCTGTATCCTGAAGCCAGAAATATAAAGAGACATTTTATACTTCATATAGGGGAGACTAATACAGGAAAGACACATGATGCACTAGAAGATTTTTATAATGCCGGTTCAGGAATGTATCTTGCACCTCTGAGACTTCTTGCACTTGAGATTCAGGAGATGAGTCTTGCAAGAGGAATTAACTGTTCGTTGACGACAGGCGAGGAGAAGGATATAAGAGATGGTGCAAAGCATTTATCCTGTACAGTTGAGAAAATGGATATGAGCAGACATTTTGATGTCTGTGTAATAGATGAGGCACAGATGGTAGCCGACTCAGACAGAGGCTGGGCGTGGACAGAGGCAATTCTTGGCGTTAATGCTGATGTTGTACATGTATGCATGTCGCCGAATGCAATACATATTGTTAAAATGCTTATAAAAATGTGTGGAGATACATATACGGATATAAGACATAAAAGGAATTCAAGACTTATAGTTGAAGACCATGATTTCATATTTCCAGATGATATACGGGATGGAGATGCTTTAGTAGCATTTTCACGTAGAAAAGTTCTTATGCTTGCAACCCTTCTAAAGAAGGAAGGGTATAAAGTAAGTGTTATATACGGTTCACTTCCATACAGTGTGCGAAAAGCAGAGGTTGCCAGATTCTTAAATGGAGAGAGCAGAATTGTAGTATGTACAGATGCTATTGGAATGGGAGTAAATCTTCCTATAAGAAGAATAATATTTACTGAGTCGAAAAAATTCGATGGCAAATCCAAAAGATTTCTTAATATGAGTGAGGTTAAGCAGATTGCCGGAAGAGCAGGAAGAAAGGGGATGTATGACCAGGGGTATGTCAACTCAATAGAGGACAGGGACCAGATAGGTGAACTGCTTCATGGAAGATATGAGCAGATAACAAGCTGCGTTATACAGCCGCCAAGAAAAGTTCTGGATATGCCATACAGCCTTTCAGAGATATTTAAGATATGGTTAAAGACGATTGAAAAGAAATGCTTTTCAGTTGCTGACTTAAAGAACAGGATTAAACTTGCTGAATACATTGAGAAAAAACATGGTGAGAAGATTAATAAAGATCTTGAATACAGTCTTATTAACATTCCATTTGATGAGAATAGCGAGAAACTTAAATATTTGTGGCAGGATCTTGTTGATATGACAGCTGACGGTGAACCGGTAAGCAGGATGTGGTATTATGTAGATACTGAATCTGAAGATATAGAAGCCATGAAGCTGGATGACCTTGAACAGTTGTATAAGAAGATGGATCTGCTTAATTCATATTGTAATGCACTTAATATATCAGAATATGACGAGCGTATCAGAATACTTAAAGAGAAGATATCAGAACTCATAGTAAGAGAACTTACTAATGGTGAATTCTTCAACAAATGTAAACGCTGTGGGAAGAGACTGGAATGGAATCATAGATTTGGCATGTGTGAAAAATGTTACGAGATAAATAAGCTGGAAAGAATGCGCTATAAAGCAGATAAATGGAGATAAAAAGGTCTACATTTTGCTTTTTTATGCAAACATAAGCAATTCGAACTGACAATATATAGGGGATATGTTATATTTAATGCACCAAATATATGTTTTTATAAAATGTAGACATTTTTGGAGTAAATTATCGTTATTAAGTGATAATACATTTATAAAGTAATAATTATTGGAAGAGGAAAATGCTATGAGTGAAAGTATTAAAGGTAGAATTCATCAGGTAGAAAGCTTTGGTTCAGTTGATGGACCAGGGGTAAGATATATTGTATTTCTTAAGGGCTGTCATATGAGATGCAGATATTGTCATAATCCTGAGACATGGAAAGAAGAAGGCGGAACATTAGAAACAGCGCAGGAAGTGTTCGATAAAGCTTACCGTTACAGAAATTACTGGAAGAATGGTGGCGGAATCACTGTAAGTGGTGGAGAGGCGCTTCTTCAGATGGAATTTGTGACAGAACTCTTTGAAATTGCGAAAAAGAATGGTGTGCATACAACTCTTGATACGTCAGGTAATCCTTTTAAGATGGAGCCGGAATATCTGGAAAAGTTTGACAGGCTGATGGCAGTTACAGACCTTTTTCTTCTTGATATTAAGGAGATTAATGATGAGAAGCACAAGGACCTTACAGGTTGGACTAATAAGAACATCCTTGACCTTGCAAAGTATCTTTCTGACCATGATAAGGATATGTGGATAAGAAATGTTCTTGTTCCAGGAGTGACAGACGCACAGGAAGACCTTGAACAGTTAAGGGATTTTGTTGCCAGTTTAAAGACTGTTAAGAGATTTGAAGTGCTTCCATATCATACACTTGGAGTATTTAAGTGGGAGGAATTAGGAATTCCGTATACACTTTCTGATGTAATGCCACCTGATAAGGAACAGATAGCAAGAGCTAATGATATATTAAGAACAGCAGAATACACAGGATATCTTGAAAAATAAGATATTGAAATAGAAATAATAAGCCCTCGGACAAGATTGCGTCCGGGGGCTTAATGTGTTTAATGAAATTATTTGCAGCCTGACCTTAAACCGTCATTAAGGCCTTCAATATATGAAAGAGCCTTTTCCTTTCCTGAAGCATTAAGCTTCTTATAGTAGCCTAATAATCTTGTCTCGTTGTCGGATAAAGACTGAACCTGAATCATATTTCTGACATCAGATTTCATCATTATGTAATCCATGCTTGCATCTAATATACTGCTTAATTTCATAAGAGATGAGACACTTGGAAGATGCCTTCCTTGTTCGTATGCACTTATTGTTTCCTGGGCAACTCCAAGCTCAGTGCTTAATCTTACCTGTGTTATATGTTTTTCCTCGCGTAATTCACGGATTCTGTTATGATATTCCTGCATCTGGTATTCCTCCATAGTTTATCTGATTGCAAATCCACTATAAGAAAAATAACATTTTATAAGTCTGATATTAGTGGTTATAATGGTAAAATATGGTAATTATATAGGCTGATATGGTAATAAATGGTAAAAAGATATATGGTAAAATATATGACATTGTGTTATTATTCTAAATAGCAGCATTGCTGTTGTAGAGAGGAAACAGGGGTATACAATTATGAGAAGAAAAAATGCAGCTGTATTAATGACAGCAGTCATTATTGGAGGACTGCTTACAAGCTGTGGCAGTGCATACAATAATGCTAATGGGAAGAATTCTGACAATACTGTAGAGACACAGACTACAGTAAGAACCGTTGTCAATGGAGAAACCAAAACTGATGGTAATAATGTTAAGACAGCAGATAAAGAAACCAGGGATTTTACACAGGAAGTAACCAGTGAAGAGAATAACCTGACAGATAATGATATTGCTGGTAATACAGAGGCATCAGAACAACAGGCTTTTGATGATTTGTCACAGGCAGGTGGTTATGAGAATAATTCCGGACAGGAATCATGGGAAGACAGTGGTTCGGGAGATGATTACCAGAATAGTGATGGGGAATCATATGGTGACGGAGATTCATCGGATAATAGCGAAGAAACAGATATTCCGTCTGCAAGTGAAGATGTTAATTCTGATTATAACCTGCTTGCGCGTGCACAGATTAACACAGTTACATATAGCACATATGCCAATGAAGTTTTAAGACTTGTTAATATTGAGAGAACTAATGTTGGTGTAGCTCCACTTGTATTAGACGAAGCATTGTGTAATGCAGCTAATATGAGAGCTATAGAGATGGATTGTACAGGTGTGTTTGGACATAAAAGACCTAATGATCATAGCTGCTTTGAAGTGTATGACATATGTAATGTTGAATGGCAGAATGCATGTGGTGAGAATATTGCGGCAGGTCAGGCAACTCCTGAAGATGTTATGAAATCATGGCTTAGTTCAGCAGGACACAAGGCTAATATATTGAGCCCGGAGTATACAAAAATGGGGCTGGGTTATAGTAATTCAGGCTGTGGAGCAGGAAGGTACAGTCATTACTGGGCACAGGAATTTGCTGGATAAAAAGAATATGTAAAATAGAAAGAGCCATGCCGGATAATCCGGTATGGCTCTTTCCGAGAAGGAAATTATATGAGAAAAATTAAGATATAGCTTTCTTAATAGCGTTGAATGATTCCTTGCTTATATCATGTTCGATACGGCAGGCATCTTCTTCAGCAACTTTAGGATCAACACCAAGCCTTATGAGCCATGATGTAAGGAGCTGGTGACGCTCATATATCATCTCAGCAATCTCTTTACCTGATTCTGTAAGATATATGTACCCCTCTTTAGTTACCGTTATATGATTAGATTCCCTCAAATTCTTCATCGCAATACTGACACTTGATTTCTTGAAACCTAACTCATTGGCAACATCTATTGAACGAACCACAGGAAGCTTTTTACTTAACATTAATATTGACTCAAGATAGTTTTCTGCTGATTCATGAATAACTGACATAATTATATCCCCCGATTACTTATAACGATATTGATATATGAATTATAACACGCATGTATATTTAATGCAAATGTGCTGAATATAAATTAATCATAAAATTTATCATAATACTTGGTAAAATATGGATGTAAAGCCTTATCACTGTTGCAAATAAACTGAATGCAGTTTAAAATGTAGAAAGTGTATGTAAGATATTATTATGTTAGAGGGTGTTTTTTTGAATATAAGCAATATAGAATGGATAGAAAAACTGAATTGCCTTACAGACTTGCATGTACATCTTGATGGTTCACTGTCGCTTGAATCTGTAAGACATCTTTGTGGTATGCAGAATATAGAAGCAGGTGATGATGCAGAATTGTCAGCGAAGCTGAGTGTGTCATCAGATTGTAAGAATCTTAATGAATATCTTGAAAAGTTCGAATTCCCACTTCAGCTTTTGCAGACGCGTGAGGCTGTTAAATATAGTGTGTGTCAGCTTGTTAAAGAGCAGGAAGAACAGGGAGTAATATACAGCGAGATAAGATTTGCACCACAGCTTCATACAAGAAAAGGATTGTCACAGCAGGAGATTGTTGAAGCAGCATGTGAGGGACTTGATGAATCAAGAAAGTACTGGAAGTCATATTCCTGTCACAATCTTATATTATGTTGTATGCGTTCGGATGATAATAAGGATGCTAATATGGAGACAGTAAGACTTGCTGCATTATATGCCGAAAGGGGAAGAGGCGTTGTGGCGGCAGACCTTGCAGGGGCAGAAGGACTTTATGCAACAGATACATTTGCAGATGTATTCAGAGATGCCGTTCAGAGAGGCGTTCCGTTTACTATTCACGCAGGTGAGGCGGCCGGAGCAGAAAGTGTTGAATGTGCATTGAATTTTCAGGCTGTAAGAATAGGACATGGCGTAAGAAGTACAGAGAATCCTTTAATTATGCAGGAGCTTGCAGACAGAGAGACTGCATTGGAATTATGTCCGACAAGCAATCTGAATACTAAAATATACGAGACAATAGAAAATTATCCGATACAGCAGCTTATGAATAAGGGGATAAAAGTTACTGTTAATACGGATAATATGATGGTTTCTAACACAACAGAGGCTAGGGAACTTGCATTGGTTGCAGATACATTCAATATGGAGAAGAAAGATGTTAAGCAACTGATAATGAATGGTGTTGAAGCTGCATTTACAACAGAGGGAATAAAAAACCGCTTAAGGGCAAGAGTGGAGACACAGTTTGCCAAAGTAGCTGGAATCAGAGGTTAGGGTATGAATGAAGTTAATGAATTATTTACTAAAGAAAATGTAGAAAAGATATATGTTCCGGATATTGTTAAGGATGATCTGCTAAGTATTATAGAAGAAAAGCTTAAGAAAGCAGGATTCTATTACAGGGTTGCATACAGGGTGAAAGCTCCTGATTCAATGCTTGATAAACTTATATTAAAGGATTACAGAAGACCAGGGACAGACAATCAGGATAAAAAGATGCAGGATCTTATAGGAATAAGAATTATTCTGTATTATGCGGATGATGTTGAAATTGTTAAGAATTTTCTTGATACAATATTCTCTATGCCGGGCGTGTGGAATACAACAGAGGCTAATGAATATGAGTTCAGGGCAATGAAGATTAATGGTATATTCAAGCTGCCGGGATATCTTAGCAAGACCATTGTTAATCCGGAGCTTGGAGATTATGTGGATGATACATTTGAGATACAGGTAAGAACTAATTCTTTTGAGGGCTGGCATGAGATTGAACATGATATGAGATATAAAGGTTCAGCCTTTGGCACGGGTAATGAAGCACTTGCAAGAAAAATGAACAGTATTCTTGCAACGCTGGAGTTATGTGATGATTCAGTTGTGGGTCTGATTGAAGATTTAGGACATCAGCATTACAAAGACAGAAAATGGAACTATATGTTAAGATGTCATTACAGACTGAAGTTTACAAGAGAACCGCTGCATCCATATATTGAAGAGATATTTGATGAAGATACAGAGCTTGCCAAGAAGTTTTATAAATTTAAAAGAGAACCGTTACTAAGACAGCTATGGGATAATACAGGAGATAAAGGTCCGGAGATTACTGTTAATAATATTGTTAAGATAGTTAATCAGATAGGACCTGAGGATGAGAGACTCAAAGAAGCATTTGTAAAGATAGAACATGAGAAGAAACAGGAGACAGAAAGCGTTGCCAAGAGAAGAAGGTTTGAGCCGTTTAAACAGCTTGGTTCTTATATGGTATTCAAGGCTGATACATATATCGACTTAAGCAATCTTGCGATGCCCGATGCTTTCAGAAAAGCCACAGGGTACATATATTCGTGGGTTAAGTCAAGATATGAGGATGTATTCACAGATTTACCTGAAAGTGCGGAAACTTATGTTAATGCAGAGCCTGGATATTCAGTTAATCTTTCGTATGATGCAGAAAATGTGTATTTTTCTGAAAAAACTACACATCTTGATACTAAGATACCAACAAGAGTATGGATATCTGAAGCGGTTATATGCAGGGAAGGTGACAGACTGAAATTCACGGTATCTAACAGATATGCAGAGCCGTCAGACAGATACAGAGATAATGAAAATGTTCTGTTTTCAAGACCTAATTTCTTTGGAGAGATTGCAGACAATATAGGAATTGTTGATGTGGAAAGAATGAGGGAGTCTGTAAGATACGTTGAGGACAGCAAGGATTACGATGATCTTACAACACTGATTGCAGAGGAAGAAAGAACATTTCCTGTTATAGTATTTATGGCAAGTGATGGCAGATGGCTTGATAAATTTGATATGAACTATTTCGCTTATCTTGTGGGTTATTATGCACATATCAAGATGATAAGAAGCCCTTATGAATCACGAAAATTTGCTAAGGATTACGGCCTTAAGATAGATGAATGCGCAGATTCGATAACAGTATTTTATCCGGGAAGAGAGCCTTATACAAGCTATAAGACAGATATATTCCATACAACATTTGAAGTTATTAAGGTTGAAAAGAGAAAATATTGGAATGAAAATGGCTGCAGGGCATACAGAAGAAAGCTTGTTTCAGAAATAAGAGAGAATAACGTACTTTAGTAAGTGTTAAATTAGGAGAGAACAGAATGGATAAATGTGTCCTGATAGTTGATGATAATGATTTTAACAGGGAACTTGTAAAAGATATTCTTGAAGACGAGGATATAACAGTTTATGAGGCAGAAGATGGCAGTTCGGCGATTGAACTGCTTGAAAGTGAACAGGCGGACGACATAGATGTAGTTCTTATGGACATGAGAATGCCGGGAATGGATGGCATAGAGACCACTAAGATTATAAGGACTAAGAATGGAAAATGTACGGAAGTGCCAATAATTGCAATGACAGCAGATGGTTTTGAAACAGATATAGGTATGCTGCAAAAGGCAGGCATGAACGGACTTATATCTAAGCCTGTGGATGTGAATACATTGGTAGAACATATAACAAAACTGGCAGGGTGGTAAACACTCTGCCAGTTTTGCGTGTATATTATCTTGATTCACCCATAAAGAAGAGTGCAACTGTTCCAGGACCGGAATGTGTTCCGATTGTAGGACATATATAATTAATCCATATGTTATCTATGCCGAATCTTTCTTTAACAAGACCTGCTACGAACTGTGCATCTTGTAAGCAGTCACCATGACTGATGAATACAACATCATTCTTATCTCTGTATGAACCAATATGTTCCTCCATACGGTCAACTAAAGCAATAAGTGATTTCTTTCTGCCACGGACTTTTCCTATATTAATAAGTCTGCCTTCATTATCTACATGAAGGATTGGCTTGATGTTGGCAAGCGTACCGATAATGGCAGTAGTCTTAGAAACACGACCTCCTCTGTATAAGTGGTTAAGGTCATCAACCGTAAAATTATGTACTACATTAAGCTTATGATTGTTGACAAAATCTATTATTTCGTCCATAGATTTTCCTGATTTCTTCATCTCAACAGCTTTATACACGATAAGACCTTCACCCATTGAAGCAGCTAATGAATCTACTACAACGATTCTAGCTCCCGGATGTTCTTCCATAACTTCATTGGCTGCTATGCAGGCGTTATTGTAACTGCTTGAAAGTGCAGATGAAAATGCAATGTGAAGAATATCAAATCCCTCATTGACACGCTTTTCAAATATTGTTTTACAATCCTGCGGATTACATGCCATAGTTGTTGGCATCTCGCCGTTACGCATGCGGTCAAAGAATTCCTTCTCAGGCATAATGTTATCTGTTCCGTAGATTACTTCACCAAATGCATAAAAAAGAGTGTGGATATCAATGTTGTTTTCTTTAACATAACTTGCAGGTAAATCAGCAGTTGTGTCAGTTGATATAAGAAAATCTTTCATAAATGTCAGATCCTTTCTTGATTTATTTTCTGTATTATAATATCATTAATGAAGTGATATTCCAAGATATAAGATTAATTGCATTGTAATAAATTTTGCGAATAAATTTTAATAATGGGGTTGACATATATTGATTAGGATGATATCATGCAATAGTTGCAAAGCAAAGCAGAGTATCCACTCTCACCTCAGCGCATAGGGCGACTCGGGTTGATATTTAAGAATTACACATAATATAGGATTGTGTTTTGATTAAAGAAAGTGGATAGCTGTGCTATTCACTTTAATTTTTTATATGGGGGTGTACCGCTATTAACGAGTTAATGATTAACGAACAGATCAGATGCAAAGAGGTTCGTGTTATTGGAGAAGAAGGACAGCAGCTTGGAGTTATGGCATTAAGAGATGCTTTAAACATGGCTAAGGATGCAGGAGTAGATTTGGTAATGGTTTCGCCATCAGCTAATCCACCTGTATGCAGAATTGTAGATTATGGCAAGTTCAAGTACGAACAGCTCCGCAGGGAAAAGGAAGCTAAGAAGAAACAGAAGACAGTAGAAGTTAAGGAAGTTCGTTTATCACCTAACATCGATGTCAATGACCTTAATACTAAGTGTAACTCAGCAAGAAAGTTCATTGAGAAAGGTAACAAGGTTAAAGTATCATTAAGATTCAGAGGAAGAGAAATGGCTCATATCGACTCTACTAAGCATATATTAGAGGATTTTGCAGAAAAGCTTAGTGATATAGCTGTAATTGAGAAGGCTCCTAAGATGGAAGGCAGGAGCATGATGATGTTTTTAACTGAAAAACGTTAAAATAAATAACAACTAATAGACATTTTTAGGAGGATTATTATGCCAAAGGTAAAGACAAAAAGAGCAGCTGCAAAGCGTTTTAAAGTAACTGGAACAGGTAAGTTAAAGAGAATGAAGGCATACAAGAGCCATATTCTTACAAAGAAGTCAGCTAAGAGAAAGAGAAATCTTAGACAGGCAGCTATGACTGACGCAACTAATGTTAAGACAATGAAGAAGATTATGCCTTATCTCTAAGATTAATGGTATAACAACATTTATTTAGAGATATAGTTTAAGGAGGAATTTATAAAATGGCAAGAATTAAAGGCGGATTAAACGCAAAGAAGAAACATAATCGTGTATTAAAACTGGCAAAGGGCTACAGAGGAGCTCGTTCCAAACAGTATAGAGTAGCAAAACAGTCCGTTATGAGAGCATTAACAAGCTCTTACGCAGGAAGAAAGCAGAGAAAGAGACAGTTCAGACAGTTATGGATTGCCCGTATTAACGCAGCAGCAAGAATGAATGGATTATCTTACAGCAAATTTATGTATGGTTTAAAATTAGCTGGTGTTGATATGAACCGTAAAATGTTAGCTGAGATGGCTGTAAATGATGCTCAGGGATTCGCAGCACTTGCTGAGATTGCTAAAAAAGCAATTGCATAATTGTCGGTTTTAGAGAGACATAAGATTTGATAAATTAAATCAGAATTTTGAGGTACACATAGAAATTGTTACGGTTTCTGTGTGTACCTTTTTTAATGTATTTTTCGATGAATGGGATAAAATTGCGTGTGCGGTACGGTCAAGTGTCCATGAAAGACGGAAAAATCTTAAATTTCCATAAAGTTTTTCTTGCATGGTCAAATATATGGTGATATAATTCAAAACAGCAACATATTAAAGTGTCAGTGGAAGCCAAAGCCGGCTGGGAAACCACCAGTGGGCTTTTATACTATCTCAGTGTTGCAGAACCTGTTCCAAAAATCATTCCTGCAAGCAGCAGTACCAGACACATGATCTGCCATTTCCCTTGTGTTTTCTTTGTTGCCTCCATGTTTCCTCCTTACATTTAATTCACCTTGTAAATAATCGGTCTGCCCTAAATTATCACTGGTATCAGACATCGATTCCCCTATTGTGATCGCTCTGCCTGAAATCCTTCATACATCATATCAATGTATTCCCAGATCTCATCCCGTCCGCTTTTATTCAACGCAGAAAACGGAATAACCGGCGTTCCATCTACTACCTGCAGTGCATCTTTGATCTGCTTGATCTGTTTTTGCAATTGTGAACGCTTGATCTTATCCGATTTAGTTGCAATAATGATCGGATTAAATCCATAATTGACACACCATTCATACATCTGTATA
>OGPL01000726.1_pt1 | contig 33886 bp, 56 predicted proteins | sample 1552901 | NCBI WGS metagenome assembly OGPL01 (sample SAMEA2580244, study PRJEB22360) | human gut metagenome | biome: human gut; feature: human-associated habitat; material: faeces | place: Denmark | collected 2008/2010 | reverse complement strand
CGAGCTCCAGCCGGGCCGGAGTGGCTCGGGGGCGGGGGGGGGGAGCCGATGACCATGTTTCCGTATCGGTCTTTGAGGCAGACGAGGCGGCCTACAAGGGCCTCGAGCGCAAGGGCGGCGGCCCGCTGCGCGTGCGGCCAGGCGCAGGCGACGGACAGGGCGCGGTCGCGCTGCTCGCTGCGCTCCTCGACGGGGTAGGCAAGGCCCGCCAGATGGACGGTCGAGACGCCGGCGGAGAAGCTGGTGCGGTTGGTGCGCAGCTGCGTTTCGGACAGGCGCATCTCGAGCCAGACGCCGGTCTCGAGGTCGCAGATCATGTTGGTCTCGGGCAGGATCTCGACGGTATCCGAATTGGACACGCCGTAGTTATCGCTTTCGTCGTAGCATCCGCGGACGCGGTAGGTGACGGAGCCGATGCTGGTGTTGTCGATGTACTGCTTTTGGACGGTGCGGGCGATGGCCACGCCGTCCCGCTCGATCAGGTAAAAATCATAACTGCCCGCGGTCTGCCAGGTGAGCGCGGCCTCATGGCCGGCGGTGACGGTCATGGTGATGGCCTCGCCCTCGGTGTGCGAGATGGGCAGCGCGGCCGCAGACCACTCGGACCACATGCCGTACTTGTTCTGCACGCGGACGCGGACGGTGTAGCTGCCGTCGGCGAGGTAGACCGGCGAGCGCCAGGCCTTTTCCGTGCCGTAGACCGTGCCGGAGGCATAGCCGCTGGACAGCGTCAGCTGATAGGCTTCCTGCTCAGAGGTCTGCCAGGTGATGCGCGGGCGCGGGCCGGTGGACTGGATCACGATGGACGGTGCGGACGGGGCGTTGATAGCGATAAACTCGGCCTTTTCGCTCCACGCCGAGGCCGTGCCGTCGGTGTTGTAGGTTCGCACGCGCCAGTATTTCGTCCCGCTCGTAAAGGTGTTCGCGGGCACGTCGTAGTACTGATTTTCTCCGGTGACGGTCGCGAGCGTGTTCCAGGTCGTGCCGTCGGCGGACCATTGCAGATCCGCCTTGCTCTGCGGCGTGCCGGTGGAAATGATGTGCTGCCAGCTAAAGCGGTTGACGATGGTGGCGTCGATGACGATGCCGGATGGGGAAACAGGCTTGGCCGTCGGGGTGACGTCCGTGGTCGTGATCTCCTGCCATGCGGACGTTGTTGTCGTGCCGCTGTTCGCCGTCACCTTTACGCGCCACTCGATCGTCCCGGACGGGAATGTATTTGCAGGGACTGTGCAGGCGGTTGTCGCGCCGGAGACGCTGATCGTGTTTGAGGCGCTCGCATTTTTGACGCGCCACTCGAAGACGGCGGAGGTTTGCTTTATCTCTGCGAAGCAGACCTGTGAGTCGGCTGTGTCATCGTCACAGCGCCATGTAAACATATTTTTTTCAAATCTGTTTACAAAAGCGCCGGCTGTCGGAGCAAACCCATCCGCTGTTATCCCTACAGTGTCGTCCGAATACTCGCACACCAACGATGGCTTCCGTGTTGACTTTGCGCCGAATATAATCGCCTCGCTTGTCCCTGATTCTCCTCCTCGAAGCGCGACCACAAAGCCATTTCTTATTCCTTGCTGCAGTTCTTCTTTTTTTGATTTGTAATTCTTCAGGTCAAAAACTGCATTTAGCTGTATTATTTCATTCAGATCCGTCCAGTTTCCGTTTGCTTGCTCCGAGACCCCTGTGAAGGTCTGGTATATCTCAGGCCTTGTCGCATATGTCATTGCATCCGCATCAAATTGACTCGCCAACGCATTTACATATGTCCAAATCCCCTTGTATGTAGCGTCGCTTTCTGCTGTTGGCTGTGCATAAAATGCAAGCGTTACTTTTGTTACCCGTTTGAACTTGTATGTGTCGCCCGGCACAGGGAAGTTGATATATACGTTATCCCCTCGCTTAATGTTTCCCGCGTCTCCTGTAAACGGCTCTACGAAGAATTTGTACTGTGTAAGATCCGAATAGTTTGTGTTCGGGTGGTTCTTCGCAACTGCTGTCGAGCCGCTTGCCTGCACTGTAAACGTCGGCATTTACTTCGCCCCCATTCTGGTTGTGATCCTGGCGTTTTTGGCGATGCGGAGGATGGTGTCGAGGTCTTCGACGTGGTCGACGTAGACGGTGGTGTTGTAGGTATCGCCGGAGGTGTAGCGGGTCTCGCTGGCCGTCTGGATGCGGCTGCCGGACGGCAGATAGATGCGTTCCGGGCCGTTTTCGTTGACCCGCGTGAAGCCGCCGTACCAGTTGTCCGTGCCGGCGGCGTTGCCGCCCAGATACCGCCTGCGCCATTCGTCCTCGGTGATACCGAGGGTCGACGAGTCGCCGCGGGCGACGGCCTCTTCGTAGGCCTTTGAGAGGTCGGACGCGCTCTGGCCCCACTGCTGCTCGTTGTAGCTGTCGAGCAGGTTCTGGTAGTTGTTTCCGTTGCCGCTGCTGTATCCGAAGCCCAGCGCATGCTTCATCTGGCCCCAGCCCTCGCTGATGTGGCCGGTGCCGAAGTTGATGACGCCTTTGAGCAGCTCCGCCGCGTCGGCCATGAGCGCCATGACCTTTGCCAGCGGCTGCAGCGCCTTGGTCAGCGCCGGGACGCGGTTGTTGGATAGGTCGGACATGGGATTGAGGATATCGCCGACGGTCTCAAGCAGCATGCCGAAGGCGTCGACGATGCCGGAGTCCTTGATGGCCTTGCCGCCGTCCTTGACCATGGTGGTGACGTCGCCGTAGAATTCTTCGAGGTACGGGGCAAACTCGACGGTCAGCTGGTTTTTGACGCCCTCCTGCGTCTTCTGCAGGCGCTGATAGGCGTCGTCGACCGCTCCGAGTGCGGAAAGCGCCTCGTCGTCGAGCACGTAGCCCATGTTATGGGCTTCGTCAGCGTAGGCCTTGAGGGTTTTCGACCCCTGGATGATCAGCGGATTCAAATCCTGCGCGGAGCGGCCAAAGATGTCCATGGACATTGCGTCCCGCTCTGTCTCGTTCTTGACTTGGCCGAGGGCGTCGATGGTCTCATAAAAAACGTCGTTCGCGCTGCGCATGCTGCCGTCGGCATTGGTCACGGAGACGCCCAGTGCCTCAAAGGATGCCTTCGCATTGCCCGTGCCGTTCATCGTGTCCTGCATGTTGTTGGTCAGCTTTGTCAGGCTTCCCTGCAGGGTGTCGACGGATACGTCGATCAGCTCGGTTGCGTAGGAAAACTCCTGCAGCTGGTCAGTCGTCTGGCCGGTCTGCATGGAGAGCGTGATGATGTTGTCGGCAAAAGACGCAGATTCCTTTGTCATGGAGATCATGGCCTTTTCGACTTTTACGATCGCCGCCGCGACGGCAGCGAAGCCGCCAGCCAGCGCCAGAGACGACGCGTCAAGGCTCCCCATGGCGTTCATGGAGGACTTCATGCTGTCCGGCAGCTGGATGCCGAGCTTGGACGTCAGGCCATTCACCACGTCGCCGAGGTTGCCCATCTCCTTGCTGGATTCCTCAATTTTTTTCTTGTTTTCGTCGAATTGGTTGTTGAGGTTGTTGAGGTCGGCCTCTGCGTTGTTGAGGCTTGTCTGCCACTGCATGGTGCGCTTGTCTGCCTCGCCGTATTTCTCAGCGGACTGCTGCAGGGCGGCACGCAGATACTCGATCTTTTCGGTCTGCGTGGATATTTTTCGCCCGAGCACGTCGTTTTTGGCGCTCAGCGCCTCGACGCTGTCGGCGTTCTGCGCGTAGGCGGACTGCACCTTGCGCATCTCCGAGTTCAGGACGTTCATACCGTTTCCGATCTCGGAAATGGCCTGCTTATATTCTTTCTCGCCCGAAAGCGTAAATCTTGTGTTGATGTTTGGCATATTACGTGCCTCCGTTGATGTAGGCCGAGAGGCTCTGCGGCGCTTCCGGCTTTTTTGGCGGCTCCAGCGCGTCCAGCAGGAGCGTCAGGCGGTGCGGGCTCATGGTCTTCCAGAAATCCCGCTCCGGCAGGCGCAGCCGGAACAGCCACATGGCGAGGAAGCCGGGGAAATCAAAGCCCAGCTGCTTCGGTTTCCCCGGCGGTGTCAGTTTTTTTCGTCTTCCGACGTTTTTTCACCGGGTGCTTCCTCCGGCGGTGCGACTGCGGCCTGTATCAGCGGATAGATCCGCGTCCCGGCCTCGAGCGTCTGGTGCATGGTGAGCTTCCGGCCCAGCTGCTTGCTCGTAAAGCGCAGCGGAAGGCCGTTTTCGTCGGTGATGCCCTGCGTGTCTGCGGCGTCGGTCAGCATGGCGGCCAGGAAGGCCAGCGTGCTTTTGAGGCCGTGCACCGTATTCAGCGCGCGCAGCAGATTTCCGTCGTATTCGTCCTGCACGTCGGCAAGGACGTTCATGTTGCAGGAGAGCCGGTAGACCCGGCCCTCAAGTTCATAGTCGACGGTGTTGAGCTTGGTCGTCTCCATCAGGTCTCACCCAACTTTCCCTTGATCCAGGCAACGGCCTCCGCCGCGGTGTCGACGGTCTCGGTCTCGAGCAGCAGCTCGTCGGTCGAATCGTCTGCGAGGAATTCGCCGGTCGTGGTTGGCGTGTTGAACTGGATGTTCTCGCCCTTGGTCTGATAGCTCATCGAGGGCGGGCCGAACAGCGCTTTCGGAACCCAGATGCAGGTGTATTTTGTCACGCCGTCGATCTTATCCGGCGCGTAAAAGCCGACGCCGACATAGTTCGCGATGTCTTTTGCCGAGAATTTCAGATTTTCCTTGCTCGTATCGGATGTGCAGCCGTAGAGCATGGCCTGTGCGGTCCTTTTGATGTACTTGACAGCCAGCGAGATCGTGCCGCCGGTGGCAAGCTTGATATACTCGGCAAGCTTGGATTCCGCGTACAGGCGGCCCTCGGCGAACTTGAGTTCCAGCTGCGCGCTCATGGCGTCGCCGACGTCGGTCGGCTCTGTGTAGGTCACGGTGCCGGACGTGTTTTTATACTTTCCCGCCCGGATGCCGCGTAAGTCAAAACTAGGCATTTATAATAGGCCCCTTTCTTTCAGCTTTTGTGTAAGGATTTTTTCGAGCTCCGCGTTTACGCGCTTCTGCGCGTTTCGGACGCCCTTGGTCCAAAAATAAGTTCCTGTGATCTGCCCGTACTCCTTCGCGCGGCCGTAATTCAAAACAAAAAGCACGGTCGCCCTGCGCGTTCCGTGCTCGTTTTTGCCGACTGCGGTGATGGAGATGTACGGGTCTCCGTTTTTGTCGCGTTTGATGGTTTTGCGGTATTTCACGCTGGATGCATATGCCTCGGTCTGAAACCCGCTCGCCTTTACCATTTTTTGCAGTTCCTCGACGATGATATCCCCGGCAGCGTACAGGAGCTCCTGCTGCATGTCCTCATCAAAAACATTCGCTTTCTGGAGCGTGGCCATGAGCTCGTCGACACCGGTGATGGAGATGTTAGCCATAGGCTGCGCCCTCCGTTTCGGCGATGAGCGCGATCTGCGTGCGGCCCGTCTCCTTGTCGTAGGTCTCCATGTCGACGGTAGCAATGTAGCCTGCGGCCTCCAGCGCGGCTTTCGTGCGCTGGAGCAGAGCGGCGGCAAATCCCTCGGCAAAGATGGAAACGGCGTACTGCACTCCGGTCTCGGCCTCTCCGCCCTCGGCGTAGAGCTGCCCAGACTGTCCGAGCAGCTGATAGGTGATGTAGGTTTCTTCTCCGCCCTTGTATGGCGGGTGGCAGACCGGGACGCCCAGGTCTGCCAGCGCCTCATAGATCATCATGCGCCGTCCCTCCGTTTGCAGGTCAGCTCTACCTCTTCCGTCTCCGCGCCGTAGCTGCGGACTACGTCAAAGACGTCCGAGCCGCAGGTAATCTGCTGCTCGCCGCCGTACTCCGCGCTGTGCATGCGGAAAATTGCGTCCGTGCGCTTGCCGGCTTGCGCGGCCTGGTAATACTCAGCGCGGTTTACGGACTTGCGGGCGGCCCAGACGGTTGTCTCGCGTTCGAGCTTTTCGGTGGTCTGCCCGCTCACGATGGGGTAGGACAGCAGGCGCAGCGTGATCTGGGTGTCAAAGATCACAGCACGCGCCCCCTTCCCCGGTGCTCGGCGAATAATCGTCAGACAGGCCCATCGCATCGCGCAGCTCCTCAAAGCACGTCTTCCATTCGTCGCCGCGGCCGCAGAAATCATGCTGCCAGCGGACGAAGGCTCGGACGGCGTCTTTGACCAGCGGATCTTCGCCCGCTCCCTCCGCGCCCGCAAGGTGCAGGCGCAGGAGGCAGGCGTCGATCTCGTCGGCGAGCTCGTCGTCAAGGGCGTTTGTGGTCAGCCGCAGGGCGGTTTTTGCAACGTTGATCAAAGTCAATGGTTATCCCTCCCTGTTGGCCGCGCTCCGTCAGGCTTTCTTCTTGGTCAGCGTGACGAGGCTGTTGACGTCGGCGCACGCGCCGTCGGCGATCTCGATGGCCTTTGTGACCTCGTCGTCGGTGTCCTCGTCGGTGTAGCGCTTTACCGTCATGCCCATGTTCTCGTTCCAGAGGTAGTACGCCGGATCGAACATAAAGGCGAAGACGGTGTCGGCCGTGACCGACGCCGCAAAGGCCGGCAGGTAGTCGCCGGTCAGGATGACCTCGCGGCCGAGGATGTAGTTGACGGGCTTGCCGTTGATGCCGTAGTTGACGCGCGCGACGGGCTGGCCGTTGTTGTCGACCATGCCGACGATCTGCGTCTCGAATGTCTTCTTGGACATGAACCAGACTGCGCCGTCATATGCCTGCGGCAGCGCAGCTTCGGCCTTGCACAGATCCTTGTAGGTCAGAGCAGTTGTCGCGGCGGCAATGTCGATGTTCTGGCCGGTCGGGGCGGTCTCCGCAAGGATTCCCTTCGGCTGGCTGGAACCGGTGCCGTTGATGATGGCCTGCTCCTTCGCCTTTACCATCGCATTTGCGACGTTCCGGACAAACTGTGCCTCGAACATCGGGTACGCCATGATAGAAACTTCCAGCGACATGGAGATCGCGCAGCGCAGCTTGTGGTACGCAAAGACGATCTTGCCGGTCGAAGTCTTCTGTTTGTCGGAGCCCTCACCCTCGGCGACCCAGGAGGCCGTCGGCTTGGCCGAGCTGGTCGGGACCTGGACGCCGCCCGCGTAGGACGTGTGTGTTACGCGCGGCAGGATCATGCCGATAGCTTCCATCTTCTCGTAGATCTTCTGGATGGTCGTGGTCGGGATGACGCTGCCGACGTCGGTTGTCTTGGTGTTGGCGTCCACATTGGTCAGCTCCGCCGGGATCTTCTTGCCGGTCAAAACGTAGTTCATGAAGGCCCGCTTGTACTCGTCGGTGTCGTACCGGTCGAGCACGTCCGGAGTCTTTGCCGTGCCGGACAGGTCGACGGACTGTGCCGCCGCAGCCGGTGCCGCAACCTTCTGGCCTGCAAGCGCGTTGAGGTTCGCCTGGATCTTGGCTTCCTCCTCAAACTTGGCGTCGAGGGCCTCGACTTCCTTCATCTTGGCCTGCGCCTCTGCGGTCTTGCTTTCGTCCAGCAGCTTCTGGGCGTCGTCCATGAGCTTCTGGCGCTGGATGTTGTAAATTTCCTTCGTCATTTCAATTCTCCTTTGAGTTTTAAAAATTTCAGTTTTGCTTCTGCCTGCGCCCGTTCGGGCATAAAAAAATCAGGCTCTGCGGCCTGACCTTTTAAAAAGTTTTCCGCGCGCCGGAGCGCGTCTTCGCTGAGCATGCCGGAATAAAAATCCGCCGCCAGCGGTTTCTGGCCGTTATCCGGCTGCATGACGCGGTCGACGAGGCCTAGCTCGACGGCCCGATCTGCCGTGACCCACGTCTCGGCGTCCATCATGGCGGCGATCTCCGCTTCCGGCCTGCCGGTCTTGGCGACGTAGGCCGAGATAATGGCGTGGTTGGCGTCGCGTAGAACACCGGCGGTGTGCTCCATCTGGCGGTAGTCGCCGTCGGCGCTGGACTGGACGTTGTGGATCATCATCATGCCGGTCGGCGTCATCTCCGACTCGCCCGCCATGGCGATGATGGACGCGGCCGAGGCCGCAAGGCCGACGATGCGGATGTGGACGCCGCCCGCGTAGTTGCGCAGTGCGGTATATATCTCGCTCGCGGCGAAGATCTCTCCGCCGCCGGAATTGATCTCGACTTCGGCCCGCTCGCCGTTTCCCTTGGCAAGCGCGTCCGCTACGGATCTCGGGCTCGTCGCCTCCATTCCGTAAAACTGATAGAGGCGGTGCTGATTGCTGGATACGATGGGCCCGCGAATGCTGATCTTCATGCGGTTTCATCTCCTTTCTGCGTGGTGTTCCGGTCGACCGGCTGCGTGTCCAGCCTGCGGATCGGCTTGTCCCCGCCGTCGACCGGCGCGAGGTTGAATGCGCGCCGCCATTCGTTCGGCGTCAGCGCGCCTCGGTCGACCATCTGCAGGAGGTTGAGCTTGGTCGAGGTCGAGGCGAAGTCCCACGCGGACGCCTCAAAGACGATGCGGTTTCCGCAGCCGCGCTCGCGCCGGGAGAATAGCTTGCGGGTGTACTCGCCGCTGAGCTGCTTCAGCACCGGCTCGATCTCGGCGTCAAAATAGGCGTTCTGCTCATCCTCTGTCGCAATGGATGTGACGATGTGCGGGTTGGTATTGAACAGGGCATAGATGCGCTGCGTGGTCTTATCCATCTGGGCGGCATTCGGGACGTAGTCCTTGGGGTCGATCTGCTTGGCCTCGGCCTTTGCGTCGACGGCCGCGACGCCCGTGCCGTTAGTCACGTTCAGAAAACTGTCCGCGAAGTCCTGCGCGCGCTGCTTCACGTCCTCCGGGCGCATGGACGCGGCGAACATCAGCAACCAGCGAATCACGGCGCTGTTTCGGATGGCCTTTACAATGCCCTGGTCCGTCGTGGTGACGATCTCCATGAGCGGCACGATGGCCGGGGCGATGGGGTCGCCGAAGATGTCGTTTTCGTAGAAATCCCCGCGCAGGTGGATGATGTCGTCATAGGCAAACGTCAGCACATTGCCGTTCTGCATGTAAAATTTCAGGTACAGATTCCCGCCTGCGTCGTAAACGGCGTCGGCCTGCATGGCCGCGACCGGGAAAATGGCGTTCGGCAGGCCGTTTTCATCCCGGAGGATCACGGCGAAGGCGTTGTTGTTGAGGACCAGCTGCGCGGCCAGCTTCTCCTGCAGCAGCTGGCCTGTCATGTACTGGTTCGGTTCCTCGAGCAGGAACCGGATATACGGCTCCGGATTTACGGCGATCTTCCGCGTCTGGGCGGTGATGGTCTCCCGGATGTGCTTGGCCGTCAGCTTGCCGATGGCCTTGATCTTGGGCCGGATGCAGGCGCGGACGATGTCGGACTGATACATTTTTCCATTGTAGCTGTAAAAGCCATTCCCGCGCTCCTGCACCATCTGGACGGTCGAGACGCGTTTGGTGGTCGTGATATTCGTCAGGAGGTTTTTCAAAAATCCCATGTTGTCACTCCTAGAGCATACTGGTGTATTCCGCTTGCTTCTGGTCGTAGATCGTGTAGGCGTCGAGCAGGGCCGCCGTGCCGTCGATGCGGCGCGTGGACTTGCTCGTTTTGTGCGGCTGGATATTGCCGTTTTTGTCCTCGTCATAGGCGGTGTTTGCGAGGTTCCACTTGTCGATCGGGTGGTTGTTGTAAATAATGCGCTTGGATTCCAAGTCGTTCCCGCAGCGCTTCATGGGCTCGGACAGGGTCTTGACACCCTGATGCACGGCGATCATGGCCTCGGCCCCGAAATAGTCCGCCATGCTGTCCACCCAATAAGACGCAGACCACGCATCATACCCGATAAAGGGGATAAAAATATCGAGGTCTTCCTGCACCTCGATGAACCATGCTTTGACGTCCTCATAGCGGATCTTGTTGCCCTCGGACAGGCGGAGCAGCCCTCGCTCATGCCACTTGTCGTAGGGGATCTTGTCCTCCGTGACGCGCTTTTCCAAAAGGTCCTGCGGCAGCCAGTACATCTGCAGCACAAACAGGATCTCCGGCAGCTCCGGCACCTGGAACAGGACCTTCGCCGCCGTCAGGTCAGTGGTCTTGGAGAGGTCCGCGCCGCCGATGCCGTATCGCGGGTAGGAAAGCACGCGCTCCTGCGTCTTGCCGTCCGCCATGTAATGCTGCCAGATCAGGCGGCGGTTTTCCCTGTCGAGCTGGAAGGTGTCGCGGTTGTCGAGCTGCTCGAAGTTGAGCCAGGCTTCGCTGGAGGTCTCGCGGATGTTGAAATCCTTGCAGACGAGGTTTCGGACGAGGGCCGGGTTTTTCTCCGCCCGCTCGACCCGCTCTTTGAGGGCCGTGTAGCTCTTGATCGTCCCGAGGCCCGGATTTGCCTTTTTCCAGCAGTCCGGGTCCGTCCACTCGCTGCGCTTGTCGAGCTCGTAAATAAACGCGATCCGGCGCGGGTCGTGGTACCCGTCCGGATCTTCGTAGCCGTTTATGATTCGCTCGGCCTCTTCGTATTTTTCGTCGTAGATGTCTTCTCGAATGGTGCCGGCTGTGGAGGTGATGAATCGCAGTGGCTGCGCGCGGGCCTGATCGCCGTCGGCAATGATGTCGTACAGCGGTCTGCCGTTTTTCCACTGATGGATCTCGTCCATCATGGCCCCGTGGATATTCAGGCCGTCTAGCGTGTCGCTGTCAGAGGACAGCGGCTTGAATACGCCGTCGTTATAATCGCTGTCCACCTCGCCGACCAGACAGCGCGTCCGTTTGCGCAGCGCCGGTGATTTCTGCACCATCCGCTTTGCTTCCTGCCAGATGATCTTCGCCTGGTCTCGCTTGGTCGCGACGGCGTAGACCTCTGGGCCAGCCTCGCCGTCTGCCAGCTGTAAATACAGGCCGACGCCGGATGCCAGCAGCGATTTGCCGTTTTTCTTGCCGACGATGAGGACGGCCTCGCGGTACTGGCGGTTTCCCTCGATGTCGATAAACCCGAAGACAGTCGCCAGCAGCGCCTTTTCCCACAATTCCAGCTTGACAAGCTGGCCGCCCGCCTTGCCCTTGGAGTGGTGGCAGTAGTTTTCAAAAAATTCTAGGACGTGGTTTGCCCGGCGCGGGGAATAATAAAACTCGGAATCCGCGTTTTCAAGCTGCGCGACCACATGTCTGTAGGTCTTCTGCACCTTGAGACTGACGACTTCGCGGCCGTCCTGTATGGCCTGCCAGTATTCGAGGATTGGGTTGTAGGTCGCCGGGTAGCGCGTGAGTTTCATTCCTCGTCACGCTCCCGGACAAAGCTTGCAAAGCCGTCGTCCTCCTGCTTCGGCGCGGTGTCCGGCTTCGGCAGGAGCGCCGTGAGCTGCTTGATGATCTTCTGGTAGTTCGCGTTCGTGGAGTTGTACGCCTGCCCGATCGGCCGGGCGCGGTCATATGGCTCCAGTCGCTCCGACTGCTGAAATTTCTCTGTCCAGCCGTTTTCCCGCAGGTCGTCTGCCATGTCCTCGCACTCGATGCGCATAAAGGCCGCCTGATCGATGAGGCCTGCGACAGTCCCGGCCGCTTCCTTCGGCAGATTCCGGTAAAGCTTTTTCAGACGCGCTTTCTCCGCGCGGATCCTCTGTTCTTTGGTCTTTTCACGCTGATTCGCCACAGAAAACGCCTCCTTTTTGCGTGATTTTTGCCTCCTGCTCACGCGTGCGCGTGGATTACTTATCGCCGCTTCAAAGCAGGGGGGCCTCGCGAACGGCCTGCGTATTCTTCCGAGGTAGGGCGTGCGGTGATCTAGCCGGCGCCCCGGCCTCGCGCGACGGGGGGGATCGGGTCGCCGGCGGCGTCGAAGAAAATTTTTTGCGTCAGAGATCTTGTGACGCCGTGCCCGTCGAACTGATCGTGACAGTCTTTACAGACGTACTCGAGGTTGGAGTAGGACAGGCTGACGTCCGGGTCGGTGATGTTGTCCGGTGTCAGCGCCCACTTGTGGTGGACGATGTAGCCCGGCTTGTCCCGGCACTCTTCGCACAGCCCGCCATCGATGGTCCGGCGGAACTTGATATACCCGGCGCGGCATTTCTTCCAGCGCCCGGACGCGTAAAAGCGTGCGGCCCATGGCTGCATCCTGTTCCCTCCAATTCTTCACGCTATCACTGTAGCACAGATTTTAGGCTCTGTTAGCTCAACTTTTGCGGTAGCCCATTGCCCGCGCTGCCTCGTAGACAAAGCGGCTGTACATCCGCTTGGCCGTGGATGTGCTCACGTGTACCTGTCTGGCAGCGGACTCCAGACTCTCGCGCGGCCAGATCCACGTATGCAGGCGCACGATCTCCAGCACATCGCCGCCGTCCCGCCATGTCTGCACGGTGTTGATGGCGGACTGGATCGCCGCGTAGTCCTCGTACTCCCGTGAGGACAGGACGCGCACCGCAATGTCCTCGACGGCGCGGCCGGAGGATTGCCCGCCTGGCTGCGAGGAATATCCCGGCGTGATCTTCTGCCGGCTCATATCCCGAACCTGTCGGCTCAGTTTCGGGTATTCGCCGATGGTGCGGCAGACATTTCCGTACCACCAGTATCTCGGCTTTGACACTTTCCCACTTCCTTCCTGCTTCGTTCTAAAACCTTACGCATATACAAGGTTTAATTTAAGCGGCTCCCGTTCCGCTTGTGCTCTGATCTTGGGTCGACTACATACTTATAATATTGATACCCGTACTTTGTCGTCCGGGCCTCTACGAGGACGTAACCTCGCGGGGCGACGGGCGGATGCTTGGGGCTGTACTCGCGCACGGCCTCGGTCGCAGGTTCCGGCTCCGGCCGGACGCAGCTGCGGCTGGCCTTGTACCGGTGCCCGCCGAATTCCTTTTTCCAGTGGCCGTGCAGGTAGTCGGCCAGCGCCTTATAATCCCGGCCGTGGTCGACTTTGTTTCCATTTTCGTCCATGTAATAGTTGTGTTCCCGTAAGTGCCGAACCTCGATCACGCTGCCGAGGCCCCAGATCCTGCCGATCTCATCCTCCGGAATGCCGTCCGAGATCATGTGCAGATGGAACCGACTCGTCGACTTGCCCTGCCCGTAGACAATCACGATCTTGGCGTTTGGGTATTTATATAGTAGGCGGCGATAGAATCTGTTCCGAATCTGCCGCATTTCGGCAGCAGTATGTACCTCGTTCTCGGCGTCGAGCGTCAGCGTGGAATACAGGCTGGTCGGGCCGAAGTTGGCATTGACGAGCGCTTCCAGTTTCCCCTCGGAGATTTTCCGGTTGAATTCGTCCTGCTCTTCCCGCGTCTGGAACCGCGGCTTCTTCGGCCGGCTGGTCTTCGGATCCGTGCCGCCCGCCACCGTGTACACGATCTGCTCGCAGACCCTCCCGGAAAACTTCCGGCGCTTGTGTCTCTTCACCATAGTCTCAGTTCCTCCCATCTCTGCCCGCTCAAAGCGTGGCCGGAAATTCCGGCCATGCGTTCAACTGGCAGTCCCTTCTTCTGTGTACCCGCACGCCGTACACGTACACGTATCTGTCTTTTCGTCCCAGCGGCAGCAGCCCACAGCCCAACATTCCGGGCAGATTGGCCACGGGCCTTTTTTTCCGGCCGGATCTGGACCCGGTCCGATTGGTGTCTCGTCTCGCAGTGTAGCCGGAGACTTCGGCCACATTTCGTCAAGCAACACGTCTATCCTGCTTTTCAGGCTTCGCAGCTTAAAAAACACCAGCACGCCCAGCGCGAGCCACTCCAGCGCGGCGGCAAGGCTCAAAATCTCAATGATCATTTTCTTCTCCTTCTATTCCTTCCATAGTCGCTTGGCAGTATTGGCAGCGGCTCGGCAGGCTCTTCCTCACGCCGCCCTTTTTCCAGACTTCGACGTGCGGCTTCTGCGGCCTGCCGCAGGCCGGGCAGCGGTAGACGTGGAAGATATCATCCCAGCGCCACCAATTCCCGGTGCGGCGCAACTGCTTCGCCGCGTTTTTAAGCAGCACGGCATAGCAGTCCGGTACATCCTCCGGGAACCAGCCTGCGATGGGGCCGCCGCTCAACAGGCACTTGTCGCAGTCGTCCGCCCTGCACGCCTCTATCGCCTGCATGATCTCCGTAAAACTCATATCTTTTTTGCCGAGCAGCAGCGCTTCCTGGCGTTTTTCTTTTCTGCTCATTCCTGTGCCGCCTCCATTTCCTTGCGCTCTTGCATAAACCCGTGCAGGAACAGCTCCAGCAGAGCGGCGGCGCGGTTGGTCAGATTTGTGAAATCCTTTTTGCTGATCTGCAGTTTGCCGGTCGTAACAACCTCAGTTTCCGGTCGACCAATAATCTGAATTGTCGGATTAGGCACCAGCTTCTTTGCACCGTCCGTCCCCACTTCGAAGAGCGGCGGCGTGGACTGCTCCATGACGATACGCGGCGGGTATTGCTCGCCGCGGAAGCTGGTATCCCATTGCTGTTTTTCGTAGTATGCGACAAAATTGTCTAGGTCGTGCGCAAACGCGCCCATGATTTCTGCCATTTTGATACTCCCTTCAAATTGTGATGATCTCCCGCCTCGACTGGCGGGTGAATTTGCGTTCCGGGCAGAAGCGGCATTCGGTGCAGCTCCAGGCGCCGCGGTAGTTGTTGCGCGTCGGGCAGAAGGCGTTGTAGCAGATCCCGGAGCCTGCCCGCTGCGGGCCGCGGCCGAATTTTTTCTTCTTCGGTTCGGCTTTTGTCTTTTTGGCTGGATCCTTCTTGGTGACGAGCGTGGCCGCGCGTTCTTTCCGGAAGCAGCCGCAGCTCTTTGCATGCCCGTTCCGGAGGTATTTCCCGTCTTTGCTGCAAATGGTCCCGCATTTACACTGGCAGATCCAGTGTGCCGTGTCTCCTTTTTTGCTGGTATCCCGCCCGATGACGTGCAAATATCCAAAGTCCATGCCCGTCAGGTCGACTACGTGTGACATTTCCATTCTCCTTTCGTCAGGGGCCGGTCTCCCGGCCCCTATGCAGGGCGGACTTGCACCGCCTGCGCCTGCGCGTCCCCCTGTCGCCGCAGACGAGCTGCCCTTGTCTGCTCAGGCAGCTTTCCATAAGGGAGGTAACACGATGCCGCCGGGCAATCTTGACACCCGGCGTGGGGTAACGTTGACGGTTCCCATCCGCGCGCACGTTCCACACGCGCTTTTTATCCCCGGCCCGCGGGCTTGAGGTTTCGCGGGCCGGGTGCAAAGCCGGGGTGATCCTCCCGCAGCCGTCTCATGGCGGAGCGGCCGCGGCATAAGTCCGAAAAAATATGGTCCCCGGCTGATTGCTGACATCAATCCTCTGGCTGTCTGATGTCTTTGTTCCGCAGCCCGTCGGCGCTTCGGCAGCCCGCATGCCTCGCGCGGGCTGCTCTCGTTTTTTCTTCCGGCATGTTTAAATCTCCTGTATGTCGATCCCAAATTTTGACCGCATGAATTTGCGGTTGCGCAGATACTCCTTTGTCCGCGTCGGCTTGGACTTCACATCTTCGACGACGAGCTTGCCGCCGAATCGGTACGAGAAGTCCGCCGTGTACCGGACCGCGCGGATCCGCTCCCCGGTCTCTGTCACATAAGATTCCTGCAGCGTGAATTGCGGCTGCAGCCGCAGGTCTGAGATGATCCCGCCCCGCAGCATGCCCATCAGCTCGTCATAGCGCCGGGCTTCCTTCCGGCTGGCGAAGCGCAGCTCGCCGCGCGTATCCTTCCGGCTGCCGTACTTCGTCTTCCCATGGCTCTCCTTGTGAAGGGGATCTGGCGCCGCAGCGCCTGATAGGTCGAGCTTCTGCCTTGCATAAAGCTCCCGCATCCTCGGCGGCATGTCCGCCATGGATTCAAACCGCAGCCCGCTCATTCAGTCGCGCCCTTCTTCTCGCCCCGACTACAATAGTCATCCGGGCTGACGTTGAGGATGTCATGCAGACAGCACCAGATTCCTACCTGCTCCCCGGTGTGAGCATTAACGGTTGGCCTCACATATTCACAGCTTGCACACCGCACCACCTCCGCAACGTCGGCGGCGGGCTGGCGGAGCAGGAGCGTTTTCACTCGCTGCGGCGTCCAGTTCGGGTTTTCCGCGTTGCAGGATTCAAAATCTGTCAGCGCCTCCGCGCGCTTGATGTAATCAGTCATCATTTACCCTCCTGTTTCATTCTCGCGCGAGCTTGGAAATTCTCCAATTCTCCGGCCTTTTCTGCGCGCCCATGATTTGCTCCAACGGCCCTCGTTCCTCGCACAATGCGTATTGCTTCCACCTGTACCCCTGAAATGTGCGGTTTTTAGTCATCTCTTCACGTGAAATGTAAAGCTGCTTATATTCGAGAATATACATTCTGTTTCGCCTCCCGCGTTTTTCTGCTGAAGCTCATCCCTTGCCCTCCATTTCCTGCAAATCCTTCTCGGCTTCTTCGCGGCTCAAAAATACGGTTTTGCCGATGTCCTCTGGTCTGATCGTCCCGAGACCTAGCGTATTCAGCACAGTCCGCCCGTTCAGTGTGCTCACGCCCGATACGGTAAAACTATATACCCGCTTAACCGGGTGATTGCAGTACGTCCACAGTTCATCTCCCTGCCTGCACGGCAGCACCACCACACGCCCGTCCTTGTCGGCCTCGGCCAGCTCGCGGAGGCGGCTAGGCTCCACGCCCAGCGCCTGCGCTTTCCGCTCAATGCAATCATCCATTGTCCGCCCTCCTAAATCAGTAGAATGTGCTCTAGGCCCTCCTCAAGGTCACAGTTCTCGGCAAATCGTTTCGCATCGTCCTCCGTGTAAACGTTTGCCAAATCCTCACGCGCTTTTGCGATGCGATCACTTATGGTTTGAATCTCGGCATCCAATTCTGCAAGAATCGCAAACAGTTCAGCCTTTTTCTTTTCAATATCCATCCTTTATCCCCTCCAATGCTTTCTCCGCCGCTTCGCGGGTGAGAAATACGGTCTTACCAAATCCGTTTAGCGCTACGCCATACTCCCGCCCTCTGGCGCCTATTGGCTCAAGGCCAATAAAGCCGATTTCATTGCCCATACCAATCCGCTTGACCTCGCACTCGCTTATATGCTTATCCGTGTCCATCAAGGCGAACACCCGCTGGCCCACCTTGCACGGTAGCACCACCACACGCCCGTCCTTGTCGGCCTCGGCCAGCTCGCGGAGGCGGCTAGGCTCCACGCCCAGCGCCTGCGCTGCCAGATTTATCATCGTGTCCTCCGTAAGCGGCACCTTCTTCCGCAGCGCCGCGTTCTCGTCGGTCAGGCGCTCGATTGCGTTAGCTGCCGCAAACTCGATGTATTCCCGCCGGTTTTGGATTTCTCCGACCTTGCAGTTTTCGCACGCGTCGTCGTGTCCAAGCCCCTTCGCGCAGCACCGCAGCGCCTGCACGATTTCCTGCCCTGTCATGCTGTGCCCTCCATCGCCTTCCCCCACGCGGCCAGTTGTGCGCGGATGGCTGCGCAGAGCTTTCCGACCTTGTTCTCGTCCTCGATGCGGCTGACAGCCTGCGTCAGCTGGTTGAATGCCGCCTGCCACTGGCTGAAATGCAGGTGCGCGGCCGTCACGTCCTTGTCGGACATGGCAAGCTTTCTGCGCAGATCCTCGACCTCTCCGGTCAGACGCTCCTTTTCCGCGTCCGAAGAGGCGGCTTCCGCCATTGCCTTTGCCGCCGCCAGCTGCTGCTTCAGCCCTTCCGCCTCCTTGCGGACGCGCTCGATCTCCTGTTCGGTCTTTGTGGTCTGCTTCCGCCATTCGTCGGTTTTCTTGCGCAGCTCCGTTTCCGCCTGCGCCCGGACCTTGGCCTCCGCATCCCTGATTGCCTGCTCGTCGCGCTGGACGGCCACCTCGACCGGGCGATTCCGGAGCGCTTCCAGCTCGTCCGCCATGCGGCAGGCCTCATCCTTCGCGGCGGTCAGCTCATCTTCCATGCCGCGCAGCTTCTCATAGGCCTCCTCGGCCTCTTTCTTCGCATGCTCGGCGCGGAGGGAATCGCTGTTTGCCTGCCGCAGGGCGCTTTCGCGCTCCTGCCGGGCGGTATCGCGTTCTTTGATCGCTTTTTCCAGTTCCCGGGCGGAAAGATTCTCCGCATCGACCGCTTCGGCGAATTCCTCGCGCTCGTCTTCCGGCACGGCCAAAAGCCGCAAAGCATTGGAAATACTGAGATTTTGCAACGTTGACGATTCTGGAACAGCCCCGAAAATGCCGATCTGCGCCGCGCCGTATTCATTGAATACCCGCATAAATCTGGTCGCGGTCGCCTGGGAAAACTCCGTGTTTTCCTTCAGCCACGCGCCCCAGCCGCCATACGGAACCATGCTCTTTGCGGCCTCCAGCCGCCGGCCGATCTCGACGCCATAGTAAAGCGTCATGGCCTTTGCCTGCCGGGTCAGCTCCCGGATCTCCGCCCCGAGCCGTTCGGGGGATACTGTCAGATTCTTCTCACTCATGCCGCAGCCTCCTTTTTCTGTTTCTTTCCGGCAATCTTCATCCGCCGGATGTGTTCAAGCCATCTGTCTACAAATTCCTGCACTTCTTTCGTCGGCGGGCAGTTCCGCAGGCCGTGATTCTGAAGCTCTTTCACTGTTTTCAGTTCCACCTGCAGGGTAAACCACGGCTTGTCCGGCGCATCCGCGCGGCGGATGAAGAAAATACAGCTGTCGCCGCGCGCCACGGTCGCGCCGTAGGTGCCGACACAGTGGTGAAGGGCACTGCCCTCATCGACCAGTTCTTCCTCGGTATGGACGGGCCGGATGCAGATCCCGCCGTCCTCCCAAGCCCACGCCTCCAGCGGCGCGACGGCCTTTTCAAACGCCGGGCGGCGCTTTTCGATCTCGGCTTGCTTCCTGCGCTTTTCTTTTTCGTTTCGAGCGATGCGCTCCGCCTCCACGAGCCGGTCGTGCTCGCGCTTGAGGCTTTTCGGGAGCTGGACGTGCTCATCCCGCAGGTCAAGCCCTGCGCGCCGGGCCATGTTCCAGTAGTCTAGCAGCATTGCGATGTCGGACTTTTGCCGTTCCAGATACCGCAGGCAGCGCATGACGGTCAGCCTGCCGCGCAGTAGCTGCATGCTTTTTCCGCCTGCGGCGTCCGGCAGCAATACCTTTTCGCTGCACAGCTTGTTCAGGCCGTAGATCTGGAGCTTTTTCAGCAGCTTCCAGTCCTCCGGCAGCCGTACCGGCTCAAGCGCCCGCACCATCTTGTATTTCGCAAGATCGTCCTGTGTCCATTTCTCCCGGACGCAGAACGCAAATTCCTTCTTGTCCAGCCCCAGCATCCGGGCCGGCCGCTTCTGCTTCCAGTCGACCACCCATTCCAGCTTCGCGCTGTGGCCGCCGCAGTAGTCCCAGCTCTGTGTATCCCACGCGATCGCCCTTGCGACCATGCCCCCGCAGCCCTGAACGATCAGATTCTCAATGTTCCGGTGCTTCTGCCAGAGGCGCAGATACGCGACGGGCCGCGCCTCGTCTCCGGCCGCTTTCAGGTATTGGAGCAGAGCCGAATTTTCGATGGTCGTTCCGGATAGATTTTCCGGCTTGCGGAACCAGTTTTCATCCAGCGTCTTGCCCCATCTATCGTCGCAGCGCTTCACCTGCCGCCAGCTGTCAAAATAACGGATCGTGTTCATGAATTTCTGATAGCCGGTCAGCCGGACGGTCTTTTTCTGTTCAAATACATACGCCTCATACGGCCACATCCGGTAAACTTTCCGCGCGTCCTTGCCGATGTTCCGCTCCGCCCGCCAGCCTAGCAGGACGAATTTGCTCCCCAGCTGCCACGGTTCGCAGAAATAGACGTTATCGTCGATCCCGGCCCGTGAGAGCTGCCCGACGTGCTTTGCCCGAAGCTCCGCGCCGCACTTTGGACAGCGGAATTTGTCCTCCGGGCCGATCTGCATGATGCCCTCCACGAAGCCGAACGGCGCCCAGCCTCTGCCGCAGTCCGCCCCTCTGACCTTCTCTGCGATCCAGGTGCCGCCGCAGGCCGTGCAGGCCACGGACACAGCGTTTTCCCGTATGCCGGTCAGCGGATCGCGATAATATGTATCCCGGTAGATCGCGTACTCTGTTTTGAATTTCGTCCGGATGCACCAGTCCAGCGCACCCTCGGACGGCTGCCTCGGCAGCCGCTCCTCATAATCGATCTGTTCGCTCATCCGAAGAAATCCTCCAGATTCACGATGTTCTCTGCCGGCGCCGGAGGCGCGGCAGGTTCCGGTTTCGGCGCGGCCGTCTGCTCCGGCAGGCCGAAGTATTTGCGGATGGTCTTCTCGGCCTCCGGGCCGGTGCAGCAGCTCCCGTTTTTTCTCGCAAATGCCCGGATGTTGGCCTCGCAGCCCTTGAGGCTCATGCCGCCGTGCTTCAGATCGTCCAGCACCAGCTTTGCCGCTTCCTCATCCGGCGCGATCATCTCCAGCAGCTGCTCGCCGCACATCCACACCGGGCCGCGCGGCCCCTGCTGCTTGCGAATGATCTCTGTTACCTCTTGCAAATATTGATTCTGCATGTTATACTCTCCTTGTACTTGATTTGTCATGGAGAAGTGTAGGCTTCTCGGTCCTCGCCTGGCTGGAACCGGGCGAGGACATTTTTTATCCGAGCAGACCGCCCGGCTTATAGTTGAGCTTGGCCACGGCTGCGTTCTGGTGATATTCCTGCCGCTTGAAGCTGTATCCCCAGCGTTTAGCCGCCCAGAACAGGGCCGCTGTCTTGTCTGCCGCGTGAACGGTCAGCTGGCGGCCCGCGTAGCTGACCACGAAGTAGCTTTTTCCTGCATACCCGGGCTGCTCGACGATCTCCTGGCGCCGCGGCGCCCGCTCGCCGGGGTAGTCGATGCTATTTCGCAATGTGTTTGCGCCTCCTTATCTGGTTGTCGGCATGGACCATCTGCTTTCCCGCTGCAAGATCGGGCTGCAGGCTGTCCCTGTCTCGGTGGTTTACATCGTAGATGTGGTTCCTGATGCTCTCATATAGCGTCCATGTGCAGCACCCGGCGCGGCATGTGCCGCTTCGGTCCGGGCAGTTCCGGCCGCAGGGCGGCGGGATGGGCCGCATGCGCGGCGCAAAATAATTCACTCCGCTTCCTCCTGTACGTGCTGCAGCCAGGCCGCGAGCGTTTGCAGCGCCGTCTCGCGCTGCAGCAGGTCTTCGACCGTGTCCCGGTCGACGCGCGGCATGCTCTGCAGGAGCTCCCGGTCATTGGCGCAGTCATCGGCAAAGGCCAGGACGGCGTCGATGATGTCTGCCAGCTGATCCGGCCGGAGCTCTACCGGGATCTTTGGCTCGTTCTTCACCGGCTTCACAGGATCCCGTAGGTCGTCAGGCCCAGCGCGATCGCGCCGGTCGCGACGCAGGCGTCGGTCATCTCTGCGTACCCGGCGATCACCGCCAGCACAAAGGCCGCGCCGCCCAGCCACACGCAGCAGGTCTTCGCCACGCGCCGCATGGCCTCCTGGTACCGCAGCTCCTCCAGCAGCCGCTCCTGCCGCTCCCTGGTCTCTTCCTCCGGCTCATACCCGAGCCGCTCTGCAAGGTTGGTTCTCATTCTGCGTCCTCCTTCGTCTCCGGCAGGCGTTCTGCCGATTCTACCAGTGCCATAAGCCGCTTGTAGGTCTCCGTCCTTTCCCTGGCGCGTTTTGCGAGGGTTGCATGCCGTTCAGACAATTCCGCCACTTGCGCGTGTGCAGCCATGTTCTCGTGCTCATTCGCCGCGTTGTTTGCCACGATCACAAGCAGCTCCAGCGTGTGCTTCAGCTCAAACCAATCGTCTCCGCTTAGAATCAGTTTCCGCATTCCGCTTATCCTCCTTCGCCTCCTGCATCCGCCTGACGAGCCGCGCCAGACGGGCGTTTTGCGTCACGAGCTTCTGCGCGTCCAGGTCCAGCCCCTTGCGCTTGAGCCCGCCGATGATCTGCGCCGCCTGGCACTCACACACCAGCGCCGCCTCGATCAGATCATGCAGCTCCTGCGCATCCAGCGTCAGGGTGTAGGTCTTTACCTTCGCCATAATATCGACTCCTATGTACGCGCCTTACGGCGCGTTTAATTGCTGGCCGCGGGCAGACGCCCTTCGGCTGCGGCCCGCTCGAGGATCTGCCACGCCACGCGGCGGGCGGCCTGCCGGTTGGCCTCCTTCTGCTCCGGCGTCAGCCGGCGCAGGTAGTTGTCGGCGATATACGCCGTGCAGTTTGGAAAATGATACTCGGCCACGATGTGCGGCTCTTCGTCCGCGATCGGGTCATACTGTTTTCGCATGGTTCAGCCTCCTTCCGGCGTTAGTTTTTCCAGATTTTACAGTCTTACGCTTTTTACCCTTGTTCGGTCCCCGCCCACGTGGTAAGATGTTGGCGGGTGGTGTTTTTATGACTGATAAACAACTTAAAATTTGCGCCGCTGTCGTTCGCAAGCACAGGCTCGGCGACATTCTCGACGAAACCGGCTGTGGCAACTATCTGGTGCTCCAGGACGCTATGCCCGTTGGGGCGCTCAGATTCAATGACGATGCGTGCAACGACGATACCCTTGTGACGCTGGCCGACTTCGCGCAGGAGGAATACGACAAGCACGTGCAGGACACTTCTCGGTATCGGCTCTCCATTATCCTCTCGGCGTTGGCCCTCTTGATTTCCTTCGCCGCGCTGCTCTTTTCGTCCAGCTCTCTTTTCGGCTGGCCGTTTACGCCCGCGTAAAGGCGATGATGGCGACGGCCAGCGTCAGCAGCGATACGATCATCGACGCGATCCCGATCACCAGCTGGACGATTGCCCGACGCTTGCGCGTCCGTTCCCGGTCGCGCGCTTCTTCCCGCGCCCATCTGGCGAGCTTTTCTTCCTTCGTTTCCATGCTCACATCCCCCTGATTGCCACGATCAGCGCGGCCAGCGCGACGATCATATTGACGATGGCGTTCCACAGCGCTTCGCGCCTGCGGTCCTGCAGGTCTTCCCGCCGCCATTCTTCCAGACGGCGTTCGAAGTCTTCCATGTTCACGCCTCCTTCCGCTCGTCTTTCTTGCTCTCCTGCGCCAGCATCATGCCGTAGGCGATATCGCTCAGGCGCTGGAGCTGTTCGTCGGTCAGATTCCCGGACTGTTTTTTCAGGTAGTCCATGACCTGCTTTTCCTTCTCGGACATTGTTCTCACCTCGTATTCTTGTAAGTACGTTAGCATTTTCTTAAGCTGCTTACATCATACACTAAGTCAATTAACTTGTCAAGCCCTGTTTTTTAATTAGCTTAATATTTTTCTTGACTTTTGTCGGCCCGTGTGTTAAGCTGGTTACATAAAGGAGGGATTCAATGCAAACTTTTCAGGATCGTCTTCGCTCCCTGATTGACGCACTCGGCATTACAAAAACAAAATTTGCCGAAGATCTGCATGTTTCGTCCGCATTTGTCTCCATGCTCTGCTCCGGCAAGTCTCTGCCAAGTGACCGCACGATAGCGGATATTTGCCGAAAATATAATGTGAGCGAGGCCTGGCTTCGCACCGGCGAGGGCGAGATGAAGCAGAAGCTGACGAGGAATCAGGAGATCGCCGAGTTCATGGGCGTCGTCATGCACGACCCGGACGACTCGCCGCGCAAGCGGTTTGTATCGATCATCAGCAAGCTCAGCGTCGACGAATGGCAGCTGCTCGCCGAGATCGCAAAAAAAATGGCCGAGGACGGATGACCGCCCTCGGCTCTTTTTTCTCTATGCGACCAGTCCGCGCATGAAGCGCCAGACCAGATCGAGTTGTTCCGTCGTCGCAAGCCGCAGCATGCGGCGGATGTCCTGCAGGTAAAAACTTCGCGTCATTCTATCCGTTCCCCCATTCTTCCACAAAAATACCGTTCATTTTTTGTTCACTTTCCCGGTTGTGCTTTCCTCGGCGGTGGCTTACAATATTTGTAGGTTCCTTTTCCTGACTCGCATGATTATATTAGAACATACGTTCGTTAATTACAATTATGAGAGTCTACAAAAATTTACATATCAAACTGGAGGTTTTGTCATGAGTGCTGCTCTTGAGAGTGCCCATCTTAATAGCATGGTGCGCGACCGTAAGGGTCATAGCCTACTCGCTTTTCCCAGCCGCTATGTCGTTCTTGACCTCGAAACGACCGGCCTTGACCCTCAGTATGACGATATCATCGAAGTCGCTGCAATCCGCATTGTCGACGGCGCAATAGAGGACTCTTTTTCATCCTTGGTCAATCCCGGATACTCTATCGACGAATTTATTGCTGAGCTCACCGGCATTACCGATGATATGCTTGCTCCTGCACCTTCTCTTGATTCTGTGCTTCCGGCATTCCTCTCGTTCATTGGCTCTGATGTTGTCGTTGGTCATAACGTTAATTTTGACATCAACTTTATCTATGATTCTTGTTCTGCTCTCTCACTCGAACCGTTTTCAAATGATTTCGTCGACACCATGCGCATAAGTCGTAAGCTTTTCCCAGAGGATCGTCATCACCGTCTTAAAGATCTTATCTGCAGATTTGGGATTGACGAATCTGTCGCGCATCGCGCCTTTTCTGATGTTGAGCAAACCGACAAGTGCTATCGTTACCTGCGCGACTATGTTTCCAAACACAGTATTTCTTTGGAACAGCACCACAAGCCGTGGAGGGCCGGGGATATTGTTCCGGAAACTGATCATTTTGACGAATCGTCTCCGTTTTTCGGCAAGGTCTTCGTGTTCACCGGCACGCTGGATAAGATGCCGCGAAAAGCTGCCATGCAGTTGGTCGTAGACCGTGGCGGCGTATGTCTTGACGGTGTCCGGAAAGATGTTAATTACCTTGTTCTCGGTTCCAGCGATTATAGTAAAATCAAAGACTGGAAAAGCAACAAGCAAAAGGCTGCTGAGAAGCTTCGCCTTAAAGGAAACGACATTGAAATTATCAGCGAAAATGTTTTTTATGAAATGCTTGATGCCTGAATGGAGGTTTTATGTACTGTAACAAATGCGGCAAGGAGATCGACGATGAGGCTCTGATCTGCCCGTACTGCGGCTGCGGGACCGTGAATTACATCCGCGACCAGGCGAAGGCTGAGTCCCGCGCGCGGGAGCCCCGCCAGCCCGTGCAGAAGAAGCGCTCGACTGCGCTGCTGCTCTGTATCTTCCTCGGCGGCTTCGGTGCACATCGGTTTTATGTCGGCAAGATCTGGACCGGTCTGCTTTGGCTCATCACGCTTGGGTTCTGCGGCATTGGCACGCTGGTCGACTTTTGCCGGATCTATGATAACAAGTTCACAGACGACGCCGGGCGCCCGCTCTACGATGAGTACACGGATGGCATGACGCCTGAGGAATACGAGTCCGCCGTCGCTGGTCCCCGCAGAGTCCGGAAAGTTATCATCGTCATTGCCCTTGCGCTTTGTGCTGGCTGCTTCCTGTTCGTCCGCGTCATCCCCGGCCTCATGTACGCGCTTGGTCTTTGAGATGTCGCCCGCGCCGCTGGCCGAACAACGGCGCGGGCTTTTGCTTGCGCAGGCGACCGGGAGCCGTCTGTAACTTTAGGGTAGCCTGTCCACGGTAGTCTTGTAAAGATATAACAGTTGCTTTTTGCAGTCAGACGTCTTGCTTTTTTGGGGGGAATGACATGTTTTGAAGGAAAAATTATCTGATTTATGCCGTGAGCAGAAGCAGACGATCACTCCGCGCAAAACAAACCAGGACGTCGCCGAAAATACCGACCTTTCCGTCGGCACCGTCTCCCAGTTCTTTCGCGGCGACATCAAAAATCCGTCTGTTTACACGGTCGGCCCGATCTGCCGGGAGATGGGTGTCTCTATGGATGAGTATTTCGGCATCCCGCATGACGAGCCTGCCGAGTCTTCCGAGCCTCCCGATGCTGAAAAACTCCGTGCCGAGACCGCGGCGCTTCGTGCGCAGCTTGCCCAGCAGCAGAAGTCCCTGCGCATGCACCGACTTGTGACGCTCATCCTCTTGGGTATTCTTTTGCTGTGTGCCCTTGCGCTTGTGGCCGACGTGCTCATCCCATCAATCGGCTGGATCCGCACATAAATAAAACCGCCCCGGCCGGCGCCGGAGCGGTATCCGTATAACCTTTTTCCCTTGTGGTGAGAATCTGCCTATGAAATTTACATCTACCTGGAAAATCTCCGACCCGCTCGCGCAGTACATCATTTACCTGCGTAAGTCCCGGAAGGACATGGAGGCCGAAGCTCTCGGCCAGACCGACACGCTCAAACGGCACCGGGCCGCGCTTTTGTCGCTGTCCGAAAGCCGCGAGCTGAACGTCGTGGAGATCTGCGAGGAAGTCGTGACCGGCGACTCCATCGCCGTCCGGCCGGAGGTGCAGAAGGTCCTGCAGCTCGTCGAGACCGGGAACTACGCGGGCGTCATCGTCATGGAGGTTGAGCGTCTGGCGCGCGGCGACACCATCGACCAGGGCATTATTGCCCAGACCTTTAAATACTCCGACACCCGCATCATCACGCCGAACAAGACCTACGACCCGAACAACGAGATGGACGAGGAATACTTTGAGTTCGGCCTCTTTATGTCCCGGCGCGAGTACAACACCATCAAGCGCCGCCTGTCGCGCGGCAAGGAGGCGTCTCTGCGTGAGGGCAAATGGATCTCCGGCAAGACACCCTTCGGCTGGCTGCGCGAGAAGCTGCCGAATGACAAGGGCTACAAACTCGTCCCGCACCCGGAGCAGGCACCCGTCCTGCAGCAGATCTACAACTGGTACACCGGCGATGGCTGCGCGCGCATCGGCGCGAAGGCGATCTCCACGCGGCTGAACAGCCTCGGCGTCCCTACCAACTCTGGCAGCCTCTGGCGCGCGGACTCTGTGCTGGATATCCTGCGCAATCCGGCAAACGCCGGATGGATCAAATCCGGCGGCAGGCCAGAGACAAAGCGCATCGTTGACGGCTCCGTCGTCGTCAGCCGTCCCCGCACCCGGCAGGAGGATCTGAAGCTTTATAAAGGGCTGCACAACGGCCTGATCTCGCAGGAGCAGTACGACAAGGCCGTCGCTCTGAGCTATTCCAGCGCCAGCCCGCGCGGCAAGGGCGCATGGGGGACCGTGACGAGCCTCGCCGGGCTCGTCCGCTGCGACCAGTGCGGCCGCGTGATGGTTCGCCGTCCGTCGTCCGGCAACCGCCGCGATACGCTCCTTTGTCCCTCCTACGGCTGCACGACCGTCAGCGCGTGGTATGATGATGTGGAGGACGCCGTGCTGGATGCTCTGCGTGGCTGGCTGCGCGAGCTGGAGCTCGGTGAGGCCGCTGCGCCAGATGACACGCCCATGCGCACCGCGCTCGAGTCCTCGATCTCCGCCGACCGTAAGCAGCTTGCCAAGCTGGAGGCGCAGGAGGCCCGCGCGTATGAGCTGGTCGAGACCGGTGTCTATACGCCGGAGATCTTCCTGCAGCGCTCGCAGGCGCTCGCCGCTGACAAGCAGGTCATCGTCGACCGCATCGAGGCAAGCCAGACCACGATCCATGAGCTGGCCCGTGCCAGACAGGCCCGCGCCCGTCTGGCCCCCGCCGTCCGCCGCGTCCTCGAGACCTACCCGCTCGCCGCATCCCCGCAGGAGAAAAACGCCCTCCTGAAAACTGTCCTGCAGAAAGTCCTCTACCATAAACAGACCAAATCCTACACCAAATCCGGCAGCGACATGCACGTCACCCTCTATCCCCTCGCTGATTGATGGTTATACATTTATTCGGTACGCATGAATGAATCCCGTCTAAATATAGATTCTATAGCAAGCGGAAATCCCTCCTGGTGACAGGAGGGATTTCTTTATTTTGCGATATGCTCATAATACGCCATGAGCTTCTGTTCCGGCCCCGGGCCGTCCTTGTCGAGCAGGAACGCCTTTGCCAGCGCGGCGTAGAACTCCGGGCGGTTGAGGCCGAACTCTACGGCGACGGGGTAGTAGTCCGAGTACATCATGTTCATGGTCACGCCCCACGCCCAGCGCGGGACCACTGGTGCCTGAATGCCCATGCTCTCGGCCACAGCCGTTGTCTGTTCCATCGTCCAGTGCGGTCCGGTCGTGCCGTCGGCGTTTTGCATGTTTGCTGCCCACTGCATGGCGGTCGCGCGGTCAAACTCGACCGTCTCCGGCTCGTCGTGGTCCTCGAGCTTATCCAGCCGGCACAGCAGATCTGTGACTGCTGCGGCCTGCTCGACCGTACGCATGGACACCGGGCACTCCGCGATCTCCCGTAGCGCGGCGTGGAGTTTGTCTTTATACGCCTGCATGATAGCACCTCATGCGAGCTTGAGCAGCCCCGTGCAAAGCTCGATCACGGAGCCTGCGGCCGTGCTGTCGGTCGTCGCCACGAGCGTGAATGTATGATTGACGCAGCAGCAGCACCCGGACAGCTCCAGATCCGTCTCCGTGTGGATCTCCGCATTGCCGGATGCCGGCAGCGTGACGCGCTTGAGCGTGCAGGGCAGCGCGACGCCGTCCATGTACCACTGCAGGGTCAGGACGCCCGCGGCCGTCGCCGCGATGACCGCATCTGCGGCCAGATGATACAGGCCGATCTTGACCGTGTCGTAGCTCTGCGGCTCGACCTGGATGGACGAACCGGAATTGACGACCTTTGCCCCGGCCAGCGTCAGCACGTTTTCGCTGTCTGCCGCGAGCAGTTGGGGCGCGTTATTAAAATATCGGACGCATGATTTTTGATACGCCCGATTTCCATTGCCGTTATTACAAGCCATTTTCATTACTCCTTCCGTTTGGGCTTATGTGAAGGGGCATTATGCCCCGGATAGCTATATCAGGATGGGTCCGCGTCAGCCGCCGCAGCCGCACGGATTGCAGGGCGGGTTCTGGTAGTACCTGCCCAGCTGGCCGAGGATGTACTGCGACTGCATATAGTCGTTGTTCGCGGCGCGGCTCTGTGCGAGTTCGTCGCGCAGGCGCTGGTTCTCCTGCTGCTGCAGGAGCGTCCGGGTCGCCTCGCCCTCGGCGTGGATGGCCGTCTTGATCTCGCACGCGTTGATGCTGGAGTTGTAGTTGACGCCGTCGATCGCGCGGAGAATGTCGCAGCAGCACTTCTGCTGCACAGAGATGCCGCTCTCCGTGACGGACTGCAAATCGCGCAGCTCGCCGAGGATGTTGTAGGCGTTGTCCTTGACGGCGCTTGTGACGTCGTACGCGCCCTGACGCGTTGCGGCCACGCCCTCGTTGTTCTGGCGCTCCAGAGCCGCAAAGTCCGTTGCACGCTGTACGTCGGCCTGCGTCGCCGGGGCACTCTCGCCGCTGCCGCCGAAGCCTCTGCCCGCGAAGAGCAGGAAGAACAGCGCGATCAGGATGACAATGCCCCATCCGCCGAAGCCATAATCCTTATCCATGGTTTTCCCTCCTTTCTGGGTGGAATGAAATTTGATAGGCGCTTTCGCGCGGTATCACTTGCCGATCTGGCCGACGAGCTCGCCGACCGTCTTGTTTTTGTTTGCCTCGAACCACGCCTCAAAGCCTGGCTGCGAGGCCAGGAAGCTAAGCACCATCTGCGGGCTCTGCCCCTGCAGCGTCGTCTTCGCTGTCTGCAGCAGACCGTTCAGCAGCTTGTTTCCCCCGCCGTTTCCGCCCATCAGGGCCATAATCGGATTTTGCATTGAGCTTTCCCTCCAGTTCTTCGATTTTCCCGGCCATGCTCTGCAGGCCGGCCGTGATCTGTTTCAGCTGCTCCTGCAGCTGGTTTGCCGCCTTTTCCTCTTCTGTCGGCTCCGGGAAGATCCGGAACCGCGCGATGGTCTTGGCCGCCATGCTGTCCGTGCGGATGTAGTACAGCAGGTTCTCGGTCTCGTGCAGCGCGAGCGCGTTGTCGTTCGGCTGCATCTGCAGGTTGTTGATGCTGGCCTCGCTGGCCACGGTCAGCACGCCGAGCTTCGGCGGCTGCGGCGGCAGCTGCGGGCCCTGCGGCCGCGGCATGGGCTGCAGCTGGATCTGCTGCGCGCCGTCCATCTCCCAGCGGCCCGTGTACGGGTTGTACGCCATGCGGTATCGCCCCTTTCTGCTACCATTCTAGCGTTTCCCCGTCCCCGCTGGGGGGCATTTGTGTACCATTTGTGTACCATTTGTGGGACATGTGGGCATAGAAAAAGCGCCATGAGCCGTTGCTCATGGCGCTTTCTCTTTGTCCGTTTTCCCTACCAGACGGCGGGCGGTGTTGTAGATGTGCGGCAGGCGGCGGGAGATGGTTTTTCGGTCGACGCCGATCTCGGCGGCGGCGTCCATCTGCGGGAGCCTGCGCACGATATAAAGCTTCACGATCTGCCGATCGATCACGTCCAAAAGTCCCTCGTCAGTGACGCGCTCCCAGTCGCTGCGCGTGAGGTGTTCCAGCTCCTTCGGCAGAGCCAGCCGCGCAGTTATGCTTTCGTCACTCCCTTCGGCCCGCCGCCGGGCAGGCCTTACTTTTCCTTGTGCTTCAACACGGCGATATTGCCCTTGTTGCTCACTTCGAGATCCAGCGCGGCGGCGATATCGCGCACTTTGATGTAGTTCGTGCCATCTTTCAGGATGCGTTCAACGGCGACTTCTTTACCGTCTACGATGATCTTGCTCTTTTCGACCACTTCTTTTTCCCCCTCTCCGTTCTTTCCATCTTCGAGGGCCATCACGGTATGGCCCGAGCTTACCAGCACGTCCCCGCGCAGGAGATTGGCGTCTGTCGTCAGGTACTTGCTGCCGGTCAGCAGATCAAAGTCTCCCGTCGCAGGCCAATCGTGCAGCATGCAGTATGTCGTGCAGCTGTTGCCCTGCCGACGGTAGAGCGCTTCGACCGACGCGCAGCCTGCAGCCACGGCGCAGAGCGTCATGAGACCGGAGCAGTCCGTCTCCACGGGCTTTGTGATCTTGCTCACGTCCCATCCGACGGCTTTGGCGGCCTCATACGCCGTGTTCCGGTCGCTCATGTCGTAACCGATGTTCCGGTTTTTAATGGACGCCTCGCACGTCTGCGCGGCCCGCTCGGCCTTTTTGCGGCTCTTGTAGCGCAGGACGCCGATCCAACGCCCGTTGTACCAGCGCGAGATATTCAGTTCCCTCCCGGTCTGGTTGCCGGGCTGCTGGTTCCAGCCGCCGGTCTCGCCGAGGCTGGCCTGTCCGATCTTGATGCTCATGCCCGCTCACTCCCGTACAGCTCGTGGTGCAGCTGCAGCACGGCGGCCTCGATCAGCTTATCGATCGTTTCCACATCAAATTGAATGCCCTTCTCGGCGAGGAAGTTCACGACATACGCCTTTTTCGCCGCGCCGTCCGTCGCGGTGTACAGCTGCTCCGCCGCCTTTACGCCGATCTCAACGTAAGTGCGGAGCGTTTGCAGCTTATCCGCGTCGATCTTCGTCTTGATCCACGGGATCAGAAATGCCGAAACGAGCGCGCTGATGAGCGCGATCACTGCCGAGATGATTTGCGTGTAGTCCATATGTATGCTCCTTTCAATCTTTCAGCACGATCTCCGCGATGCGTGCTGCCGCTTCCGGGCCGTATTTTTCAGCCCATTTATCCATGTACTTCTGCGCGTACTTCGCGCGGTTCTCGTTCTTGGCCTTCCAGAGATAAAACCCGCTGGAAGCCGTCGTTTCAGCCAGCACCGCAAGCGTGATCTCTGTCAGATCTGCGCCTGCCGCGCAGGCGATGATGAGCGCGAGGCTGACGAGCGCGCTGCAGATCAGCCACTTCTTGCTAAACTCCATTGTGCTCACACTGCTTCTCGAGCTGGTGCAAAAACTTTTTTACGTCGCCGTTTCCGCCCAGCTTGACGTATTTCTGCCCGGCGATCAGGCGCTCGGCCATTGGCATTTCCTCCGACATGATGGTCAGACGGAGGATCGCCAGATACTGCTCGTCCTGATGCTCCTGCATTTTCCCGAGCTTTTTGTTGATCTCTGTAAGACGCTCCTCCTGCGTTGTGGCCTTGCCGCGCTTTTTCTGTATCGCGCCGACGATTGCCTGAACGACGGTCGTCAGCGCAGACGAACCGAGCACGGCGCAGACGAGGGTAACGATGATTGTCTTGGTGTCCATGGCTATGTACCTTCTTCCGTGATCTTCTTCCACCCGTCCGGGTTAACTGATGGGTTCCAGACGTTGGCGGCGAGCAGGGATTCGTAGAGCTCGTCCTTCCACCAGCCTTTTTCGCCTTTGGAGAAGGCAAGGCCGGCGGTGATGGTCTCGGGGATGAGGCGGTAGCCCTGCTTGTACTGGATATCCTCCCAGAGGTTCTTGGCGGCGTCCGGCGTATTTTCTGCCGTGTCCCAGAGGTCGACGGCGGCGCGCTTGATGCCGCCCTGCCAGCATATGCGCGTACCGGACTTGACGAGACTGCCGTCCCCCGTCAGCTGCGGGAACAGCTCCGGGGCCTCGGACGCGGTCTTATCGTCGAGAGAGGCAGCAGCCGTCTCGATGGCGTAGCGCAGGTCCTTCGCCCTTTCCTCGCCGATGGCGGTATAGACGGGCATGCCCATGAGGGTGGCGGCAGTGTGCTGGGCGGCGGCTTTTTCGGCCTCTGCCCGCTCTAGGGGCATGGGCTTGCCCATTTTGACGGTGATGGTGCCGTCGCGGTTGTCGGTGACGGGACCGGCGAGGATGAAATCCGCGTAGTCGTCCATGTAGCGGTCCTCGGCGGTCTCGGTCGTCGACTTGACGGTTCCGTCCTCGTTCATCTGGACGTTGCCCTCTGCGTCCAGCACAGGGACGGCCGTGGTGTAGCGGTGGATCATGCCCCAGACGGCGCCGTCGCAGAACAGCGCCAGCGGGTCTGCAACCGCGCTCTTTTCGATGGTGACGGCGCGGCTCTCGCGCCCGCCCCAGTCGGCGTCGCGCATGCGGCCGGCGGCCGGCCGCGTCTCGATCTCCTGCCCTCCGATGGTGATGTACCAGGTGTCCATAAGTTCCTCCTGTCTATTGCTGCACGGCATTGGCCTGCAGCCATGCTAATAGTGCTCCTGCTGGTGGCTCGTCAACGGTCACTGTCCGGAACGCTTCTTGCGTCCAGTTTCCGTTGAAACCCGCATACCACGTTCCTTCCGTTTTGCTGTTGTAAGTGTTTGATGGCGTAGGATGTGCCGTCTTTCAAAATGTGGTGTGTGCCCATGTGGGTCCTCCTTTATGCTGCAAGGGTGTAGGTGCCGTCTGGGTTGGCAATGACGGCGGTGGTGGCGGGAAGGGTGAAGGCGGGGCGGACGCCGTTCCCGTTTCCACAGTACTGTTCGGTGACATTCCCGGCGGTATCCAACACGTACACGTCTGTACTTGAATATTCTTTTGGGGTTCTGGTCCATTGATGAATATTAGATCCATTTAGTTTTGCGACAGCAAGCAGGCTACGCACCGTCTGGTCCAATGGAGTCCCATCTCCGCCTCCGCTCTTCAGCTCACCTATGGACAGTATAAACGCATTTTTCGTTAATTCTCTCCTCGTTTGATATTCATCGATGTAGCAGTAAATTTTTGTTTGCCCTGCCGCGCCTTGAATGGCAGAGTCCAACAGCCCGAACCATGTATCCGCGAGGAAATCGGATACAGTGGATGTTGGGAATAGGTTGGAGGTGCTCCCCTGGGAGAACGCAATTCGTTCGTAGCATTCCTTGCGCACAATCAGCGTGCGCCCTGCGCCGTTAAGTCCGCTCTCGTAGTCGTGCTTCGCAATATAAAACGGCACGGGGCTGCCGGATTCATTCAGGTACAGGATCGCGCCGGGGGTGATGGTGTTCAGGGGAATGCCCTTCGAAAACGGTACGGTGAACGCCGTCCCGCCGATGAGGTTCTTCCCGGCTTTGCATCCGTAGCCTGTGCCGCCGATCAGATCCCGGCCACCCGTCACGGAATAGGCCGTGCCGGAGATCAATGTCTTGTGCGCCATGGGGCCTCCTCACTCATACTGCCAGTTGATGGCCATGTTCTCGGTCGGCGTAGTCTCCGCGGAGACCAGCGTCTGCTTGGTGATGTTGCCGGTCTTCATATAGTCCGTGCCCGCCACGGCCACCGCCCACGCCGTCGGCTTCCCGCTGGCGTCC
>OGPL01000709.1_pt1 | contig 34217 bp, 26 predicted proteins | sample 1552901 | NCBI WGS metagenome assembly OGPL01 (sample SAMEA2580244, study PRJEB22360) | human gut metagenome | biome: human gut; feature: human-associated habitat; material: faeces | place: Denmark | collected 2008/2010 | reverse complement strand
CAAATGCGAAGCATTCCACATTGCTCCAAGGCTGTTTTTTATGTTTTTGTTTTTGGTTCTATTTACGATTCGGCAATATTGCATAATCTCTCCCCAGAAATTTTCCACTGAGCCATTTTACGTTTTTGCATTTGGTGGCAAAGGCTCATATTTGGGATAACGAAAATGGAGACTGCCCTTTTTTAGTTGGAAAAGGAGAGCCTCCATCTTTGTCGTCTTACTTCAATTTTACATTCACATGCGACCTATCAATTCAACGACGTAGGGAAATTTAGACTAAATGATTTGTAAATAATAAGACATCGCTCGCGATAGGAGCGGTGTATTAAAGAGTTCACACGCTTTTTCTGTGGCAAATATAGGAAAAGTTTCAGTTTGAAAACAAATTTTTAGAACAAAAAAAACGCATTTTTTCAAATGATGTGCAATGAATTTCGTTTTTGTGTTTTGTAACATATTTCTACAACATGTTTTCCCGAAATATAGGCTTTTAGAATTGCGGTGTTGAGGAAAATCGTTAAATTTGTGGTGGAATCAATTTCCTGGTGTTTTGTTTATAAAATAATACATACTATATGGTATCACGTATTTCACGCATTCTGTTTTCTATGGTGCTTATTATGGGCGCCACTTCGGCGATGGCGCAAAAGCAGTTCACGCTTGAAGATTTGAATTTCGGCGGCAAGAATTACCGTCAGATGAGTCCACAAAACCGCACACTCTACTGGTGGGGCGACAAGTTGGTGCACGCCACCGACTCGCTTTGCTCGCTCGTGGATGTGAACACTGCTAAGGAGAAACCGCTGTTCACGCTCGACCAGATGCGTGAGTGGAGCGAACTGGGCAAGAAACTTCGCTCGCTCCGTGGCGTGTCGATGCCTTATGCTGGCAAGCCTCTCGCGCTGGTGCAGACTGCCAAGAAGCGAATATTGGTGAACTTCCGCACCAAAAATGTGGAGTGGAGCCAAGATTGCTCGAAAGAAACGCAAGCGTCGGACTGGTGCAAGCAAAGCCGTGCCGTGGCGTTTGTTGAAGGCGACAACCTGTATGTGCGTGATGCCGCAGGGCAACTGATGCGCGTCACCAAAGATGGCTCTCGCAATATCGTGTATGGGCAGAGCGTGCACCGTAATGAGTTTGGAATCGACGGCGGCTTGTTCTGGAACCCCAGAGGCACTAAGTTGGCGTTTTACCGCATGGACCAAAGTATGGTTGCCGACTATCCGCTAATCAATGTGCCCGAACTTTCCGACACCGCCCACCTGATGGCTACACCTGCTCCCGAAAAATATCCAATGGCTGGTCAAACCTCCCACAAGGTGACTATCGGCGTGTACGACGTGGCTTCGGGCAGCATCATCTATCTGAAGGTTGGCGACCCCACCGACCGCTATTTCTGTGGCATCACTTGGAGCCCCGACGGTGGCACCATCTATGTGCAGCAGATGAATCGTGCGCAAAACGATATGCACATGGTGAGTTACAACGCCGCCACTGGCGAACCAGTGGCAGAACTCTACCACGAGTCGCACCCCAAATACATTGAGCCGGGCGCACCACTGAACTTCTTGCCTTGGGACGCATCGAAATTCATTTTGCAAAGCGAAAAAGACGGTTTCAACCACCTCTATCTATATGATGTGAAGGGCAATCTTCTTAAGCAACTCACCAGCGGCAACTGGGAAGTGACCAAGTTCGTGGGATTCGACACCAAGAGCCGTGCCGTGGTGATTGAGAGCACCGAGGCACACGATTTGCAGAACAACATTTTCCGTGTGGATATTGCTTCGGGCAAGCGCACTCGCATCGATGCCGACGGCAAGGGCGTGCACAGTTGCTTGCTGAGCGAAAACGGCACCTTAGCCGTGGATTGGTATCAAGAGCCCGACGTGCCTCGCAATATCGACATTCTGAACACCGCCAATGGCAAGGCTGTGCGCTTCTTCACCGCCCCCGACCCTTGGATTGGCTACGCCGTGCCGACCTATAAGAATGGCACTATCAAGGCAGCCGACGGCACCACCGACCTCTACTACCGCATGGTGCTTCCACCCGACTTCGACGCATCGAAAAAATACCCTACTGTGGTGTATGTGTATGGTGGCCCACACACCCGCAATGTGGACGCTGGTTGGCACTGGCGCAGCCGCAGTTGGGAAACCTACATGGCGCAGCGTGGCTATGTGCTGTTCATTCTCGACAACCGTGGCAGCAACCGCCGTGGCCGTGAGTTCGGACTTGCCACCTATCGCCAACTCGGACAGGTGGAAATGCAAGACCAGATGAAGGGCGTGGAATTTCTGCGCACTCAGCCCTACGTGGATATGGACCGACTGGGCGTGCATGGCTGGAGTTTTGGCGGCTTCATGACCATCAGCCTGATGACCAACTACCCCGACGTGTTTAAGGTGGGCGTGGCTGGCGGACCTGTCATCGACTGGAAGTGGTACGAGGTGATGTATGGCGAACGCTATATGAGCACCCCACAACTCAACCCCGAAGGCTACGAAAAGGCAAGTCTGCTCAACAAGGCGAAAAACCTGAAAGGCCGCCTGCAAATCATTCAAGGATTAAACGACCCCGTGGTGCTCCCACAACACGCCTACTCGTTCTTGAAAGCGTGCATCGCCGCCGGCACCCAGCCCGACTTCTTCGTATATCCAGGCGAGCCCCACAACATGCGCGGTCACCAAAGCGTACACCTCCACGAACGCATCACCCGCTACTTCGACGACTACCTAAAGTAATAGTGAAAACAAACATACCCCCCCCCCACAAAGAAATAGCCAAACTTGACCAAATGCGCCAAGTTTGGCTATTTTTACACCCAATGTTATGATATCAATCAGAATAGCAGTTTATTCCCTTTCGGATGTTGATATTTCGAAAATCCGACCTATCGGCTCGTTGACTCGTTGACCTGTTGACTCGTTGGCTTGTTGACTCAGAAATTCGGAAAAGGGGTTGTGGAATCGAAATAATATTTCTAACTTTATCATTTATTTTATTCATCAGTATTTTGATATTTGAAGATGAGCAAGAAGTGGTATGTGGTGTGGGTTGGCACCGAGCCTGGCATTTGCGAAACTTGGGAGGAGTGCCAAATTCGCACTCAAGGCTATCCGGGTGCGCGCTACAAGGCGTTTGATTCCAGTCGTGAAGCCATTGAGGCGTATCGCAAGGATTTAGATGCCCACGCCGACCCTCGTGCCGTGATTCGCGCCATCGCCCATGCCGAGACTTCGCGCACCAACTATGCCAACATCAAGGAAATATACCCCGGCAGTGTGGCGGTGTGCGGCTCGTGCGACCATGCCACTGGCATGATGCAGTATCGTGGTGTGGATGTGTGGTCGGGCACCGAACTTTTCCATTTCGGTCCTGTGGCTGGCAGCGAAAATGTGGCAGAATTTCTGGCTATCGTCCATGCGCTGGCATTGCTGCAAAAGCAGCGTAAAGACCGCGTTGCCATCTATTGCTCCAACGGCATAGCCCAAATGTGGGTGCGCCAGAAAAAGAGCAATGCGCACGTGCCACCCGTTCCTGCCTATGTGAAGATGGGGCAACTGTTGGTGCGTGCCGACCACTGGTTGGAGGTCAACACTTTTCACAACTTCGTGATTAAGTGGAAAACTGACGAATGGGGTCCAAACCCTGCAAGTGTCTGCCACGATGACAAATAACCTGTGGCATTGGCACAATAATTGCTCTTTTCTATCAATATGATGAGCTACTAACTGAACAAGCGACTCTCGACAATGGCGAAAAAAAAACAGAAATGGTATGTGGTGTGGAGCGGCACGGAGCCGGGTGTGTACGGCACTTGGGCGGAATGCAAGCAGCGCATTCACGGCATTGCTGGAGCAAAATATAAGAGTTACGACTCGCTGGCAGAGGCTGAAGCCGCCTACGCCGCTGGCTACCAAGCACCAAAGCGCAAGACTGGTGGCGAGGTGAGGGTGTCGAATCAACGCCTCACGCCAGAACAACTGTCGGAATTTCCGGAAATCGACCCTCGGAGCATCGCCGTGGACGCGGCTTGCAGCGGCAACCCCGGAAAGATGGAATACAGGTGCGTGCCTGTGTTTGCCGACCCTTCCATGCCCGACATCTTCCACTTTGGCCCGATTATGGGCACCAACAATGTGGCAGAGTTTTTGGCGATTGTCCACGCCCTTGCCATGCTCAAGCAGCGGGGCGACAGCCAAACGGTTGTGTATTCCGACAGCCGCAACGCCATGCTGTGGGTGCGCCAGAAGAAATGTAAAACCACTCTTCCCCACACGCCCCAGTTTGCCCAAGCCCACGACATGATTGCCCGCGCCGAAAAATGGCTCAACGAAAACGCCGTGACAAATCGTGTGGTGAAGTGGGAAACAAAGCGGTGGGGGCAAATTCCTGCCGATTTTGGCAGAAAGCAACATTAAGAGAAAATGAAATACAGAAGCGATAACGACAAAAGTTACGGAGCGGCAGGTATGGTGATTGGGCTGAATGTGCTCAACGCCGAAGACACATTCTGCAGCGTGACCATCGATGCCGACGGGCTCGACTGCGTGGTGATGATGCCGGATTTCCTCATGTCTGACCAACTCACCTGCGATGCGCACGATGCGTGGAAAAAAAGCGTAAGGCACTTCCATGTAGCCATGGGAATGGTGATTGCCGACCGTGTGAGCCGTAAAATGCTCCACGACCACGGCACGGTGGACCGCAAGATGCACAATCAAATGCTCTCGGCAATGACCAAAGAGGGCAAAACGCTTTGCTGCCTCGAACACGATGAGGTGGAAAATGTGTTTGAGGAATATTTCCAGCACATGGTGAAGGTGTTTTCCAACCCCACAGTGCGCAATGCCACATCGCAGTTGGCATCGCTCTTGCAAGAGCGCCGCACACTCTCCAACACCGAGGTAGAGGAACTGCTCACAGAATTGTCGATTATTTAAACGAATATACCCCCCAATCGTAGCGAAAGATGAAAGTAGTGCTGATTAATCATAGCGACACGCAAGGAGGTGCGGCAGTGGTATCGCTCCGCCTGATTCGCGCACTTGTGGAAGCCGGTATCGACGCGCGAATGTTGGTCACCCACCCCACACTCACCGACGATCCGTTGGTGGGTGAACTGGGCAGCCCTCGCGCCAACAAACTGCGCTTTATTGCCGAGCGATTACGCATCATGATGCACAACGGAGCCAACCGTGGCACGCTTTTCAAAATCGACACCTGCCAATATGGTGCCAACGCCGCCGCCCACCCGTGGGTGAAAGATGCCGATGTGGTGGTGCTGGCATGGGTGAACCAAGGCACGCTCTCGCTCAAAGGCATTGAGCAAATACACCGATTGGGCAAACCCATCGTTTGGGTGATGCACGACATGTGGAACTGCACCGGTGTGTGCCACCACGCTTTCTCGTGCGAGGGCTACAAAGGCACCTGCCAATCCTGCCACCTGACTGGCAAGAGCGGCACCGACCTCTCCACCACCACCCAGCGGCGCAAAGCCTCGCTCTACCAGCGTGTGCCCATTCATTTCGTGGCGGTGAGCCATTGGTTGGAAGGGGTGTGCCGACAGAGCGCGATTATGAAGGACTGCGATGTGAGAATGATTTTCAACGCTTTCCCTGCCGACGACTACCAATATGGCCGACTGACGGAGGCTTACCCCGGCGTGCCGCTCGACAAGACGGTGATTATCATGGGTGCGCGCCGACTCGACGAGGACAACAAGGGATTTCCCGAAATGCTCGAAACCACGCAATACATCGCCGCACACCGCCCAGAGTTGGCGAAGAAAATCCACTTCCTGCTCTACGGCGACATTAAAGACGCGTCGCTTCTTGAAAAAATAGCCGTGCCTTATACCTATGTGGGTGCGGTGCGCGCCAACCAACTCAACGAACTTTACCGCCACAGCGACATCGTGCTCTCCACCTCGCTCTACGAGAATCTGCCCGGCACGCTGATTGAGGGGCAAGCGAGCGGCTGCCTGCCTGTGACTTTCGGCAAGGGCGGACAAGCCGACATCGTGGGCCATCTGAAAAGTGGCTACATCGCCGACTACAAAAGCGCAAGCAGCGTGGCAGACGGCATTGAGTGGGCTATCGCCAACCCAGCCGACCGCGCATGGCTCCATCACGAGGTGGTGCGCAAATTCTCTGCCGATGTGGTGGCGCGGCAGTTTATACAACTGTTTGACGAAATCACCCAAAATCAATAAGAAAACTCAAAACAAAACAACGATATATGCAAACTGTATTATTCCACAGCACCATTTTTGGTCCTATCCACAGCCGCCGTTTGGGCGTGTCGCTGGGCGTGAACCTGATGCCTAACGACGGCAAAATCTGTTCGTTCGACTGCGTTTATTGCGAAGCCGGCTACAATGCGCAAGGTCCCGGCAAAGACGGCGTGCCAACTCGTGAGGCAGTGAAAAAGGGACTTAAAAAGAAGTTGGAAGAAATGAAGGCAGAGGGCAGCAAGCTCGATGTCATCACTTTTTCGGGCAATGGCGAACCCACTATCCACCCTCACTTTAAGGAGATTGTGGCTGATGTGATGCGCCTGCGCGACACTTATTACCCCGAGGCAAAGGTGAGCGTGCTCAGCAATTCCACCATGGCAGGTAAGCCTTCGGTGGTGGAGGCACTGCTGAAGGTGGACAATAATATCCTCAAACTCGACTCTGCGCTCCCTGCCACCATGCGTGCCATCAATCAGCCTGTGTCGAGCGGAACACTGCCCGAAGGCATTATCAACGACCTGAAGGCGTTTGCCGGGCAATGCATCATTCAAACCATGATGCTGCGTGGTGAGCACAATGGCGTGAAAATCGACAACACCACCGACCACGAAATCGACGCGCTGATTGAGGCTTACAAGGAAATTCAGCCTCGCTCGGTGATGATTTACAGCATCGACCGCAAAACGCCCGAAGAGCACCTTGAAAAGGTGGAGAAAGAAGAACTCGAACGCATCGGCGCACGCATCAAGGCTGCGGGCTTCGATGTGCAAGTAAATGCATAATGCGATGATGATACGTCCTGCTGCACTTCGGCAAACCGACCGCATTGCCATTATCAGCCCGTCGGGCAATGTTGTCGCCAAGCGTGTGAAAGGCGCTGTGGCGGCACTCGCTCAGTGGTGCTACGCTCCCGTGGTGGGGCAGCACACGCTCGACGAACACCGCTCGTGGGGCACCGTGCTCACCGGTGGCACCGATGAGGCGCGATTGGCTGACCTGCGATGGGCAATCGCCGATCCTACAATCAAGGCTATTCTTTGTAGCCGTGGCGGATATGGCACGGTGAGGTTGCTGGATCGCTTTGATGTGAATTTGGTTCGCTCCAATCCCAAGTGGCTGATTGGCTTTAGCGACATCAGCGCGCTGCACGCCCTGTGGCACCGTGCAGGGGTGATGAGTTTGCACGCCTCCATGGCGAAGCAACTCACCGACTTCGGCACCGAGGGCGAGGTGAGCGAGGCGATGCACACCATTATCAGCGGCGGCACGCTCTCGCCCTACCACATCGACTCTCACCCATTCAACCGCTGCGGCGAGGCAGAGGGAATGATTGTGGGCGGAAATTTGGCGGTGCTCTCGGCGCTCATTGGCACCGATTACAATCTGCTGAAGCCCGACACCATTCTCTTTATTGAAGATGTGGGCGAGGAAATCTATAGGGTGGAGCGATTGCTCTATCAGTTGAGGCTCGCTGGCGTGCTGCCCAAGTTGAGGGGCTTGATTGTGGGGCAATTCACTCGTTATCACCTCAACGGAGTGCTCACCGACACCAGCACCGACACGCAGCAGCACCTCTACAGCATGATTTCGCGTCTTGTGGAGCCTTACAGTTATCCTGTGGCGTTTAACTTCCCCATTGGGCATATCGACCGCAATCTCCCCATAGTGGAAGGATCGCAAGCCACCTTGCAAGTGAGCCCCGAAGTCACCCTCACATTCAAGTGATGCACAAAGTTTAACTATTTGGCACAACCATATTTGGAAATCAAATCGTAACTTTGCACCGCAATAGCGATTATCGCCAATGTGGCACCACCATAGCGGCTCCATCACAACGTATGGACATGCTTTTGGCATGTTAGCTGATGCGCTGATAAATTGGTGATTGCGATTGAAACATGCCAAAGGCATGTCCCTACGCTTGGGCGAAATCAAAATATTGCCAAATTGCTGATAACAAAAACGACAAATTTTAGATAATACAGACAACGATGAAAAAGATAATTTTAGCGGCTCTGATGAGCGTAATCACTATGTCGGTGGTGGCACAGGTGGTGGCAGAGGAAAGCGAAGCCACCAACAAGCAAGTGCTTGATAACTATAAATTTGAGCAAGAAGGTAGTTTTGGCTACGGTTTGTATGCCGGTGCTGGCTATTCCGTTACCACTCCATCGCTCAACGATAATTTCGGTGGCAACTTCCTGTTCCAAATCGGTGCGGTGGGCACTTACGATGGCTTCCAACTCAAAACCGATGTGCAATTCGGACAGCCTGGCTATCGCAACGACAACATATTTGGCGCACCTGCCTACGACGAGCAGGGTCACCCATCACAAGTGAACGGCAACAGTTCTGCCTCGTTTTTGGGCTGGAGCGTGCAGTTGGGTTATAAGGTGTATCAAGGTGGCAGATTCGCCGTTACGCCTAACGTGGGTATCAACTACACCAAATACAGTTGGAACCTCGACAACCTGAAGTGGAAAAAGAACGACGACGGCGAGTATGTGGCAGAAGTCACCAGTAAAGAATCGGCTAAACTGACCAATCTCGGCTTCATCGGTTCTATCGACATCGACTACACCTTCTCAAGTTCGAAGATAAAAAATCCGTTCACAGGCGATGGCGACACCCGCTTGCGACAGTCGATTCGCTTCACCCCATTCGTGGCTTACGCAAAATACGATAAGTGCAACCCTTCGGTGAAAGGTGCTTTCGTGGGTATCACCATCAACTATCTGGGCTTGCTCCACTCATTGGGTTTCTAAAACCAAATCGGATATTCGGGGAAAACAGTCCCAAAATGGGCGCAAAATGTTATTTTCAAACAAATTAATACTTGTTTTGCACCGTAATTAAAATGTTTGTTCTACATTTGTGCCCGAATTTAACGAAAACGGCAATAACGTCGCTCTTTTACGGCTATTGGATTTTTTAGACTTCAATTTTTTGATGAAACGCTTTTCTACACTTATAGCAATCCTTTTATTATTCTCGTCGGTGGGGCTGTGCTACGCCCAAGACCTGAGCGAGGATATTTCGGAGAAAAACCTTTCTCCGCTGCGAAAGGTGTATGTGGGCTACCGCATCATTCCCGACCCATACAACCCCAAGGAAACGGCATTTGAGATTGAGATGCGCCCCGTGGTGGTGTATCCCAATGAGCGATTCCGCAACAAAAACGAAGAAAAATTCTACTGGCGCACCGTGCGCGATGTGAAACGCACATTGCCCTACGCCAAACTCATCAACCGCACACTGCAAGAGACCTACGAGTATCTCGAAACTTTCGACACCAAGAAGGAGAAAGACGCCTATTTGAAGCAATTCGAGAAATCGCTCTACGCACAGTATAAGCCCGTGATGAAAAAACTCACAAAAAGTCAGGGCAAAATGATGATCAAACTCATCAACCGCGAGACCAACCAAACATCTTACCACATCGTGAAAGCATTCTTGGGCACATTCCGTGCCGGATTCTGGCAAACTTTCGGCAGATTCTTCGGCGTGAACCTCAACGCCGCCTACAAGCCCGACAAAGACAAAAACGACGCCGTAATCGAGCGTGTAGCCACCCGCGTAGAGCAAGGCTTACTTTGATTCGTTGGAATCGTCATCGTCAGCCGTGAGATCTTCTTCATACGGCACATCACCCATCCATATCAAATCGCTATCGTTTTCGATAGCGGATTTTATCTTGCTTCTGATGCCTGGCGTGGCATCGCCCTGCGCCATCGTGGAACTGTCGGAGCAAGTGGTGGAACTGTCGGTTTCCATGTCTTGAGGATTCTTGGGCACAGCGCCGCCGTTCGACTTAGGCAACATGCAGCCCGGAAGCGCCGTAAGTATCGCCCCAGCCAGAATGCTCGCCACCGACACCTTCTTGCCGGCGTTTCGGCGCTGCTCCAACTCACTTTCAAGATAGCGCAACTCCTCCTCGCACTTCGGACAAGTGCCCTCGCAGTTGCCCTTGTGCTTACACTCGCTGGTCACAAACTCAATATCGTTGGCTTTCGCAATCTCCTGTCGAATCTGCTTCAAGATTTTGCATTTCTTTTTTCCAGGTAGCATAATCAATTCTATTCGTTATCGGTTACACATCAATTACTACAATCACACACTAAGACGCATTAAAGTCGCACAAAAGTCACACGACACAGTCACGCACAATAATAGTATAATTAGTCACCGCAAAGATAACCCACCTCCCCCCATTTCCCCAAATTTTCCCTCCAAAAAATTCTGAAGCCTACGGCTCAACGAACCAACAGGCCAACGAGTGCTGTGGGAGCAAGAAGGGGCTGTTTGGGGGGCTGAAGGGTACGATTTTTCCACTTGTAATAGATGCAATGTGCAGAAACACGCCTTAATTCTGTTAAAAGATGCTAAATTGTGGAGAAAAAGCGCGTTAACCTCTTGCAGTTTATAAAATCCTATATATCTTTGCAATGTGTTTTTCATGGTATTAGATTTAAGGTTAATTAAGATTGGTAGTCGTGAGACTGTCAATCTTTTTTTTATCCCCACCTCCCACAACAAGTTATTGTGAAATTAGTTATAATATAAGTGGCGTTTTTGTGGGGATTATGGTAAAATTGATGATTGAGATATGATGCCTACTATTTTTTTGATTGGATATATGGGGTGTGGGAAAACCACGCTCGGCAGCGTTTTGGCTGCTGTGATGAATGTGCCGTTCGTCGACCTTGACGACTATATCGAGGAGCGACACGAGGCGCGTATTACCACGATTTTTAAGGAGATTGGCGAAGCTGGGTTTCGTCAGTTGGAGAAGCAGGCGCTGCATGAGGTGGCTCGCTTGGGCGGCATTGTGGCTTGCGGTGGCGGCACACCGTGCATCGAGGGCAATATGGAGTTGATGAACGAGATGGGACTTACGATTTGGCTCACCACATCGGCTGAGCGCATTGCGGCACGTCTATGTCTGCCTGAGCAGAAGGCGAAGCGTCCGCTCATTGCCGAAAAGACCGACGAGGAAATACTGGAGTTTGTGAAGGTAAAATTGGCGGAGCGTGAGCCGTTCTACAGCAAGGCCCAACTTCGCTTCGACTCTACCAACATCGAGACTGCCACCGACACGCTCGAAACCGCCAATCTGCTCGCTGGCATCCTCTCCACCCTCGACCAGGGATAAAACGGCTCAGTGGAAAAAACAGGGGGGCAATGATTATTCTTTATTGCGGAATTGAGAATGGAGTGAAAAACAAAAACATAAAAAACAGCCTTGGGGCAATGTGGAATGCTTCGCATTTGGCGGTGCGACTGTGCGCTTTGCGTCATTGGAAACGAGTTTCCATGCCGCCAACCACACAATCCCTCCGCCACCCTCTTACGAGGGCTATCCACTTTGCCCCAAGGATAAAAACCTCTCGCCGTTTCACGGCGAAAAACCCCTGATGATAACATGGTTTCTTGGTAAAAAAACCGCATCAAATTTCTCAAAAAATGTCAATCTCCTAACGATTTTGTATGGTAGGGACGTGAAATTTCACGTCCGCGTCAAATGATTGATACTCAATATGGTATCACTATTATGGGCGGACGTGAAGTATCACGTCCCTACCGGTTTTTTTCGCCGAAGGCGAGAGGTTTTTTATGTTTTTGTTTCAGTCCCCCAGTATTTTTCCACTGAACCAATAAAAGGGGTATTGCTGATTGCACCGAAACATGCCGAAGGCATGTCCCTACGTTATGGCGAAATCGTAAATTTCGACACGCTTTCATACAAAATAAGCCTCGCAATGGAGGCTTTTTTGTGGATATTTATTCTATGCGTTAGAATTTGTAACCGATTGAGAGTGTTACGTTTGTGTTCTTTGCCGAAACTCCGTTGATGGCATCTACCAAGCCGAAGTCGTAGCCTATCGAAGCGTTCCACTTTCTGTTGAATTCAAAACCAGTACGAAGGCCCAATCCCACGTCGAAGCGGTTGTAGCCATCTTCGCAGAACACATCTTCACCTTCAACTGTGCCAAACAAACCAATGCCGAAATATGGACCAAATTCGCCAAAAATAGCTACTGATCTGGTGATTGGATATTTATAACCTATATGCACTGGGATTTCGAGATAAAATGGATTGAAGGTGTACTTTTCAACTTTCATACCTTTGAGCGAAAGCAACATAGCACCGTTTGCATACACGCCTTTGCGTTGGCTTTGGAATGCGTAAGTGCCACGCACACCTGCGTTGAAACCTACGCGAGAACTTGCGCCGCTGGCATCAACATCTGCAATGTTAAGACCGAGCACTAACTCTCCTTGAATACTTTGAGCTGAAACAGTCGCGCCAATCGCAAGAACCATGGCTACAACTAACGAGAAAATTTTCTTCATAATTTGAGTCGGTTTTTAGATGATCGTAATTTTTATACCCCCAAAAGTAATAAACATTCCACACCTACCAAAATTTCTCCCACTTTTTTCCACCTCCACCTATTAAAAAAACCTAAACGAAGTCACGGCGGTAAGGGATGGGAAATCATCACTATGCAGAGGGGGATTTAAAGAGGTCGTCCATCGTCACTTCACTTTGCACAATGGCACTGTGAAGGTTGTGACGCACACCATAAGTGGTGACAAAGGTATGCTGAATGGCTTTACGCGTCTTGGTTATGGCCTTAAATACAGCAACCCTATTTCTGAGTTTTTCCTCATAATCGGCACTAATGCCATATTCAGTGTTGGAAAATTTCATTTCACAGAAATTAATCACATTATCACTCCGATCGATAAGAAGGTCGATTTGGGCACCGCTCCACAGATTTCCATCTTTGTCGGTAAATGCCTTGCACGACCAAGAGTGGACATTACTCAACACTCCACTGATGCTTAAAGCGTCTTTTATCTGTTGTATATGATGTAGGCACACTTGCTCGAAAGCATAACCGCACCATTCCATTTTTCCGCCTTGCCCCATTATGTTGGTCCAAAAATGCTGGTCTTGCCCACTGTTTTCGCCTACAAACTTGATATGGAAAAGTGAAAACAGGTCGGTTAATTGGTACAAGGCATCGCGTTCCTTCTTGCCTATTGCCGTGAACTTGCGGAGAAAATCGCATTGCAAAAGATTGGTAAGCGCTTCGGTGAGCGCGCCACCTTCCTTTGCCCCGATGGCGGCCAATATCTCTTGGCGTGTCATGCCTTTTCGGTGCTTTGCCAATGCACGGACTATGCTGTAATATATTTTTGACTCTTTAAAGAGCGAGCGGAAAAGAAAATTAAATTCGGAGCGAAGCGGTGCGCCTTGTTTGAAAAACAAGTTGTCTATATTCACACTTAATGGCACACCTTTTTCAAGCATATTCAAGTAATATGGGATTCCACCTAAAATCATATATGCCTCCAATATTTGATAACGGCTCAGTTCAATGCCTTTTGACTGCTTTAGAAATTGCTCAGTCTCTCCAAGGTTGAATGGAGATAAATATATGGAACGGCTCACTCTGCCATATAATCCTCCTTTGTCGCCAATCAGATTCGACATCATCCAAGAAGTTGAAGAACCGCAAACGAATAGTTTCAAGTGTTGTTTACGAGAACCCCACTCATTCCACCAAAGGGTGAATGCTTGTAAGAAATTGCTTCTGGGCGTGTCCATCCAAGGTAGTTCGTCAAGAAATACCACAATGCGTTCCTTGTCAAGTGTGTCGAGATATTCTGATAGCATATCGAACGCGTCAAACCAATTGTGCAATCGCTTACACGGTTTTCCATAAAACGCTTCAATTCTTTTTTGAAATTGCAACAAAAGCACATCACGTGAGGCTTCAAACATACCAGTGAACACAAAGTCGAATTGGTCGTTGAAGTACTCTTTTATTAAAAAGGTTTTACCCACACGCCTGCGGCCATATAAGGCTATCAGTTGGGCTTCTTCGTTTTCAAGGCAGCGCTTAATGATGGCTTGCTCGTATGTTCTACCTATAATTCTGTCTGATGGCATAATTCTCCTATTTTATGGTTTACTGCAAAGGAAATGTGTTTTTTCCAAAAAACCAAACTTTTTGCCCAAAATTTCAGAGTTACGGCGGTGTTATGGGCGATAATGGCTCCGTAAGTGGTAAAAATTTGGAGTTACGGCGGTATTATAGGCGATAATGGCTCCGTAAGTGGTAAAAATTTTGGGTTACGGCGGTGTTATGGGCGATAATGGTTCCGTAACTCTTTTGACTTAAGAGGTAGGGCAGACCCGAAATGGACCCTTCGGACCCAAAACAGACCCAATCGGACCTGTAGGACTAATCAGACCAATCAGACACCCACTCGTTGACTTGTTGACCTGTTGACTTGTTGGCCCGTTAACCTGTTGACTCGTTGACTTCAAAAAGAAAAAAAAGTCGGGCGGAGGTTGAGCGTGTGGATTGCTCTTGCTCCGCCCGATTGGGTGTGGGATATTATGGGGAAGTGGATAGGTTATTTAACCACTACCTTGAATGCTTTTTTGCCTATTACCACGATGTGCATACCGCGGTCGAGGGCGATGAAGCCGGCTTTACCAGCATATTCTTGAGTGCCGTTCACTGCATATACAGCAACAGGGGCATCGGTGGCTGCTTCCACATTCACGCCGCCGCTCACTGCCACAACTTTTACTTCAGCAGCATTAGCATTGGTGATGCCGGTTGGTTCCATTTCTTGAATGTTTTTAAACTTGCTCCATCCGTCGGCTGCCTTATATGCATTGAGGGTGCCTGCTGGCACGAAGAGAGTGCCTTCCAAATAGGTGGTGTCGGCAAACACTGCTCCTGTGGGTGGCACTTGTGCCTTTACCACCACTGTGCGCAGAACTGGAGTTTTAAGGAATGCGTCGGTGCCAATTTCTTTCAAGCAAGCTGGCAATGTGATGCTCTTGAGGCCAAGACAGTATTTAAATGCCTCATTGCCGAGTTTTTCCACCTTGTCGCCCACTTCGTATTCTTGGAGTGATGCGCAGTAGCCAAAAGTGAATTCAGGAAGCACGGTGAGGTGTGATGGCAATTTCACGTCGGTAAGTTTGGTGCACGCACCCAAAACACCATCGCCAAACTCAACCACACTTTCAGGAATCACAGCCTTTACAGCACCTTCGCATTTGCCAAAGCAATAGCCCTCAAGAGCCACTACGCCCTCTGGAATCATAATGGAGTCGAGGCTGTTACATTCCATAAATGCGAATCTGCCAATACGCTTCAATGTAGGAGGGAAGGTGATGTCTTTAAGAGCAACGCACGATGCAAAACAGTCGTAAGGAATGGAGTCGAGTTTTGAACCAATCACCACTTTCTCCAGGCTCTTACATTCGTTGAATGCGTCGGCTTGGAGCGACTTCACATTAGAGAGGTCGAGGGTGGTTATGTTTGTTCCCCAGAAAGCGTTTTCGCCGATGCTGTCGATTGATTCAGGGATAACGAATTTGTTGGGAAGAATTGCGCCCCAGAAGCTGCCCCAAGCCGCATACTTGATGGTTGATGGCAATGTGAGTTTTTTTAGGTTGGCATCAGCGAACGCCATTTTGCCCACACCTACCACGGTGTAGTCGACACCGGCAATTTTCACTTTTTCGGGAATCACCACTTCGCCAGTGTAAACGGGATCGTCGGCAAATGGGTCGTCATCGTCGCCCACAAGCCATGTGACCTCTGCCGTTTTATCGGTTTTGGACACGATTTTGTAGTTTACACCGCCCACCATTTGGGCAACTGCCTGTGCTGCAACCACAGCCCAGCACACTACGGCCAACGCCACTTTTGTAGAAATTTTTTTCATGTGCTTCTGTTTTTAAATTATTATTAATGATGGCAATAATAAATATTGTCGAAAAAAGAGCGAACTAATGACCGATTTGGGATTATCTGTAGAAATCTCTAAATTGGCCGATGATTGACAAAATCAAAACCAATGCCCCAAAATTAGGCAAATGTAAGCAATTTTGCAAGCAAATTTTATAATTATTTAGCAAAATGGTATAAATTTCCCAGCGTGGGAAATTTCCCATTGGAGTGGGCCGTCGGTGATGGCGTAAATACTATCTCTTTCGCCTTTGGCATATTTTCAATACGTTGATAATTGCTTACTGTATTCCCTTACAGATGTTCGGCCACACCAAGTTAGAATGAATGTTCAAAGTTCATCCACTCCATAGAATGTATAATTCCCCAATGTCTCCTCCGAGAGTCTTACCCATATACACAAAAAAGCCCCGGAGGAATCTCCGAGGCAGTGATGCGTTAGGGATTGATACCGAATGGCAGAGACCTTAGGCTCTGTTTACGAAAACCCGGCGACGAAGCTGGAAACGCCCATTATTGTGGTACTACAGCATCAAAAAAGAGACTGCTACAAAGGTTAAAATAACAATGCCAAAGCATCCACCGGATTGTTTCTTTGGATTGTCATTTGTAGGAGTGGGTGTTTTTGGAACTTCTTTTTTGGCTTCCTCCTTAGCCTTTCTGATTCTTTCCTGCTCAGCTTTTCTGATTCTTTCCTCTAATGTTGAATATGCGGGTTTTGGTTTTGTAGGTTGTTGTGTTGTGCCTATAATGTGTCTTCTGGGAGCAGCCACTGTATTGTCATCTTTTTGAGTGATGGCATCCTTTTCCTCAACATTTATTTCACAAAATGGCCTATCCATATACTCACCACATGCAACAACCGATACATCGTATTGTGTACCAGATTTCATCTTTGTTGATATTGAAGATGCCATATCTTTTCCCAAAAAACCAATTTGTTTTTTTTCTCCATCTTGAATAACTAAGACTTTGACAGCATTACTGTCATACTGATTGTATGGGTCTCTTTCTAAAAAGACTTTACTATTTTCATCCATTTTAGAAATGATGTTTGCTCTATTAGAGCCATCATCATTAATGAATGAAACGCCGACTACTTTTGTTCTCATTTGATAAAAATTTTTATGGTGAATATTAATTCTTTATAATTTCGGCATCAGGCACTTGCATTATTATTTTGTCAATTTCTTCTATAAAATCAGAAGAATGTAAACCATTTTTAATGCGTGACATTAAATCGAATTGATTAAATGTACCTGATATATTAGTATATTTTCTAATTAAAATCCCATTTTGAAATACTCTCATTTCATTTTTAGCAATTTCAATTAAAAAGGATGAGTTCTCAAAATCTCTTACGAACCTAAGAGTGAAGCGGTCAATAATAGTTCTTACAAAAGGTGTGAAAGGGTTAGGATGCATGGAGCCAGAAATTATAAGACGCTTCATTGCTCTTGAAATTGCCACATAAAACAATCTCTTATCTTCTTCTTGTTGTTCATATGTTTCATGTGCAAAATGAGGGAATCTACCATCTACAGCACGCATAACAACAACGTTTTCAAATTCCAGTCCTTTTGCTTTATGAACTGTTGAGATGAACAATTTCTCATTAAAGCTTGAACTTTCACACATATCCGCTTCACGGAATGTACTCATATCCATTAGATGATTTTGAAAATGCGCCTTGAGCGCATTTGGTTCATCATCAGATATGACATCTGTACTTATAAAGTTGCAAATCGATTCGAAAGTGTCAACAATTTTAAATTCACAAATATCTTTAAGTTCAAAACTGACATCCTTCATTTCTTTGACAAGTGCTTTTTCTTGTTTGTTATCTAAACTTAGATACAAACGACTTTTGGACTTGTCATAAATTTCTCGGTATTTTTGGTTTAATACACCGATAATTTTAAGAACTTCTTTTCTGTCTAAAAAGTCTTGCTGTTTATATAGAAGTTCATCTGTTTTTGAGCGGCAGTATTTTGCAAGTTCAAAGGTGGCATTTATATCATCTGTTGCGTCGTGGCTGTTTGTACCCTGTAATTCAAATTTGTCAATTAGATATTCAAGTTTGTATCTTCTTAATCTCGGAGCAATTAAATGAGCCAATTTTAAAGTGTCAATGGTTTCGGATTTAAAACTGTCATATCTAAAACCACAATATCTTTTGAGATTATTTTTAAGGATATTGTAGTCAAAGTTAATGTTGTGTCCCATTAGTAAAGAATCGCCAATATAATTCATGAAAATCTCGAGTCCTTTTTCATTAGAATATTTTTTGGCTTCCTTATGGGTTTTGAGCATAGGGTTCAAAATCTTATTCCTTCCCGAACCAAGAAATTCAGGAATGTCCTTGTTCGTCTCTAAGAAAATTTCAAAATCCGAACCTTCAACTTTTACCCCATTTCTGATTTTAAATGCAGCTATTTGAATAATGTCATCATTAAACACGTCAACACCTGTTGTTTCGGTATCAAATAAGACAATATCCCTTGAGTCAAAAATAACGGCAAACCAAGAAAGGTATGTGTCAGTATCTCTCAAAAGGTCGGGAGCGCACAAACCAATATTCCTCATTTCTTTAATGAGCTTTCGTGCTTTGTGATATGTGTCCACAGCATAGGTCTGTTTAAGGATTCTTGACCACGCCACAAGATTGAAATCATTATCAACGGCATTTAAGTGCGCTATTAGCGTTTTCATGTGCACCGATTGAAAAGAGTCAATGCCAGAGATTTTGAAATGTTGAACACCATCTCTTTTCAATCTGTCGCTAATCTCGTTAGCATCAATATTCCATGGAATTAAAAGAGCAGTTCTTTCGTTTTTATGCTTTTCGTTTCTAAGAAAAGGAATAATAACATTATATACCCTATCTGTTTCATCCTCTTGATTTTCGTAGACATGAATGCAAATATCATGGAAATTTGCTTGCTCGTTATCTTTTGGTTCAGGCAAAAAGTCTTTATCAACGTTTAATTCTTTTATAGCGTATTCGTTATACAAGTCCAACAAATATTTAGGCGATCTGAAGTTCTTATCAAGCCTGTAGATATTATTCAAGCACCTCTGCTTGATCAGATCAAGAGTCCTTAGAGAAGCACCCATAAAAGAATAAATGGCTTGTTGTTCATCGCCTAAATACAAAACGACAAAATTAGAAGATTTATCAGTAAATAAATCAACTAAAGAAATTTGGAAGTTTGACAGGTCTTGTATTTCATCGATTTGTATCCACTTAAACCTCGGATAAGTATGGTTGAAATCAGAATAATATGCATCATAGGTTTTGATAAGCAAGTCATCAAAATCCAGTAGGCAATTTGATTCCTTATATCTTTCAATTTTATCACCAAGTGCAAAAATTTTATTTACTACAGATAGAGAATAGAATTTTTTTTCATCGTAACGAATGTCAAAAATCGCCTCTTTTAAATTTTGAAAGGAAGGGTATTCTCTTTCAACATATTCATTTTTAATCAATTCTTGGTGGTATAAGTCCTCTTTTGGATGCTCGTTTCTGATTTGTGTCATCAAATGTTGAATGTCCAAAATCTTGTGTCGTGCATCCTTGATTATGTTATTGGCTGTTGCCGGAGTGACCATCCCTGAAGAACCAGTAGGCCGCCTGTTTATATTCAAAATTTTATTGACAACAATCCAATCAAAATCGACAAGAGTTGTTCCATAATAATTGGTGGTGGAATAGCAACCAAGAATCGAGCATATCTCTTCGTCGCTAATTATAGAGCGCAAAACGTCTGCAGTGTCATCTTCGTCAAGTATAGAGGCTTCAGCAGACACAATGTTTTGGTCGAAAAGAAAATGTGAGCAAAATTTGTGTATATTTCCGACAAACAGTTCATTTGCTGCTTCTGGAAGTTTTTGCAGAATTCGGTTGTACATACCCCTTGCTGCTCTGTTTGTGAAAGTCAAACAGAGCATATCAGTTAAATCTGCATCACCTTTATCGTAAGCTCTTGTAACACGTTCAGCAAGAATGTCAGTTTTGCCACACCCTGGACCCGCTAAAACCATATTGTAACCAGAGTTTACATTGATAACTTCAAGTTGTCGTTCGGTATAAGTTTTCATAAACGCTGTTGGTTAAAAGTAAAAGTTAGTCTTTAATTGTAACCTGCCCACTCATAAGGAGCGGCAATAGTTCTTCGCGTAATTTCGTTAGTGAAATGATTTTCTTATTGTTTTTAATTACAAGTTACCCGCTGGTTGAATTAATCACTTTGTTTTAATTCAATCATAGTTTAAAGTTTTTTTAAATATCTTTCACATCTCTGGCATCACGTGTAATCTCACACAGAAAATCTGCACCAGTTGAATCATAAACTCTATCAAATAAATTGTGTAAGTAGATTAGTTACAATATCCATATCGTTCTATGATATAAATATTATGAAGGTCTGATATGGAGTATTTGTTTCCTCGCTTTGTGAAATCTATATAATTATTGTGCGCTTTATTGTGCTCAGCAGAAATCCAAAAACGTTTATCAAGGGGTTGTGTTTGGAGAGAGGTGTCCTCGATTATCGCTAAAATAAATGGTCCTTCAGAAAAGAGACAAATGCGTATAGGTGAATCCGACACAGTTATTTGACTCAAAAGAGGCACATGTGCAAATAATGTATTCATTTTGAATTATCACCATGCCTATAGACACCCGATAAGGCTATTAATGTATAACTTCATTGTAAACTACATAACAAAAAACGCAGGTATCCACTTCTGCTCGTCCGAGATAGAGGCCCTGAGATTGCCCTTAGAGTTGAACGAAACAGAGTTTATACCCACGCCGATATAGATACATATATCTCCGGGGAAAAGTGTGCATGAGGATATATTACACCCTCGCTACACACCCCGGGATATAGTCATACCATACCCGTAAGCATTCACTTCTGACTTTTGTTCTTGAACTCTAAAAGAAATTTCTCAGGTTTCTATCTGCCCAGAACAAAGCATCGATGACGCTTTTAAAATTATGTAGTGTCCCACCCAATAATTAACTGACCAAAGTCAGATGCTCGCCATTTTTTGTCAACAGGGGAACAATCCATGTATAACGGCACGGCGTGGGCATAGACAATGCAAATATAAACATTATTATGAAAATTTAAAAATTTGTCATAAATATTTTTCAATTGAAAAAAGCGTAGAAAATTCGCCATTGGAGCAAGCCGTCGGTGACGGCGAAAAAGAATCTTTTATAACATTTTCGGTGTTTTCTTAGGTTTGTTTTGATAGCCAATCTGCAATGTGTCAGCGATTTGGAAACATGCCGAAGGCGAGAGCACTGAAAAAGTTGAAAAGAGGGATTTCAGAGCCGTTTCCAACGGCTACAAGCCTCCACAAAATCTTTTACCTCATTCACCATTTGTTATTATTTTTTCTGTGCTTTCGATACTTCGCGTCCGCGTCAAATGATTGATACTCAATATGGTATCACAATTATGGGTGGACGTGAAGTATCACGTCCCTACCGGTTTTTTTCGCCGAAGGCGAGCTGTTTTTTATGTTTTTGTTTCAGTGCCCCCAGTATTTATCCACAAAACCAATAAAAGGGGTACATTGCTGATTGCACCGAAACATGCCGAAGGCATGTCCCTACGTTATGGTGTCGTTTTTCTTGTGGGGGGGGGTGGGGTTAGAGGAGTTCGGGGCGGAGGGGGTAGTGGTTGCGGAGGTGTTCGAAGTTGGTGGGGGTGGGGTTGGATTTGAGGGCGGCGGTGTCGGGGGTGAGGGGGTTGTAGCTGCTCATCACACCTTGTAGGGTGGCGGTTTCCACGCCTCCATACGGTGCTTCGGCAGCGAGAGGACTGGCGTGCCAACCAAACTCTGCGTTCAGTGCCTCTACCACCATGGCGGTACCTCTGCGCTTGCCGTCGGCTGAATATCCTGCAATGTGTGGGGTGGCCACAAATGCCTTTTCAAGGAGTGGGAGGTTGATTTCGGGTTCGTGTTCCCAACAGTCGATAGCCACATCGCCGTGCCAATGCGCCAATGCGTCGTTGTCGCAAATGGGGCCGCGAGCGGCGTTCATCAGCAGGCGCAAATTAGGCGCTTCTGCCAAGAATTGCTCATCGCAAATGTGGTAAGTGGAGAGTTCGCCCTCGCGGTAGAGTGGCGTGTGAAATGTGATGATATGGCTTTTCGCCTTCACTTCCTCGATGGTGGAGAACGCTGCCGCACCCTCTTTTTGGGCGCGTGGTGGGTCGCAGAGCAGCACCTCAAAGCCCATTTGCTTTGCCCATCGTGCCACGATAGAGCCCACATGCCCAACGCCTACCACACCCATCACCAAGCCGCGCGGCTGTGCGATGCCTTCCTTTTGCAACCAATATCCCACGGTGCTGAGCACCCATTGCGCCACGGCAGGAGCGTTGCACCCCGGAGCGTTCACCACCTTGATGCCAGCTCGGCGGCAGTAGTCAAGATCGATGTGGTCGGTGCCAATCGTGGCTGTGCCAATCATTCGCACACGGCTTCCCGAAAGCAGTGCCTCATCGCAGCGTGTGCGTGTGCGCGTGATGAGCACATCGGCATCTTTGAGCGCAGAGGCGGTGATGTCCGACGTTTCGAGATAAAGCACTTGGGCGTAAGGCTCAAGCAGTCCAGAAATGTAGGGAATGTGGTTTTCAACTACGATTTTCATTTTTTTCTACAGGAAATAATACGCCACATGGCTTGCGGCACATGTGAGCATGAAAAGAATCATAAATATGTAGCGGCGCGAGATTTTTGAGTGTATGGTGTAGGCCTGTGCCACCTGAATGGAGAAGCAGTAGTTGAGCAGCGCCAGATACACGAAGAAGTTGCGGTAGTCCACACCCATCATGATGAGCGAAAACAGCGCAAGCACCAAGTAGAACGAATTGTAAACGCGCAGTTGCAGACGATACGACATGATTTTCATCACATTGATGGTCATGAACACAAACGTGAACACGCCCACAAGCGCAAGCCCGATAAGAATGGCTGGGATTTGCTGCTCGGTGAGCACCTCAAGCGCCTGTCCGTAGGCTGGCAGCAGGGCTGTGGTGGGGTCGATAAGCCCCAAGCCGATAGCAAGCCAAAATGGGGTGATAAGCCCGAACAAGGCTGCCAACACACCTCGGAAATTGATGGCGCGCATCTGTAGAAATCCGATGAAAAACGGCACTACAAGTGCTAAAAACGCATATTGGAACATGCTGCACAATGCCACCAGGAAAAACACGAGAAATATTTTCTGCTGCGCCACTTGCTTCTGCTGATAGGTGGAAAACATGTAGAGTTGCACCACCAGCGTGAGCAAGCAAAGCCCTGTGCCAGTGCAGAACTGCGTGCACGCATACGGACACGCCAACTGCAACGCCAAGAATGTGGAGCCGAAGATAAACGTGACTTCACGAATGAATGTGTAGGTCTTGTTGAGCAGCACCGTGAGGGTGATAATGGCAAGCACACAAGCCGTGTTCAGACCGTAGGAAGCCAAAGGGTGCCCAAGCAAGCGGTCGATGTCGTTGAAAAACACACCGTTGCCACTCGCAATCGAAGCATTGAATCGCCCCGACGCGAATGCGAAATACGACACCACCACATACACAAGTCCCATGACTATCATCAAGCCACGGGAATTGAAAAATTCGTTTATCCTTTCCTCTCTGTATGCCATGTCTTGTCGATGGGTGTGGATTAACGGTGCATATTGCTGTTATTTGAGGTCAAAACCGATGTCGCTACGGAAGTAACTCTTGTCGAACTTGATGTTTTTGATATTGGCAAACGATTGAGCGAGGGCAGCGTCTTTGCTTTCGCCATAGCTGGTGACTGCCAGCACACGGCCGCCAGAAGTGATTATCTGTCCCTCGGCGTTGCGTGCAGTGCCAGCGTGAAACACCACACTGCCTTCCACAGCGTCGAGCCCTTCAATCACCTTGCCTTTTTCGTAGGCTTCGGGGTAGCCGCCGCTCACCATCATCACAGTCACGGCATAGCGTGGGTCGATTTCCACTGCCGCCTTGTCGAGTGTGCCGTCGGCAGCGGCTTCGAGCAGAGCCACGAGGTCGGATTTCAGGCGAGGCATCACCACTTCAGTTTCGGGGTCGCCCATGCGGCAGTTGTATTCAATCACGTATGGGTCGCCGTCCACGTTAATCAAACCGAAGAACACAAAGCCAGTGTAAGGCAGGCGTTCTTGCTTCAGTCCTGCGATGGTAGGATCCACGATGCGGGTTTTCACCTTTGCCATAAAAGCGTCGTCGGCAAAACTTACAGGCGAAACCGAGCCCATACCGCCAGTGTTGAGACCCTTGTCGCCTTCACCGATGCGCTTGTAGTCTTTAGCCACAGGGAGCAACTGGTAGTGTTCGCCATCGGTGAGCGCAAACACCGAACATTCAATGCCCGAAAGAAACTGCTCAATCACCACGGTAGCGCTTGATGCGCCAAACATGCCACCCAGCATCTGGCGGAGTTCGCTCTTTGCCTCGTCGAGCGAGTCGATAATCAGCACGCCCTTGCCGGCTGCCAAACCGTCGGCTTTCAGCACATAGGGTGCCTTTTGGCTTTCGAGGAAGGCGAAGCCCTCTTCTATGTTGTCGGCTGTCACGCTCAGATAGGCAGCGGTGGGAATGTGGTGGCGCGCCATGAATCCCTTGGCAAAGTCTTTGCTGCCTTCGAGTTGTGCGCCGGCTTTCGATGGGCCAATCACCTTCACACCCTTCAACGCCTCGTTGGCATTGAAATAGTCGGTGATGCCAGCCACCAGCGGGTCTTCATTGCCCACCACCAGCATAGTGATGCCATTGTCGGCGGCAAACTTTCCCACAGCGTCGAAGTCCATAGGAGAGAGTGACACATTGGTGCCATACTGCGCAGTGCCGGCATTGCCTGGAGCAATGTAAAGACTGTCGAGTAGTTCACTCTGGCTCAATTTCCATGCGATGGCACATTCGCGGCCACCTGAGCCCAGCAGCAAGATTTTTTGCTTCATGATGTTGTGATAAATCAATATGATAGTGTTGTGTAGATTGCTCTATGAAAAATTATTCCTCACGACGCTTCCAGCCGTTGCGGCGGCCATGAATGATAGGGCGCTCGTTCTCCTTGCCCAAAGTGGGCTCTTGGTGGCGCACCACCATATCGGCGTGCTTGGCGCTGTGGAAGTATTCGTTGCGACCCATGCGAGTGTCGTCGTCACGGCGTGGGCCGAAACCGCGACGTGGGCGATCATCATCGCGGCGCGCTCCGAAACTGCGACGTGGACGGTCGCCATCGTCACGGCGTGGGCGGCGTTCTCTTGGCGCACCATCTGATTCGCCATCACGCTTTTTGAAAGTTTCCTCAAATCGTGGGCGATGCTGGCCACGGTCTTTGTCGGCTGCACGGAAGCCCTCGTTGCGAATCGAGCCGCCTTCAGCCTTCATGTCCTTGTAAGAGCCGTCGAAAATCTTGTATTCACGCAATTCGCATTCCAAGTCGCCGTTGAGCAGCGGATAGTTGACCGATGGGCGCAAACCGATGAGGTCGGTGAGTTCGCCATACGAAATCACCCATGCGTCGTAGCCCTTGAACACGAATTTGAGTTTCTTGCCCAAAGTTTCGTAGAGTTCGTTGATGTCTTGATATTTCAAGCGTTCGCCGTAAGGAGGGTTGGTCACCACCACGCCCTTTTCAGGTGCTTCTTCCCAGTCGGCGAGTGCGCGCTGCTTCAGTTCAATCATCTTGCTCACGCCAGCACTCTTGATGTTGGATTCGGCAATGGCGATAGCCTGCACAGCCACATCGGAACCGTAGATTTTGTATTTAAATTCACGCTCTTGGCTGTCGTCGTTATAGATAGAGTCGAAAAGTTCGGCATCGTAGTCGCTCCAGTTTTGGAAAGCGAACTCCTTGCGATACACGCCAGGGTTGATGTTGGCGGCAATCATAGCAGCCTCCACCAGGAATGTGCCAGAACCACACATAGGGTCCACGAAGTTGCACTGACCATCCCAACCGCTCAATTTAATGATACCAGCGGCAAGCACTTCATTGATAGGCGCTTCGGTTTGAGCCACACGCCAGCCACGCTTATAGAGAGGCGCGCCCGACGAGTCGAGAGAAATGGTCACCTCGTCGGCAGAAATGTGCACATTCAGCACGAAATCAGCAGCCGACACACGGATAGAGGGTCGCTTGCCCACCTTTTCCTGGAAATAGTCAACGATGGCATCTTTCACGCGATAGGTGACAAAGCGAGAATGACGGAACACATCGCTAAACACGGTGGTGTCGATAGCGAAAGTCTTGTCGGTGCTTAAAACTGTGTCCCATTCAAATTTGCGAACTTGCTCATAGAGGTCGTCGGCATCGGTGGAACGGAATTTGTAGATTGGTTTAAGAATGCGTAATGCTGTGCGGCAACAGAAATTAGCCTTATACATCGTTTCGAGATTGCCCTTAAACGACACCATACGCTTACCTTGAGTCACTTCCTGAGCCCCAAGTGCCTGCAGCTCGTCGCTCAACACACCTTCCAATCCCTGGAAAGTTTTGGCCACCATTTCAAAATTTTCACTCATCGTTGTCTAATTATAATTTGAATTTTGGTGCAAAGTTAGTGATTTTCCGTCACTCACACCCAATTTTCACCACCACAAAGCACCGAAAAAAACCATTTCCCCCACTCACCCCTCCCATTTCCCCCACCCCTTCATCAAAACTCACACCCCCACACCCCCCGCACATTCGGCAGAAAAAATGTAATCTCCACCCCAATATTCGGCACAAAAAGTGTAAAGAATCCACAAATACTCGGCAGAAAAAATGTAACTTTCACCACAATACTCGGCAGAAAAAGTGTAAAAAACTTTGCTATTACCCTGATGATGTGTATTTTTGCAAAAACGAACAAAACGCCAACAAAATGTACCGAAAATTATACAGCGATTTACTCCAATGGAAAGCGAGCAATTCACGCAAGCCATTGATTCTGCAAGGTGCCCGACAAGTAGGCAAGACTTGGTTAATGAAGCACTTTGGAAAAAGTGAATTTAAGTCGTGCGTGTATGTGAATTTTGAGAAAGACGCATGGGCTTCATCACTATTTGATATGGACTATGATGTGGAGCGCATATTGCTTTTCCTTCAGGCACATTCCGAGGTGAAAATTGAGGTTGGGCAAACGCTCGTTATCTTCGATGAAGTACAGGAAGTACCCAAAGGTTTGGAGTCGCTGAAATACTTCTGTGAGGATATGCCCCAACTGCATGTGATGGCGGCAGGCTCGCTGTTAGGCATTGCAATTCACGAAGGCGTTTCTTTCCCTGTGGGAAAAGTGGATATACTCACGCTCTATCCTATGAGTTTTTCCGAGTTTTTGCTTGCTCTTGGCGAGAAAGAGAAAGTGGCTTTGCTGGAATCAAAGCGATGGGACGTGCTGAACATACTTTTGCCCTCTTATGAGGAATTGCTACGCCAATACTATTTTGTGGGAGGTATGCCTGAAGCGGTTTCGTCGTTTGTGGCAGAAAAAAACTTGAAAAAAATAAGGCAAATCCAGCAAAACATACTCTCCGCATATCGCAACGACGTGAGTAAACACGCACCAAAAAACGATATTCCTCGTATCAACATGGTGCTTGACTCCATTCCCTCGCAATTAGCAAAGGAAAACAAGAAATTTGTGTATGGGTCGCTGAAGAAAGGCGCTCGTGCTAAGGAGTTTGAATTGGCTATCCAGTGGCTTGTTGATGCTGGCATTGTGGTGAAAATTCACATGGCATCAAAACCCTCCATTCCGCTGAAAGTGTATGAGGATTTCGGCGCGTTTAAACTCTTTTTGTGTGATTGCGGACTGTTGGGGTGCTTGGCAGAAGCACCACAGGCACTTGTGCTCACAAGCAATGATATTTTCAAAGAATATAAGGGGGCTTATACCGAATCGTTTGTTGCACAACAGTTGAAATGCAATCAAAATTTGCACATCTACTATTGGAGCAAAAGTGATTCAAAATGTGAGATTGATTTTCTGATACAAAGCGGAGTGCGTGTAATACCGGTAGAGGTTAAGGCAGAAGACAACGTTCACTCAAAATCCCTGTCCACCTTCTGCAACACGCTCTACCCTGGAATTAAAGGAGTTCGACTTTCAATGAAACCCTACATAGAGCAGTCGTGGATGCAAAACTACCCCCTCTGCTCCGTAGAATACTGCTTCGACTAATTCCCTCCTACCCCACAAAAAAACATTCTACCGCAAAAACACCAACCAAAATGTGTGAAATGCTTATGCTTTGTGCATAAGCATTGGCGAGGGAATAGCAAGGGTGTGTTCCTAACGCTAAGCGTTTTTGGTTTTAACGCCTCAAATGAAGCAAAAATAATTCGTGAAAATTTGTGCTAATTTGTGGCCGCCTTTTCTACCACGAATCACAATATATTCAGTATTATATTGCTACGGATTCCGTGAATCTGCTTTTTTGTTGAATCTCGTTGAACCTGTGTGAGGCTTGTTGACCTGTTGACCCGTTGACTTCAAAACAAAATTATGGGGCGTGTTGCTGATATACTGAACTTTTTGTGCTAAATTTGCATCTTAATTAATCAATCATATCAACACATAAGTTTATTATTCGTATGAGTTTTTTCGGTAAAGACAAAGATAAAGAAGAAGTTAAGGAAATGCCTGTGAAGCAGACTGGTTCGCTGAAGGAACGCCTTGACCGTATCAACAAAAGTCGCTGGATTCGCTTCGGCATTGTTTCCGCCCTGTTCTTTGGCTGGGTGGCTTGGCTGGGCAGCTGGTGGGTGCTGGTGTTCTGGTTCCTGCTGTTCGACATCTACATCACTAAATTCGTGCCTTGGAACTGGTGGAAATTCTCCGACAACCCCGTTGTGCGCATGGTGATGGGCTGGGTCGATGCCATTATGTATGCCCTTGTGCTGGTGTATTTCCTTTTCCTTTTTGTGGGACAAAACTATCAAATTCCATCATCGTCGCTTGAAAAGACGCTGCTCACTGGCGACTACCTGTGGGTGAACAAGATGGTGTATGGCCCACGAGTGCCACAAACCCCTCTCCACTTCCCATTGGCGCAAAACACGCTTCCCGGTGGCTTCGACAGTTATATCGAGTCGCCACAATGGGAATACCACCGCTTGAAAGGCGTGCGCAACGTGGAGCGTGGCGACATTGTGGTGTTTAACTTCCCTGCTGGCGACACCGTGGCAGTGAATATGCCTAACCCCGACTACTACACTCTGTGCTTCACCTACGGCCGTGAGGCTGTGTGGGCTAACCCATCGCAATATGGCAAGGTGAAATATCGCCCAGTGGACCGCCGCGATGCCTATGTGAAGCGTTGCATCGGTTTGCCAGGCGAAACCCTCTCAATGAAAAACGGCACCGTGTATATCAATGGCAAGGCGCTTGCCGAACCTGAGAATATGCAGCGCAACTATATTATCGAAACCGACGGCACGCCCATTTCCGAGGCACTGCTCGATGAGTTGAAAATCAGCAACGAGGCTCGCTCTTTGGGTGCAGGACAGTCGCCTTATGGCAATGAACTGTGGTATGCGATGCCGCTGACCAAGAGTGCCATGAAGGAGATTAAGGCGCAGCCTTATGTGAAGAAAGTGCGCTTCCTTGATGTGGACGAAAGCAATCCGATGGATTCGCTGCTCACCTACCCTATTGGCGTGAAGAAGTCGTGGACACACAACGACTACGGCCCACTGTGGATTCCAAAGAAGGGCGCTACGCTCAACCTTACGTTGCAAAAACTGCCTTACTACATTCGCTGTATCAAGAATTACGAGGGCAACGAAGTGGACGTGAAGGGAGGAAAAATCTACATCAACGGCAAGGAGGCGAAGACTTACACCTTCAAGATGGACTACTACTGGATGATGGGCGACAACCGCGACAATTCAAGCGACTCGCGCTACTGGGGCTTCGTGCCAGAAGACCACATCATCGGCACTCCAATGTTTGTGATTATCTCGTTCGACCCCGATAAGCCATTGCTGCAAAGCATTCGCTGGGACCGCATCTTCAAATCCGCAAACCCCGATAAGAAGTAAATTCCCACGCCGCCTCTTTGCCTCTTACCTCACACAGATCCCACAGATCTCACGAATTGGTTTTTTATAAAATTGTCTGATTCATCTGATGAAAAAATATTCTGCGAGATCCGTGAGATCTGTGTGAGGAAGGGGCAAAGAAGCGGCGCAATGTACCCACAATGATAATGCAAAGTTCCACAATCATAATGGGCAGTATGGCGGCAGGAAGTGTGCGCTGCTATGCCGCTATGCTTCAGGCTGGCAAGGTGATTATCGACCCTGATGAGCGACGTTTGCCGCTGCGCCACAGCCACCACCGCTACTTGGTGGACGGTCCCAACGGCACGCAACGCCTCACCATCGCCCTCGATGGCACCACCAACGCTATGCCTGTGCGTATGCGCGATGTGCGCATTTCCGAGCACGGCAACTGGCGACATTTGCATTGGGGCGCGCTCTATTCGGCTTACGGAAAGTCGCCCTATTTCGACTACATTGCCGACGACCTGCACAGCATCATTGGCGGCGAACAAACTTCGCTGCTTGAATTTAATACCGCTTTGCAAAATCTGATTATCGATTTTCTTGACCTCCCTATCGAGATTGAAACCAAGCCGATTACCCCCGAAATAGCAGCGGAGGCCACCGACCTGCGTGGACTCATTGGCGGGAAAAAGCCCGACACGCTACCCATTACCGACGTGCCTTACTACCAAGTGTGGGCATCGCGCCACGGCTTCCAACCGGGCCTCAGCATCCTCGACCTGCTCATGAACACCGGCCGCGAATCCATCTACACCCTCCAAAAAATGCTCCCATAATTTTCCCCCTCAATGTCAATGCTATAGCATTGACATACTGGTGTTTGCCTTATTTGTTTGGATGTTTGCGGTGGTGGTAGAGTTCGAGGCTGTTGATGGCGTTTTGCCAGATGATGTAGCAGCCGGGGCCTACGGCGGCGAGGGGGTTGATGTAGGCACTCGACACCCAGATGGCAAATGCTGTGTTTTTCTGTCCTAACGCCTGTCCGCTCTCCACGGTGCTGCCGAAAAATCGGCCAATGTTGCGCCCCACCGAAAATTGAATCACGCATATCACAAAACTCACCACGGCAATGGCGGCAAGCAGCGACAGTGGCGCGTGCGAGTTGCTGATGTTGCGGAACGTGATGCCCGTAACGATAGCCAGCGAGCAGCCCCACAGGTAGAACGAGAGATCGGTGATGGAAGTGAGCCATTGCTGCACTTTTGGGAGCAGGTGTTTCACCACGTATGCCAGCCCCATCGGCACCACCAAAATCACGCACACCTTCCACATAATCATCAGAAAGGCAGCGCCAAAACTCATTTCCACTCGTTGGTCAACGAGAGGGAAAAATAGCGGAATCATGATGGCGGTGAGCACGTTCGACACGAAAGTGTAGGTGGTCATCGACTCAAGGCTGCCGCCCAGTTTGGCAGTCACCACGCTCGAAGCCGCCGCGCACGGCCCGATCACACACACCAGAATACACTCCATGAGCACCAGGTCGAAGCCATCGATTTTAAAATACAGAATACACCCCACCAGCATCAGCACCACGAACAGTTGCGTGGCGCTCACCCAAAAGTGCCACTTGGCAAGGCGCAGTTTTTTATAGTCAATCTTCAGAAAAGTGGTGAACAGAATCACGAAAAGGAACCACGGTAGCACCTCGTCGAACACAGGGCTCGCCGCCCGCGCAAACCCATCAAACGCAGGTATCAACGCAAACAGATAATACACCGCTGCGCCGCCTGCAATAGCCACCGGCAGCGTCCAATTCCTCAATATTTCCAACACCTTCCCCATTCCTGAACACATATTTTAAAATTATCCACGAAAGTAATGCTTTTTCCCCACTTACCAACAAATCCCCCACCTTTTTTTATCCCCCCCACCAATTCCTCTAATTTCTAATTTCTAATTTCTAATTTCTGATTTCTTGGATGTGGGAGTGGAGGCGAGCGTAGAAGGGGTGGCGGGTGAGGGTGGAGGCGTCGCCGAGAATGATGAGTTTCATGCGGGCGCGCGTGATAGCCACGTTCATGCGTCGGAGGTCGCGCAAGAAGCCGATTTCGCCGTTGTCGTTGGCGCGCACGAGGCTGATGAGAATCACGTCGCGCTCCTGCCCCTGAAATCCATCTACGGTGTTGACCGAAATCAGGTGTCGGTAAGGCTTGAAAAACTCGGTTGATCTCACCATTTTACGCAAAAACTGCACCTGCGCGCGGTAGGGCGAAATGATGCCCACATCGATGCGCTCGTTGAGCACATGTTCACGCCCGATTTTGGTGAAATATTCTTGAAGCGTTTGCAGGGTGAGAATCGCCTCGTCTTTGTTGATGCGTCCGAAACTCTCGCCCACGAATTGCTCCTTGAAGTCCTTGTCGGAGGTGTCAATCCACACCATTGGGGTGTCGAAGTCGAGAATGCTGCGGTACTTCACTTCGGGCGCGCTCTGCACTTGCCCGTGATAGAACCACTCGCTTGAAAAACGCATAATCTCGTCGTTCATGCGGTATTGCATTTTCAGCAGCGTCACCACTTGCGGATTGCTTTTCACAATGCGCTCCATCAGCGTGGTGTCGAGTCCGCCCTTCAGCGCCTCGATGCTCTTGACGGTGGGTGGGAGTTGCTGGTGGTCGCCGGCGAGAATCACACGGTTAGCCTTTCTGATGGCTATCCAGCACGCCGCTTCCAGGGCCTGCGCCGCCTCGTCGATAAATAGGGTGGCAAACTTCATGCCGCTCAGCACACGGCTGGCGCTTCCTGCCAGAGTGCATGCAATCACGCGCGCATTGCCAAAGAGCGCGGCATTGATGCGCACCTCAAGTTCGGTGGCGCGGCTTTTCAGGCGGTCGAGTTTATCGTGATAGCCGTGGTCGCCACGCTTTCTTTTGCCCAGCATTTCACGTATGGCCTTGCGGAGCGCCCACAGGCTGGGGTAGTCGGGGTGCGACTCAAAGCGGCGCTCGTAGGTGAACGAGAGCATCTTGTCGTTCACTTTCGTGGGGTTGCCGATGCGCAGCACCTCCACGCCACGGTCCACCAGCCGCTCGCTAATCCAGTCAACAGCCATATTGCTCTGCGCGCACACCATCACCTGATTTTCACGGCGCAGCGTCTCGAAAATAGCCTCCACCAGGGTGGTGGTTTTGCCGGTGCCTGGCGGGCCATGCACAATCGCCACATCTTTAGCCAGCAGCACCTCGTTCACGGCGTGCTCCTGTGTGGGGTTGAGCCATGGGAAACGCATCGGGGCGAAGGTGAATTTCTCCGTCGTGGAAGGGTTGTAGAATATGTCGCGCAGATGCGCCAGACGGTTGCCCTTGGCACGTATCACACGCTCCAGCGCGTCCATCATCAGGCGGTAGGTGGTTTCGTCGAACGACAGTTGCACGCCCACCTGATTCGCGCCTTGCAGTTGCGCCACGCACCCTGAGTCGGGGATTGCCACCACCATGCGCTCTGCCTCGGCATAACTCACTGTGGCAGAAAACGAAAAGTAGCGGATTTCGTCGTTCGCGTCGATGTGGAAAAACATCACCTGTCGGCCAAACTCGAAGTTGTGTTCCACATCGGTGTCGGCGGTGCGAAACACCTCCACCACCAGTTGGTTGAGCGAATTGTAGTAGGAGCGGCCAATGCGGAGCGGCAACCAGCAGTCGCCACGCTTCACTTTGCGCCGCACGCCCAGCGTTTCGGTCTGTCGGCGAAACTCTTCCTTTTCGGCATCATACTCCATTTGCAGCAGCGCACGCTGCTTCTGGAGCAATAATATGGGTGAAACTGTTTGATTCATAACTTAATTAATGCTTGAGCTCACAGGCTTCTTAGGGCTCACACGGATCTCGTTTTTTTGCTCACACAGATCCCACAGATCCCACTCTATTGCTTTGTGGGTGGGAAATCTCACAGATGCTTCTGTGTGTGGGCTGGCTCGCGCGGATTCCACTTTGCTTTTGGGCTCACACGGATCTCACAGATCCCACGGTATTGCTTTGTGGGTGGGAAATCTCACAGATGCTTCTGTGCGTGGGTGGCTCGTGCGGATTCCACTTTGCTTTTGGGCTCACACGGATCTCACAGATCCCACGGTATTG
>OGPL01000701.1_pt1 | contig 34421 bp, 36 predicted proteins | sample 1552901 | NCBI WGS metagenome assembly OGPL01 (sample SAMEA2580244, study PRJEB22360) | human gut metagenome | biome: human gut; feature: human-associated habitat; material: faeces | place: Denmark | collected 2008/2010 | reverse complement strand
CGTAGAGGCGGCCTTCGACCTCGCAGCGGCAAACGGCACGAGCATCTCCGAACCGCTGGCACCGGAGGCGTCTCTCGAAACGGTTCCGGCGGTCGATAATTCCGTACTGGCACGATATGAAGCGCAACACATCCGCCCGGCGACGGAGCTTTCCTCCGACGAGATATCAATGGCACCTTACGGCGGTATCGGGTTTATGGGTATCGAGATAGACTTTATGGTACGATGAGAACGATCGAGGAAATCAAGGAAACGATCTGCGCGGATTTCATGCGCAACGAATCGGCTGCAAAGGTATATGGATTCACCGCAGGGGATAGTTTCTCTGCGCATTTTGGCATTTTGTCGATAGAAAGCATTCTGTTCTACCTTTTCGCCGTTGCGGCGTGGGCGCTGGAGAAGCTCTTCGACACGTACAAGGGCGAGGTGGACACACGCATCGAGGAGATCATCCCTCACCGTCCGCGGTGGTACCGCGACAAGGTGCTTGCGTTCATGAAGGGCAAGACGCTGATCGCGGACACGGACCGCTACGACACGACGGCGATGACCGAGGACGCCATCGCAGCGGCGCGGGTGGTCAAGCACGCCGTGGCGGTCGAGAACCGGGACGCTTCGCTCCTGACGATCAAGGTCGCGGGCGAGAAGGACGGCAAGCGGTGCAGGCTCGACGCCGAGACCGAGGCGCAGCTTGCGGCCTACATCGCCGAGATCAAGGACGCGGGCGTGCGCACGGCGCTGGTGAACATCGACCCCGACCGCTTCAACTGCGAGGCGGACGTGTACTACGACCCGATGCTCGTGGCCGAAACGGTCGAGAGCGCCTGCCGGGAGGCTGTCCGCAACTACATCGAGAACCTGCCCTTCAATGGCGAATATACCAACATGGCGCTCGTCGATGCGCTCCAGACGCTCGACGGCGTGCGGATCGTGGAGTTCCGCGGGGCGACAACCGTCGCGGCAGGCGAGGAGGTGCTGGTTACGATCGACGCGCGGTGCATCCCGGCCGCGGGCTATTTCGAGATGGGCGACGTCATACTCAATATGAAGGCATACAATGGATAAGTACGACGTGAACTTCAAGCGCCTGGCGCTCCTGCTGCTGCCGACCTTCTGGCGGCGGCCACTCTTCGCCGCGATGGCCTACGCCGCCGTGTCGCCCCTGCAATACCTGCACACGCGGTTCATCCTCTGGAAGCGCGAGAGCGACTACCGCCTCGAACACAACGGCCAGGTGTGCTACCTGCGGGCGCTGCTGAACGACAAGTTCGATCCCATCGACCGAAGGATCACAATCACCGAAACGGTCGAAAACGTGGGCTTCATCACCCTGCACAAACGCGAGGAGGACGCCGAGGTGCTGGTCCCGCGCCGCGGATCGGGCCGGATCCTGATTCTCAACCGCCGCGGCTACGGCGGGGTGAGCGGCTACGACTTCTGGGTGAATATCCCGCTGGCGCTCTACGACAAGCTGGACATCACGCAGGTCCGGGCCGTGGTGGATGCGTACAAGCTGGCTTCGAAACGATTCTCCATAAACTACATTTGACGATGAAACAGATACAGGGCAGGTTCCTCCTGCAATCGAACAAAGACTTTCCGGCCGACTGCGAGATGCTCGACTACATGCAGACCAACGCGCACGTGGTGTCGATCATCGGCAACCTGGCGGGCGACAAGGCGATCCTGCTGGGATGCGTACTCACGGGCGGCGGCACGCAGCGGAACGAGGGCTACGTGTTCCTGCGCACGAAGGAACACCCCGAGGGGGAGGTGCTCTACTGGGAGGGCGGCTCCATTTCGGGCGGTATGTACCTCAAACAAGCCGCGATCCCGGTACAGGCCCAGGGATACGAATATCCGCAGGCCTACGTCGAGCGGTCGCTGGCTCCGGGCGTCGGCGAGGAGAACTACAAATGGGAGGACTTCCGCGAGGCGCAGTCGCTGCCCGAACTCGAAGCGCAGATCGTGGCGTTGCAGACCGCCCTGGCCAAGATTCAGCGCACACCGCTGGGCACGGTCGAAATCTGGGCAGGATCCCGCATCCCTGACGGCTACGCCCTTTGCGAAGGGCAGCAGCTCAAGCAGTCGGAGTACCCCGAGCTCTACAAGGCCATCGGCACGACCTACAACAACGCCTACGACTGCAACGGCCGGAAGCTCTCGACCACGAGCGGCTACTTCCGCCTGCCCGACCTGCGCAGCCGCTTCGTGGTGGGCTACAATGTCAGCGATGCCGACTACGGCAGCTACGGCAAGGTGGGCGGCGAGAAAAGACACACGCTCACCGTCGATGAGATACCCTCGCACGCGCATGGACAGAATCTTTGGACCGGAGGTAACGGAAGCTGGCGCAGCGGCGGCAGCAACTCTTATCCCGAGGCCGTGTCGTGGCACGATCGAACCACTCCCTTCGGATCGACAAAGTCTACGGGCGGCGGCGGTTCGCACGAGAACCGCCCGCCCTATTATACGCTGGCCTACGTCATGCGGACGAAGTAAACGGGAAGAAATGATCGACACCCTTGTTCTCGTAGTGATACTGGCCGGATCGCCAGTAGATTCCATCGGCTCGCCGGAGCCGTGCGCTTATGTACGTTACGAAACGAAACTCCGGGAAGCCTCACGTATGGCCAAAACGTCAGCGAATGAACATTGTGCCAAGTGGGTCGAAGCCTATTTCAGTGATCTTAAAACATTGACTCATACGATAGACAGCGTATTTCGTACCGCATTACCACAGCGAGAGCGCGAACGAATGAACAGATATCTAAAAAAGTACGGAAATGGCGATTAGAGTACGCGCATTATTGCGCAAATGGTTCGGTCGGGGAATGTACCCGACGGCCGAGCAGTTCTCGGACCTCTTCGACAGCTTCTTCCATAAGACCGAGGACAAAATCCCGATGAGCGGGGTCGAGGGACTTACCGACCAGCTCAACGGGAAATACAGTACGGCCGAAGGGCGGGAGCTGGAGAAGAGAGTGCAGAAAGTAACCACCGACCTCTCCGCCCATGTCGCCTCCTCCGAGAAGGCGTTCAATGAGGTTCAAAACGACATCGAGACACTCGACCGCAAGATCGACGACGAGGCGCAAAAACGCGAACAAGGCGATGCCGCGACCCTTCGAGCAGCCAATGAACACACCGATGCGGCCGTCGCTGAGGAGGCCTCCGCCCGCGAGAGCGGCGACCGCGCGACGCTCCAGTCGGCCAAAGATTATGTGGACAAGGCCATCGCCGAACTGGTCGATGGCAGCCCTGCGGCGCTCGACACGCTCAAGGAGCTGTCGGCCGCCCTGGGCAACGATCCGAATTTCGCTACGACCGTCGCCACGCAGATCGGCCGAAAGGTCGATAAGGTCACGGGCAAGGGCCTTTCTACCGAAGACTACACCTCCGAGGAGAAGGCGAAACTCGCGGGTGTGGCCGCCGGAGCGAACAACTACCAGCATCCAGCCACGCATCCCGCTTCGGTAATCGTACAGGATTCGACGCACCGCTTCGTGACCGACACGGAGAAAACGACCTGGAACGGCAAGGCATCGACGACTGTCGCCACCCAATCGGCCAACGGTCTGATGTCGGCGGCAGACAAGAAGAAGCTCGACGACCTGACGGGCGGCGAGCTGGTCATCCAATGTTCAATCCCCGGAATGAATTGACGCTATGGCAGCAAAAATGACAATCCAAACCCGGACACAGCTTCCGGTCTATACGGCGGAGACACTTGCCGCCAAGAATCCCGTCCTGCTCAAGGGCGAAATCGTCTATGAATCCGATACCGGACGCCACAAACTCGGCGACGGCACGACGGCCTGGAACACACTGGCCTATGCCGCCGATGTCGAAAAAGTACCCGCATTGCGGTGGAAGGTGCAAAGAGGAATGCTTTACGTCAAACCCGCGACCGACCCTGCGGATCCGATTCTGAAACGCTGCAGCGTCGGAATACTCCACTACAAGAATGCACGAGTCCGAAAGTCGAGCGCTGCGAAGCTGCGCCCGATCAGCAGCGGGTTCAAACTCGTGCAGGACAGATTTTCACGCGACGAGTTGTCGTGGACATCGACACGCATCGATCCGATCCCGTTCGAGTCCGACAAAGCGGACAAGAGCGGCTGGCTTCCGGTGATCTCCGTCGAGGCCCTGTTCGGCAGGTGGGTGACACGGATCAGCGATGCGTCTTATTGCGGGAAGGTCAAGTTCGATCTGCACAGAGGAATCAACATCTGCGGGCGATCGGCCGGGCTGGACGAGTTCGGAAAACTAAAAATGCACGTATCATTCTACTCCGGCGTAGTCCTTTTCGTCGGCGATGCTCAAAGACGCATCGAAGGACCGCGCAGTTATTTCAAAGTTGCTGCAAGCAACTGCGGTTTGACACCGTCAGTCTTGCATATCTGAATATTCTGGTGACGGGGACGCAGGAAGTATGACTCCTACGGGGGGAAGTATGATACAGCGCACTCATTTTGGGGATGCGGATATACGGACTCGTCACCTTTTTTTGAAACCCGATCGATATGAGCAAGACCATACATAGCCGGATCCAGCATCCGGCGTACCCGGCGGCGGAACTCAAAGCCGCCAACCCCGTCCTCCTCGAAGGGGAGCTCGTCTATGAATCCGATACGTGCAAACACAAAATCGGAGATGGCGCCACAGCTTGGAACGCCCTCCCGTATGCCGGGGGGGGGAATTTTGAGGGGCCTATTTCGGCCTCGAACATCACACAAGACGCGAACCACCGCTTCGTTACGGATGCGGAAAAATCGGTCTGGAATCAAGCGTGCGGACAATCGTCGGGATCGCCTATGCACGACCTGTTTGCCGCTGCCGGGGCCGTGTGGGACGACGCAACGAAAAGCTGGACGGTCGGCACCTACACGGGACTCGATAACGAACAGATGGCCGCCATATATGCCCAGACGAACAACGCGCTTTGTTCCGGCAGATGGAACATGGCATTGCAGAAAAGAACGGCTCCGGTAAACCTGCCGCCTGCAATATTGGCGTTTACACTGGATTCGTATATTAGTTTGGAAAATGCGACCGAGGCTTTTCGGGAAAGTCTGTTCGAAGAGATCAATCTCGTTCCTCTCGACTCCGACAGTCCCGTGCATTTCCCGGACAATACAACAGGCGTGTTCCTGCGATGCTCGAAATTACGCAGGATCAACGGCATTATGGTTCCGGGAAATGGATTGATCTCTCGGTGGTTTGTAGGGTGTTATGCGCTCGAAAAGTTCGATCTGCATAATCTTCAGGCACCTCTGGTTCTATCCTCCTGTTCCAACATTACCCGCGACACGCTGTATAACCTCGTCGATCGAGCATACGGAGGTTCCGGAATTACGATTACCGTTCATGCCGATGTATATGCAAAACTGACCGATTCGGCAAACGCATCATGGTATGCTATAAATACTTTGGCTATATCGAAACAAATATCATTCGCAACCATTTAATTAAACAGACGATAATGAAAGAACTGAAACCCGCCTTTACCGAACAGATCGCCGACGAGGGGGCCTATCTTACCCAGGCCGCCGAAGTGACGGACGAGGAACGGCTCTTCGTAAAACGACGTATCAAAATTCCCGATGAAGCCCCCGGCCTGTGGTGCGACGCTTCGGCCGAAGAGAAAGCCGAACACGACGGCCGGATGAGCAGGAACCTCGGATCAATGAAATAACCGTTGCTGAAAATAAGAGAAGACAAATGAAGATCGTATATAACCGCTTTATCCCGTTCGGCCGCTTCACGGCATTGACCGTGCTGGTCTGGCTGTTCGTGAAAGAGGGCGTCGCATTGACGGCCCGGCTGCTCAATCACGAGAAGATCCACATGCGGCAGCAACTGGAGATCGTCGCCGTTTGTCTGCTGGGTACGGTGGCGGCCCACCTCCTGTTCGGGGTTTCCGCATGGTGGATGCTGGCGGCCGTTCCGGCGCCCTTGTCGATTTACGGCCTTTCGGTCGCAATAGAAGTTCTCCTGCTGCCCTACAACCGCGCCTATGGGAACAGCTGTTTTGAGACCGAGGCGATCTACAACCAGCACGATCCCCTCTATACCCGTCGATGGTGGCGGCATCTGTTCGCATGGGTCCGGTACATCTCCAACCGAAAATATCCGTACATCCCGCCTGAAAAACGACCGCCGATGATGAAAAACTGATCCATACACATAACACATAGGGGCACGAAAAAGCCCCCGGCTGTTAGTGAGTCTCTTACCTCTGCACTAACATAAATGCGCCGATACGCACAACCGAGGGCAATCCTTTGGTCGCGTATCGGCGTTTTCGCATTTGTAGTTCTATGTCCTGCTGGTGTGCAGAGGTAAGAGGCTACAAATATAATAAACAATTCAACACTATTTAACCTTATAAAAAACATTTTTGCTGAATGCAGAAACAGACTGTTTACACTTCCGCCCCGCTGCCGTTCCAGGGGCAAAAACGCCGTTTTATCGGCGAGTTCCGGAAAGCATTGTCCCGGTTTCCCGATGCGGCTACATTCGTCGATCTGTTCGGCGGAAGCGGCCTCCTGTCGCACGTTGCCAAACGGGAACGCCCCGACGCTCGACTCATCTATAACGACTTCGACGACTTCCATCTGCGGCTGGAAAACATCCCAAGAACCAATGCATTGCTCGCCAGAATCCGAAATTTGGTGGGGGGGGGAAATTTCAAAAGGGGAACAAATACCCCAAGAACAGCGGGTATGTATTCTCGAAGAGATTCGTAAAGAAGAAGAAACCGGGTTCGTCGATTACATCACGCTTTCGGCATCATTGCTGTTTTCGAGCCGCTATGTGCGCTCGTTCGATGAACTGGGAAAGGAAAATCTATACAACTCCATCAAGCAGACCGACTATGTCGCAGACGGGTATCTCGACGGAGTTGAAATCGTAAAGGCCGATTACCGAGAGCTATTCGCGCAATACAAAGACACGGAGAATGTCGTGTTTCTCGTCGATCCGCCGTATTTATCGACCGACACAAAAACCTACAAATGCTACTGGAAACTGGCCGACTATCTCGACGTGCTGAAAGTGCTCGAAGGACATGCGTACATCTATTTTACCTCGAACAAGTCGCAGATCATCGAACTCATAGACTGGTTTACGCGAACACAATTCGACACCAATCCCTTCGCCGGTGCACAACGGCGCGAAATAAACGTTACCATCAACAAGCAGGCAAAATATACCGACATTATGATGTTCAAGAACATCACAAAAAGCGAAATGCCGACTGCTTAAAAGACAGACATTCTACAATACAAATATAAGAATAATTATTCGAAGTACAAAAATATTCAGTAAATAATTTGGCTAAAAATCAGGCGTTTGAAGGCGTTTTAATTCATCCCCGATTAAACGGTAGTTAAACGATCTTCAAACGCTTTTTGATACCTTCGAAAATTACACTTTTTTGTACATCTGAATTGGGAAAACGGTACATTTGAATTCCCCGATTATAGATAGATCCTAAAAAATAATTACGCTGCTCTTTTGCATCGGGACTATATTCATTTTCAATATCGATCAAAAACTGCTCGACCTCGTCATCGGGTTTCCAAACATATTCTCGTTGATAATCAGGCACTAAAAAGAAATAATCCTTCAATTTAGATATAGACTGAACTTTAGCATCGATTTTCATATCTTATGATATAGTTTTTGTAGATTACGTTATACAATTAGATATTATCATCAAACGAATTTTTCAAAAAACGTCTGGGTGCGAGTATTCTACAAATGTACGTCCCATAATTTTCTACTTCGCTTCGTGAAAAGCAATACAAACAATACAAATTTAAATAAAAAATTGGAAAGCAATCGTCAATTTGAATCCGGTACGATCTAATTCCATACAAAAAAGCAGCCCTCTCGGACTGCTTCAGGTAAGTATAACAACCCGATTTGCGAACAATTAATATTCGTCCTCGTTAAAGAAATTAATCAACATTGATTATCAGTTACTTAATACTCGAATAAAGAAATTTACACAAACAAACTACGCCGTCTGAGGCGGGCTGGGGCGATTGGAGGAATTGATGGACAAACATATATTCATTTTATTAATCAATCCAGTATGAAGAGTTATATTCTGTACATTCTATTTATTGTGATTATAACCGAATATATTATCATCTTCGTTCATAATTTGAAAACATTATTGTCAAATTAGGCTATTAACTCTACTATATTCTCAACATAATTGTTTCCTAAACGTTTTTATGTGTTTATAGCTTTATAAACACATTTTCTCAATTATTTCATCCACTAATTTACTCATATAATCATCAATTTCAGACTCAGAGCAACCATTTAATGGCTTTTCTGGGCCATTTAGGAATTGAAAATCTTTTAATTTTGAGCGTTGGAATACAGCACCACTGATTTTTCGCACGAAGATAGGGAATATATGTGTTCCTTCTTTCTCGGCTTTCTTTAGAATCGGAGGCAGTTCATCATTCGCTATAAAATCTGAAGCGAGAAAACTTGGGGAGACAAGAAGAATGGCGATGCCGGCTCTTTGAAGAGCGTTATCAATTTCTTCTTTCCATTTGTCTCCTGTTTTAATGCGTGTATCATCCCACACATCTATATCTCCAACTGTATTCGCAATCGTTTTTAGATGAATCTGAACTTTCTCTAGCCAGGCTACATCATCATGTGAATAGCTTATAAATATTTTATTCTTATTCATTAGAGTTTTCTTTATTAACGTGAGATCTTTAACCTCCTCTATGAAAGGATAAACTTTTTTCAAGTTTGATAATTTATTGTGAAACGAAATTAAGCCATTTTTGCAACAAGGGTTCCCAGTTAACCACAAGTGAAATAGATTTGGTAGTTCTATATCTGGGCAAAATCGTTCAATACGATTATTGCAAAGGACAAGTCTAGTAACACTTCGAATCAAGGAATAATCTATGGATGTTAATAAATTATTTGACAAGATTAACTCATTTATTGATGCTGTCTGAAATTGTTTTGGTAGCGACTTGATTCTATTATTACTAATATTCAACACTCTAAGTTTAGGGACAAGAAAAACGCTCGTATGTATTTGCGATAAATTATTATCTGACAAATCTAACACCCGTAATTTTGTCAACGATGAAATTTCTTTTGGAATATAATCAAGTTGATTTTTTGAAAGATTTAGTTTCCGCAAATTTCGACATAGAAATATTTCTTGAGGCCATTTATTGAGTTTCTGATTTGATAGATTCAAGCTTGTTATTTGCAATGTTTTTTTCATTTGCAAATATTCAGATATGACTATTGTGTTTTTTGACATAATAACTAACTTTGCAGTGTCGGACTATGAGGATAGCGACATTAAACAAGGAAATGCATGGAGGGACTAAGAACTAGTAACTTCAGTTGAGATAGAGAACAAACGAGGACGAAAAACGGACTCGGGTGTTCCTTGAACCTCACATTTCTTCTTCGGCAACCTCTCTAATCCCGTCAAGACGGAAATAGTATCTTGTTTTCCGGAATTACAATAAAGATACTTACAGCACTTGCCACCCTTTGGGGTGGCTTTTTTACATATATGTAAGTGCTTAGTAATCATTATTGTTTTCTATGTTTTTACTTTTTTGTCAACTCCGATTCCAACAATTTAATGCGTTGCTCCAGTTCTTCAATCGAAGGTAACTGTTTTTTGATATCTTCGATTTGAACATTGCTGTAAGTTGCAACACCTATTGGTGTTGTAAGACCATCAAAAGACCATTGCACCTCTGTTCGGTTCATATCAGAACATATCAACAATCCGATTGTGGGATTATCATCTTCCGCCTTTAATAGGTTATTAACAGCATTTACATAAAAGTTCAATTTACCCAAAAATTCAGGTTGGAATGCAACTACTTTTAATTCGCAGACAATATATGCCTTTAAGTGGATATGATAAAAGAGCAAATCTATTTTACGACTCTTTCCTGCAACCACAATCTCTTTCTGTCGCCCAACAAAAGCAAAACCATTACCTAATTCGAGAAGAAAACGACTTAACTGATGGGCTAATGCATCCTCTAATTGAGCTTCATTAAATTTAGAAGGCAAGGTGATAAACCCAAAATCATAGTTTTCCTTCGTTATTTCTTGAGCGAGCTCTGCCTGAACAACCGGCAAATGCTCCGGGAAATTACTTACAGCTCCAGCTTGTTTGTGGAATAAATCAGCTTTTATGCAATGAGTGAGATTACTCCTGCTTAAACCTTCATTTATGGTTTTTTGGATATAGAATATGGCTTCTTCGATTGTTGTACAATTTTTGATTATCTCAATATGGTGTCTCCATGGCACAAAAGCAAAAAGAGGTGGGAAATTTATACCATTTATGCCATTGTCGTTAATTTCTTGACCAAGCTGGTCAAGTTTTGCATCATTCTCATTATTAAGCAAATATAATTCTTGACCAAGTTGGTCAAGTTTTTGGTTTTCACTCGAGCTTATAGCATTAGCATAGAAAAGATACCATCTTTTCATATACCAAATATTCGAAGTTGAGAACCCCTTTTCATCTGGAAATTCCGCTTGCAGGTCAAGACTTAATTGCTCAACAATTCCCGTTCCCCAACGCTCCTCAGCTTTTCTTTGAACAAGGTCACGTCCAAGCTGCCAATTCCATAACAATTTTTCGGAATTAACTTTTACCGCAGCTCTTATTTGAGACTTGCGATAAGTAGTCTTAAGTACATTAACCCATTCCACATATTCTTCCTCAATGTGAACATCATGTATTTTTACAACAAACGGTTCTTTTTCCATCTATTTAATCCTCCTTTTTGGACATGGTTAATTCTCTGAGCAAATTTACGAAAACCATAGGGCTTCTAAACTCATCCTTCTCCTCGTCAAATTTGTGTTGGATATAATTTAGTCCTGCATTAGCATATCCTTCAATCCGTTGGACAATAGCACTTATTGCTCCACGACATTGATCATCTGTCATTGTTTCCAAATCACTCCACTTGAACCCAAGTTTTTCATCTGATTCAGATAAGACAAGCATTAACACATAGTCGGAAATCTCCATTGGTTTCCACTGACTAATTGGAGCAAAATCTCTGGTCTCGCCCGAGCCCTTGATTGGATTACAAACGCCAAGATGATAACCAATCATAAAAGCATACATATATGTCTGAAAAAATGGTCCGAACTTAATGTAGTCTCCACCATTTACCGAACCCTTATTGGAGATGGTCTCCATAAGATTATAATACTTTGCAAGATACTTCGGCTTTTTAATATCTAATTCTTGCCTAAATTCATTACCATTCATATGCGTTACTTATATTGATGGATTTTTGTTTCTAATTTCGTAGGGTCAGCTATTTCAGGTATCTGATTGACATAAAATGTTCCCTTTATACGTCCCTCTTTCATATCTTTTAATATCTTCTTACCTTCGTCCGAAATGAAGTCCGGGTCATTAATGTCATACAAATCTTTTATCATTATGACACATTGACGGAAAACAGATGGTACGGTTTCAAAGAAATTCGTTATGAAGTTTTTACCAAATGCCGAGAATGGAGCGTCTGCAATAAATGGATAGTCATAATATCCACCTCCGATTTTCGATGAAACAATAGCCATCACCACGGCTATCTTTTTCATCCTCTGAAAGCCCTCTGAGGCTCCAGTAAATTCACCACCAGATTCATTAATAACCTTCAATTGAATTGCATCGTACGAAGTTTTAGAGAATATCAATTTACCTCCATCAACATTGTTTCCAGCAGTAAGTTGTTGATAGAAATTATTTGATTTCTGCTCCAAAGAAGACAGAACTTCATCATAAATTCTATCCTTGGTGTTGGTAAAAATAGACTGAACATCCTGCATAACTTCTTTGAAATCCCGATATGACTGAGGAACTGCGGCACCTCCATATTCAGACATTCTCTTCTCGCAATTAATAAGATCTTCTCTTAAGCTTTCCACTCTTTTCTGAGCTGAATTTATATAACCATTATAAAGAGAAATGTCATTGAGAGCCTTATTGTATGCGGAAAGAGTATCTGTATCTTTGGCATTATCTATATCAGCTTCAGAGCCTCCGTAATTTGCAAAATCAATCAGTGTCCTGTTTATTTCATCCTCTTTTTCTTTAATATCTTTCTGCAATTCCCTCTGTCTAATAGCACATTGTGCGATATTTCCGGAAATTGAATCCACAGTCATATATGGTGATACATTTTTCAATATATCCCCAAAGAATGTCTTGAACTTATCCTCAGACTGGGAAATCTGATTTTTCGAGCGATCACGCAGCATTTTGACGTGTTCATAGTGTTCGTCTCCTTTTTCGAATGGTCTATTGCAAACCAGACAATGGCATTCCTTTAACATTCTCTCTAATGAAACATCATCAGGACTTCCGTCTGGCAAAACAGAAGTAAATGCATTCAATGGATTTGCAGTTACTTTTTTGGCAATCATATCTTCACGATATTGTTCCCATTTCTCATTAAAAGCATCAACAAATCCTTTCGTGTTCAAAAGAACCCAAGGTATTGGCTTTTTGAACAAATTATCATTTATGCTGGACAGCAACTTGGAAAGAGTTTGCTCAAGATGTGTCTTCTCTGCTCTTAAACTTTTTAATCTTTCTCTATATTCAACTCGCTTCTCCGTATTTGCCAAATTGGCTTCTGTGCTTGTCGCTTTCTCAGTTGCCAATTCAAGCTGTTTTTTATATAGTGAAATAGACTCCTGGTTTTTAGCTATCTCTTTTTCAATTTTCAGTTTATCCGCTTCTGCTTTTTCAAATTCACTTTTATTTTGAGAACAAGACTTCTGTTTATTCTCAAGATTTTTTTGAGAGTTTGTACATAGATACTTGCATGTACTTTCAATTTGTTTTAATTCAGACAAATCCGTTAACGCTTCAACGGTCGCTGCCAAATTTGTTGAATTGGAAAGGTCTACAATATTATCAATAGCCTCTCCTTGCAGTAAAGAATATGACAACATTGTTGGAGATATTAACCGCTCTTTGATAATTTCATTTTGACGATTAATATCATACACAATTGATGTATTATGCGTTATCAAATTGGTCACCATAACTTCAGTCACAACTGGAGCTATATTCCAAGGCTCATTAGCATCAAATGTCTGAGTATATTTTATAGATTTAGTAATGGTATATTGATCCGACTCATCACTAAATACTATTTGTACGCCACATTCAGAACTACTCTCCAACTTAGCTTTCTCAGAGAGCATTTTCATTGCTGCATTTACAACAGTTTCTTTTCTTCGTGTATCCGAATCATACACCATGTCTTGGAGAATCCAAAGAAATCCATTGAACATTTTGGATTTTCCCATTCCATTGTCAGCATTGATAATATTTAATCCTTCCTTGAAGTCATATCTATTATCGCTGTAATCGCCATAAAAATTGTAGAAATTCTTAAAAGCAATAGAGTTAATAATAGATGCCATAACTAATCAGTAATATTAAAATTATTTTGTTTAATGTTTTTAAACACATTAACATCAGGAGTACCATTACCCTTGAGCTGTATAATAGTTTTAATTGTCTCCACTATAGGATAAGGTGAAGTCGTATCAAATGAGACTTCTTGTAATTCCGATTGTGGAATGTGGTACTTGTCTTGAAATAAAGAGTCTTTGAGAACTTCTTTAAGTAATTCTTGGGTGGTCATATGTTATTGATTTTGTAATTCTGAAATTAACGAGCTTAATTCTATATCATAGTAATCAAGCAAGTCATGTAATACATTTATAGTATCATAATAGTTATCTGACAATGATGCAAAATATGCAACACGCATGATTTCTTGTTTTACCTGAGAACGCTCCATCTCATAAACGCTATCATCTGAATATAATCTATAATCCGGTACGACTATAATATCATAAATGTAAGCAAATGTTTTATCTGGATGAACTCTTAACAATCGTCCTCTTCTCTGAATAAACTGTCGAGGATTACCCGTGCTGGATGCGAATATTCCCACTTCAGCCCGTGGCACATCTACGCCTTCATCCAAACATTTCATTGCAAACAGCATATCAATCTCCCCCTCAGCGAAAGCTTTTAGTTTATCTCTTTTACTTCCGTCTCCGCCAAGAAAAGTATTAGTACGAATTTGGGGATAAGCATTATACACCAAATCTTTCATCTTAGTAAGAATTTGTTCGCCACCGGATGTATAATCTACGCCCTCCGGGGTATATACAAAACAATATTTTGCCTTGTCTGTTTTTACAAGATCATCTACGATACTCATAAAAACACGATACTTATCCTTTGCTTTGTGTATAATCCTTTTTCGTTTCATCAATAAATCTTTGACTTCTTGAGAGTCATCAAATTTATTGCTTACTGGATCAAAATGGATTAATAATTGTTTTGTACAAGAAATGTATCGCTTCATCTCTGTATCATTGAGATAGGCAATTCTTGGGTAGTATACATAATGCATCAATCGTCCTTCCTTGATGGCTCTTTCCATCGAGAAAGAATAACAATATGGTTCTTGATCATGAAAATACTCTTCTATTGCTGCCGTACCTTCTTCATCATATACTCTTTTAGGAGTTGCAGATAAAGCTATACGCTTCATAATAGGTAGTACGTCAAATGCTAATCTTACTGATATACTTCCAACATTATGCGCCTCATCGGCAATTAGAATCAAATTATTGTCATTCAGCTTCTTTATCAAACCTTGAAATGTCGGGTCCACAAAAGATGCATAAGTCGAAATAATAACAAAATTCCGTTCTATTCCCCAACCGATATCGTTCTTCAGTTCAGTAAGCTCTTTTCTCCAATCTGTACGTCCATTGACCACAAAAATATTCTGATAATTGAATTTTTGTGCTTCAGTTATCCACTGAGATACAAGATCATTAGATGGTACTAATATTAATATTTTATACTTACCAGTTTTAAGATATTCTTCAAGCACACAATTTAATGATGTTATAGTCTTTCCTGTACCTGTTGCCATCGCAAAAATACCAGTATAACCATTATTCTTCCAATTTTTGTATGCTTCTTTTTGATAGTCGAATGCTCCTGTAGGATAAGGGAAATGAGGTTCGTCTTTGCGACACTCCTCTGATAGATTATTTCCTAGCACTTTTGGGTGTGTTAACTCTTCAATAAGTTCTTTCTCATTGTCAAGCAGCGTTTTCTCTTCCGTTGCGGGAAATGCTTTTATTATCTCTTTAGTAAGTCTGTTAGCAGGAATAACAGTAATACCTTCTTTATCTCCAGAAAAGTACTTGTCAAAAAGTTGTTGATAATCATTAATCGTTTCTGCAGCTCCCTTCCATGAACTATTACAAGATATGCTCTCAATGTTTTTAGACAGCAGTGCAGATGCGGTTAAATTCAATGAACCGATAAAAGACACCTTGTTTTTTGCGGCGTCTGTAAAAATGCCAAACTTCTGATGCGCAATACCACCAGAATTAGGTATTACAATTTTTACTTCTATCCTATTCGTGTAAATTAGATAAGATAGGCAATTAAAAAATTGTTTATCTCTCTTTGTTAACACATTTAACATGGAAGTAAAGCTATCAATCACTTTATTTTCAACTATATCTGGATGACTTGTAAAGATTTCATAATCTTCCTCCGAAAGATATTGGTTTATATATAAACGCATCTTTCCTCCGTTTGAGATAAATTTTGCAAATCCTATACTAAGTACATTAAAACTTGCTGAACTAAAAAAGCCCAGCCCAAAATCAAATGAAATACTATTTGACAATGCATCCGTAAAAAACGATATCGGAGAATCGTTTTCACCAGATGAATATAGAGACTTAAAATTTATCTTATTGAGCATCGTTAATAATGTTTGCTAATTCTATTAATAAATCAGTTTTGCTAAATGGAGCTTTATTGTATTTGAGGTTAGTCATTTGTATGTTTATCCACTTCTGAAGTGTGGGCGACAATTCGCTATACTGACCTCCTAAATCAAAATGCTCCTTTATTTTATTATAACTCTGTAACCAATCAAATTCTCGTTTATCAATCTTAAACTTCTCGAATCTATCCTGCATCTGTTCCACGATACATTTTTCTTCTTCACCCAACGTACCTTTTGCCAACTTTTGTAATTGAATATTCCAAAATCTGCAAAGCCTTTTTTCATCTTCTGGAACATTACTTGAGAAAGGTAAACGCTCATTAGCTACAACAAACTGTTCCAACAAAGTGCAACTTGATTTAAAATCTCTTCTTGAGTCTGTTTGTGAGCAAAATCTCCGATATTCTTCCGGATATTCTTGATTGGCGAATCCTATATATCGTACTTCCTCTTTATAAAAAATATCATAAGTACCTCCGAGCAATAAATTAGCATGAATACTCTTGTCAGATGAAGCAGGGCGGAATCTCCGAACGTAATTTCCAATGTCTTCAAGAGGGGCAATCGATGGTGATAAAGAAAGAAGATACTCTGTAGCAAATTCTCGAATTGTTCCGCCACGATGTTCACCATGAGTCCACTCTGTCAATGTATACGTACTACTTCTACCTACACAAGATATATTAGAATTGAGTCTTAATGCTCCAGCCAATGAATTTGCGGATTTTGTTCGATTCGGATATCGTTTCTGAAATTCGGTGTATATCTCATCAAGAGTCATGGAATGACCTGCCTCTCTGATTATTATTTCCACTAATTCTGGATTATTCCGTTCGGCATTCTTTCTTATGTGTATTGTCTCATTGGATATTTCAAAATCGAATAATGTATTGACAATAGTCTTACATTCTCGAATAATCTCATCTATATACTCATAATATATCCTATCCTTGAAAAAACCAAGGACACAATCCTTTAAAATAATGCTTCTATCATCAACTCTCTTTTCTTCATTTATAGCAGACAGATATTTTATGAATTTGTCAAAACTAAAAACACCATTAAATTTGCGAGAAACTAGGACAAGAGGTAATTCTTTGCCATATGGATTGTAAAATGCATCTTCAATGTTTCCTAATAGGACATAACGTTCTGGCGCAAGAATTGAAATGACCCACTTAACAAAATCGTCATTAAAATTAGTACCTTCAGATAGATTTATATCTTTAACATCAGTCTTAAAATATGAATCACATAACGGATAATTAGCTGTGATTTTTGTCAATGACTCAATATAAAGTTGTATCTGCTCAAACACCCCATTTCTCAATTGACGTGTTCGTTCTGAAGTCAATCCCAAAAGTTTTGATGCTTCCTTCAGCCCATATAACTCCTTACTTGCAAAGATGTCAAGTTGATATTTTATAACGCGTTGATCTCTATCAGCGAGAGAAGAAAAATAAGATTGTATGGCAGCAAAATAAGGAAAATAACCCATATGCTCATATAATCTCAGAATTTCCTCCAAGTCGCCTTTAATACCTAACAGTTGTAATTTATTGATTGCAATAAGTTCTGACTGTTTTGCCGACAACCCATTTGCGAAAAAAGTTGCAACAAAATCTTTTATACTATTTATCCAAAGGTTAAGTTCTTCCGCACTTTTCTTTCCAACATTATGTATGTCTTTAATATTAAAACCAGGATTCGAAATCTCAATATAAAAAGAGCTGAAAGATTTCCCACATATTTCATATAACTCGCACATGGCATTATATGAACGAGTCGATAGTGTTCGTAATTGAGCCTCGAAAAAATCTTCCAAACCATCCAATTCTCTTTTCTGGTTTTCAGTCAATTCGTTCATTTTGTGACTTTCACCCATTATATCATTGGCAACAACTTCAGAAGTCAAACTTAATGCAAAGTTACGAGCTCTTTCTAATGACTTTTTCCCAACTGCGGGTAGTTTTTCAAATAATAACCAAAACCCGTTATCATTACTTGTCAATGCTGCAAAATATGTGTCAAAATCATCATACATGCGTCTCATTTTTTGTAATGCATGTACGGTTCTTATATCTAAATCAAATATTGCTCTGTTGTATATAGATTCTACATCCTCATCTGATGAACAAGCAATCTCTTCAGATACATGTAAATTTTCGCTTTCTTTGGTGGATTCCTCTTTGAATGAATTAATTCCAAATATTTCTAAACAAGAACGAATTTCTTTACCATATGGGGCTGGCTCTTCTTCAAGAACACCAGCATCCATGATATCCTGTATTGTGCCAAGGTTTCTCTCAGCATAATACAAGAATGCATCTCCAGAAATATATCCAGAGTCATATAGTTCAGATATCGATTTGTTAATCATTGTTTTCAACTATTAATTTTAAACCTGCGTCTATTTTATCTATAAGATAGTCGATACCATTCAAATTAGGGTTATTCTCCAATTCACTATTCATTCTGCACAATCCATCATCAAGATGCATCTTAATATATTTGGGGATATCTTTATCAGTCTTGTACAACCCATACATTACGCATATGAGACTAATGTAAAATGGATAGTTTGAACCGAATAGCACATTTTTACTATATTCCTTTCCTTGAGAATCAGAAATGTTTGCCAAATTCATCTTTTCTCCTTTGGATAAAGAATAGGCTATGGCGATTCTTGCAATAGCATTTTCCGCCCCAAGATTGAACTTGCGACTCAAATCTGTCACAATCATTTTATTGGCTTTAGATGTCTTAATTTGTGTAAACATAATCTAACCTACATAATCAAATATTCTTTTCGGATCTACTTCTTGGAATGAAGAACGCCCATTTTCATTCAAGATAATGAGCGACTTATTAACATTCGGCAGAAGATACTCATATTCAACAGTTGACAATTCTTTACCTAATAATGGGAAAATTACAACTTGTTTTGATACTGCTGGATAAAATTTTGAGATAATATTCTTTGAATGAATACTATCAAATTTTTGCAGTGGACTATCAATAAATACTGGAAATGAAATTCCAGACTCATCAACTAATGCTTTGAGAATGGATGTTGCATACAATTGTTGTTCTCCTTTAGAGAGTTTGTCTTTATTGATAATGTTACCATCTTTATCAAGGAGGTTAATCTCGATAATATCATCCATAATATCTATTGAAACATCTGAAATAAAATCATCTTTATGCATGAGTATATCTATTTCCTGTTTTATCTTCGTTTCTAAAGAAAATTTTCGCTTTTCTTTAAGTTGTGTCAAGAATGTTGTTAATTCTCTGATAAGTCTTTCTGCAATTATATCTTTCTCTTTATCCATGTCATCAACCTTGACCATTTTAACGCATTCTGAAAGTTGTTTCTTTTTTACAGAATAATCACGCATTAACAACCCTTTTTTTTCTGCCAAAGAACGACTATTCATCTCTAACTCAAGCAGCATTTTTTCCACTTCGGCTTTGCGAGTTCTTATGTCTTTAATGTGACTATTCTCATCGTCATATTCGGCTAATGATATTTTTCGTTGAGTCTTCTGCAGAATTATAGAATTGTTTTTTATATCTTTTACTAATTGTTTAAATGACACACTGAATGAATAGCGAATATTATCCACAAGAGCTCGTAATTCATTATGTTCAGATGGTGTATAGTCTAGAAGTATCTTAACATCATCTGTTATATTATCAGGTGCATATTCTGTAATGCTATTCCTAAATGACTGTTCTATTATAGCCTCAAGCATTCTATTCTGTTGTTCTGAAAGCAATCCTGCCGCACCCACTAATATTGAGCGTTGAGCAGAACGCATCGCCGTAACAAGTATTTCAGAGTTAACTAATTTTGATTTTGATACTTGTTCCTTATCAGCTTGTTCCAGCACATTGCACAATAATTTCCCAGATATGACAAAAGGGGCTATCTCCATCATATCTTTGAATTTAATTTTGAGGCTATTATCTTTTTCTTTCAACGATTTAACCACATCTTTAAGACGTGCAAGTTCTTCTATGCTAATAGCGTTTCCTTCTCTAATCAACTTTTCTTGCAAGGAATCTTTTTCAGCTCTAAATGTAGCTATCTGATTATCAACGGATATCGCAGCGGTTTCATTCTCCGAAATCTCACTCTCTATCCTTTTTATATCAGCAGTCAACTTCTCCAATTTGTTCTGGCTGACTAAGCTACCGGCCTTTTTTCTAAATTTGATTCTTAGATTCTCAAGATTCTTTCTAATGTCCTCATATTTTCGAATGCCGAGAACTTCACTATAAGCAGAGCTTAGTTTGCGTTTCTCTTCAAGAGATTTGATTTCTGCAAGATTAACAATCTTTTCGGCATCAAACAGAAAAAAAGTTGCAATGTTTTTAGAAAGTATAAAGTCATTAATGAAAATGTCATAACCAACTTCTTTTGCCAACTCATTTACCTGTCCGTCTATTAGGACTTCTATTGTCTCCGATTCCAGCAAATAGTCAAATGTCCTTCTAATCAATATTTCTGAACAAGGTACAGCAGGAATAAATACATCCCTGATGTGAAGTTCAACAGAATATTGCGAATCCAATTTTATTTTTTCAAATTGCTCTAAATACCCTTTTTTAGATATGATTCTTTTATCCTCAATATCTAATTCAAGCCCATCTATACTTTGTGCGCATTCTTTGTTTAGATTTGACTTTGCAAAATTTTTATACCCTTGAGCATCATTGATATCCTTACGGAATTTGTCGTCGACATCTACCATAAGTTTTCCATACAAGCACCAGACAAGAGATGTTAAAAACGTTGTCTTGCCAAAGCCATTATTGCCAGCTATGACAAAAACATTCTTCCCATTCTTTTGAAAAGAAGTTTGATTAACTCCTTTATAAGCACGGAAATTATTTAATATGATCGAATCAATAAACATTATCTCTTCTCGTTAATATAATTGTTTAGTCTTTTCTCAATATCCCCTTGCAATCCATTATTATTCATAAGCAATGTTTTACTTTTCTGAAGAGATACTAAGTCATTTATTAAATGATAATCTTCTGGATTATCCTTGCACACATTTTCAAGCAATAGCCGTTCTTGGTACTGCATATTTTCAAATGGCATTGTACGATTGTACACTTCATTAAAAATATCCGTCACTTTAGGTGCAAAGTAACCATCTCGATACCAGTTTATCTGTATCGCAACAAGTTCTTGATTGGTTATCAGCTCCATATGTGGCTTTGTGCGTTGCAATAATCGTTGTAATTCCAATAACTTTTTAAGCATTTTACAACGATATTCAAATGTGTAATTTCCTTGATTATGCCCCTCAGCATCAACAGCAGCCTGTCCATTTCTGCGTGTTTCTAGACGATGTTCAGAGATATTTCTACCATTGACCATTTCATCTCTATAATCAAGCAGAGGAGCCATCCACTCGTTTCCGTTGTTAATCAGAGCTTTCATGGACTTATCTTCTTTCACTACTGTGCATACCCAGCAACCAAATCTACTTTGACCACAAGAGGGTTGTGATTTATCTGTCATCATAGTTGGACACTCATAATCATCAGCACTGGCATCCGCATAGATTTTGAACAATTTTTTATTGTCAAATCCCCATGGAGAAGCTTCACTATTCAATATATGCCAGACCTCCTCCAAATACAATTCCTTAATTGGGGCATAAGTATAAGTATTGGGATTCAAAGGATGCTTCGTCAGCCTTTTGCCCTTAATCTCATGTTTGCGTATTGATTTCGCCCTTGTGGCACTCTCGGATAGTCGTGTGCCTATAAGGACTATAGCCTCACCCATCGCATCAATCTTGTCCAAGATAAATTGCGAAGTAGGTTTAATTTTTAGTCTATCCGTACACCATCTGAACTGATTATTCGGAACGGGATAGCCTTTCCCTAAAAAACTTATCCAAAAGCTATCTTCCAATTTCGGTGTTGTAATCTGCACCGTAATAGGCAAATCTTGTTTTACTGCAGCTGTTTTGATGCAGTCTAAAACCTCAATAATGTAATCTGAAATAATCGGATTCTCTACAAGAGTATCGTTATTAACAACAAAAACAGGTCTTTTTAGTGACTCGTTGCCGAGTGTCGCACGGATTGCAAGCAACGCCCTCCATACTAATGTCAAAACTACCGTTGAATCTTTTCCGCCACTAAAGCCTATTATCCATGGTATATTGCCGTCATTTTCAAGATATTGTTCTGTTATATCTTCTATTATATGTTGTATCCTCTGCGACATTGTCTTGTATTTAATTCAATTTATAAACAATACTCCCTAATATATTGCAAATATAGCAATTTTCCCAATAGGAATTGGGGAGATCACGATATATTTTACGTCTTTAAATAACAAACAGTTAATGAATTATGAGTATATATTGCCAGAACAAGAGATATTTTAATTCGCTTCACCGATGACAACATACAAACATAGACTTATTTTCTCCTATAACTTTTCTTCTCACTCTGCTTCTTTACCGTTCCTATCGCAAATATCAAGCACCTTCTACGATAGGCTTCTTCCTCTTCATCAGGTCTGCGACCATCCCAAGGGAGGTCGGAAGTAGAACCTCCGCCTCCTGAAGAAATGGATATCGGCTGTCCACTTATAAGGGCATCGACTATGGCGAATATCTTTGAGCGAAGCGCAGGGTTGGCAAGTTGGTCAAGCATGGTTTCACATGCTGATGTCAAAACGTCGTTCTTTTCCGTAAGTACCTGGACATCTTTGCGCAACTGGTAGAGTTCGCTATAGTCTGCCAAGACATTGTGCTGGGCGGCTTCGACTTGTCGGGCTGCATCATTCATGAACAGAGATTCTATCTTGCGGACAACTTCTGTGAACTGTTTGGCGATTAGCTGGTTTTGGCGTTCCACCCATTTGTCTGTACCGAACATCGGAACTTTCTCCGTAATTCTCGGTGGCGTGAAATCTACTTTGTGGTTACGGAATGGCTGGACAACAGAACGGACTTTTGCCGCATCCTTTGTAATCTGCTCCAATTCCAGCTCCTTTGAATGGAGTTTGTCTGCCTTATTTTCAAGTTTGGACTGATATTCAGAGATCTGTTTTAGTATCTCGGACTTTCGCGACTCGTATTCTCTGAGTGCAATTTGACCAGAAGCCAAAGACCTGTCAATTTCTTCAAGTTGCGTTTGATAATTATAAATCTGCGTCTCCAATTTCCGTACCATTGTTTGTAGTCCCTTAACAGCTTTTTCCGCCTGTTTTGCCTCTTTTGATAGTTTGCGGATATAATCACGCTTGTGAAGATGCTGCACATTGCGCCCATCTATACTGTCGCCACGTTCAAGACCATACTTACTGCCAACTTCATCATACAATGAAGTGTGCATTTCTTTTAAAATCTGCCCGTATTCGAATCTGTTCTTTCCGAACTTTTCCGACCACATCACACATTCACGACCGCTTTTAGGACGTACTCCAACCGGAACAATCAAGGCATGGATATGCGGGCTGCTCTCATCAAGATGAACCTGAAAGCCGATTATGTTTTTCTGTCCGTACCGTTTGGTGCACCAGTCATAGACATCCTTTGCCCATTGTTCGATTTCCGGACATCGCTGAAGATGGCTGTTGTCTGCACCCTTATCCAGATTTACGGTTTGAGTTCCAAATGCCATCTCAAGTGTTCGGTCATGATTGCCTCCGAAGATAAATTTCGCACAACAGTTGGGTTGAATTTTGCTGTCCGGCTTGAAAGGTTTCCAGCCCAGCTCAGTCAACCGTTCCTTCAAACTTACTTCAAGCGACTTCTCCTGATAACCTAACGGATGCATCTTTCCGTCTAGGCCAATTTCAAAATTCAGCTTCATTCTGGTCTTGTCATAGTTGTTGGTCGAATCCAAATTCTTCCTGTCAACCTTATCATCATTCCAACGTCTTTCGTTCTCGTTGGCTTCTGCTGTACCGAATGATTTGGCAGCTTCAACGTGCATTGCTTGTTTTATATCAGTATTCATAATGTTTTTCTTAAAAGTGTTTTTAATAATTGGAGCTTGCTCCTGTGCCAATTCACGCAACGTGGCAATGACCGGATTTTATTGCCGTCAGGCAAAAAGTCCTTATTGTGTTATGGACTTTCTATAAATTCCAAAACAAGTTCCTCTGCTATTCGATAAGTTCCAGCCCTAATTCATCAATCAGTGTTTGCAGGACAGGATTGCGCTGAATCATTTGCTGGAGTATTTGTCGCTTGGTCGGAGAGAATAGAAAGAAGTCTGCTATGTCCAATCCTTGACTGCGTTGTTCTTCGGAAGCTGTCCGTTCCAAGACATCAGAAACAGTAACTTTTCTACAAATGGAAGATAGCAAAGATGACTTTTCTTTCCATTGTTCTATCGCTCCCAAATCCGGAATGAGTACAACATCTCTACCTTCAAGGACCTGCATGGCTTCACGGTTAAAACAACCGTTCTTACCGCCTGTCGCCAGCCAAATATAATCAGGAATAAAATGGCTCATTATAACTGCTGTCTTTTCACTCTCGACCAGCATCACAGGAGTTTCCGAAGAACCTTTCAACAAATGCTCTCCAAACAGACATTGCTTCAAATGGAAATCCGGCAATTTCAATTCAGAGTGCGCCCAACTTACATAAGCCTGAGGCTCTTTTACCCGATGCCCATTTTCAGGATTATAACACATAATTTTTCCAGCCCTGACGTGTCCTTCAATATCTACCTGCCAGAATACAGCTGAACCGCCCCATTTTACAGACGTTCCGATATTATATAAACGGAACAGCCGGGTAGTTTCCTCCTCACCGAATACACGGCAGAAGTATTGATATAAAGGGTTGATTGCATAATGCGACAGACTTCTCTCAAAATATGAAGTCGGTATATATGAAGATTCCATACTGATAATCTTCCTATAATGAGGTTTATAACAGAAAGAATTTGTATCTTGTGCAGGAGTTATCCGATTCATCAATATATCGGGATTATCCTTGAAATACTCCTTCGGGGTATAATGGTAGCCGCAACTGTTCTCATGGTCACACTTGCCGACATTATCGGGAAAGGTTATCTCGCCCTCTGCATCGACATATTTCACAAAGCATCGTTTTTTACCACAGTTCGGGCAACTGAGTTTGCTTCCGTACTTGTATTTCTGCAAATGGAATCGATATTCACTCATATCCCTCCGTATTTATTGTGGTTGCACTCTGCACTTTTGCACTTTGTGGAAGTTCTACGGTACATTTGCCGTTAGAAAGTGCAATAGTGCAAGATGCATTTGTATTATCCGCAGTGGTTTTACGATAAAATCCGTGCTGGATTTTCTCTACAAGGGGATGTTGAAGCCTGCACAACTGTTCAAGCGCATAGTAAACAGAACGTCTTGACATCTCGACTTTCTTACCGGCAATAACTGCATCAGCGGATGTAAATGTGTCACCCAACAAGGAAAGCCAGGCATCCTTTGTTTCTCCTATACCATTTATGACCAGCACTTCTTGAATCCGTCTGTACGTATCCTCGTAATAATCAATCATCCTGATAGCAGATTTTACCGAATCCAGTCCGACATACAACATATCTTCCCCATCAGCAGCCCATTTCATAATTTGAAACAGCAGAGCTAAACGTGCAGAGTGACCATTAAGCTTCATTTTACGACTTTCGACTTCCGTATCATCTTCTATGGCGTTGACCGAATCAATAATACCATTGTACCAGTTATAAAAGTAATCCTCTGCTTCTTCAGATAGGGTGAGTATATGGGGTGTGACGGTTGAACCCTTTTCGTCAACATTACAAGGAAGGCTGAATATCTTGTCTATGATTGTACGCCATTTATTCATAATATCCGGACGTGCAATGTTTCTGTTCTCTTGTCTCCACATTGAGATTTTCCTGTCTTTTGGATAGACAAACAGAAAACGGTCAAGCAAGCCATTAGCCAAGAACTCCGTGCAGAACACTTCCTGTAACATATTCGTCTGCACCGAGCCAATGAGATTTATACAAGGCTTCTTAATGAGAATCGGGCGAAGTTCGGATTTCCGGATTATCTTCAACGGCTGCCCGCTATACGCTGTCAACAAATCTTCAATAAGATTGTTTTTGCTGCTGTATCTTTTGACTGAATTGAACAAAGCCAATATTTCATCAACGACCAATGCTATGCCTCTCAAATTATATTGATGGGCATTCATCATAGCTTCCGGAGTGAAATCCGAAATTACAGTAGTTGTCAAATGAGGCTTCTTGATCAAACTATCTTCTCCGTCATTATTCCGCTTGTCTTTTGAGCATGACATCGCTCTTTCGTATTCGTTCCAATCATCATTGAATTTTTCGTACAATCGGTCATCATACTCATTAATCGGCTTATAAATAAAGCCGAGAAGTGGCGTCTTTCCCAATCCGGGACGCCCAATCAACATCATATAAAGGGATGAACAGGTTTTCCATTCCCCTTTTATACGGATATGACAGGAGTTTCCTACTGCCACTGCAACGGCAGAAAGGATGATGGATGCCGTATATTCAACATTGAAATTCTCATATCGTGCAAGATTCAGTATTATCTCCTGTATCTTGTCAGGAAACACATCCAAAGGAAGACCGGTTTCCGAAATATGCTCCACTTCCGAGCGGAGCATATTGGTAAGATGAAGGTTATCAAACATAACCGCCTCCTTCCTGTTCAGGCAGGCTATCGCCAATGGCAAAAGCCTCGAAATGGAATTGCCTCAAGAATCTATCGACATCCTCCTGCGTGTACCAATACTTGTCACCTTTGCGCGAATAACCGAGATAGCCATTATCTCGCAACTGCTTCAGATACTTTTCCTTGACACCCAATTTTGCCATCAACGACTTATTGTCATACAGACAATGCTGGGAAGTCTGATTTTGTGGTGACAATTTCTCCTGTCTCTCCACGATACGGAGAATCTTTTCCAAGAGTTCTCTGTCGCACTGATTTTTCTCTACTTCTGATTTTTTAGCCATAGTTTCTTGTATTATGGCTTGACCATCCTTATGCGCACTCGGATTTTAAGCCGGGTTAATCGTCATGGATACGATTGTGCACATCGTCCCATAACGGCAGCAAAAGTAGAGAGTCCTTAGAACCTAAGAAGTTAGGGTGGATTATATAACAGGTTATTCCTAATGTTAGGATAATATTAGGATATGTGCTTAATTGTTTGATTATAAATAAAAAGAGCAGCCGGAAGGCTACTCAAAAAAGTTGTCGATTTTCTGAAAATTTTTCGGCACTGTCAGATCTTTTCTGTTTTGACGGGACTGACCTATATCGGAAACATCAAAAAGAACTCCCAATTCGGTGTCAGGAAAGAACTCCGCCCCGAACTTCCAATAGGTTTTCGTTTCCATTTTAAGTCGTTCAGGATAATCACCACAGTAAATCCTACCGCACATATACGCCAAAAGGACTTTTGATTCTTTCCACTTATAATGGGAGCCACATTCTTCCATAAAACCGGCTTCAATCGCCTTTGCATAAACCTTACGTGCAAGTTCCGAATTCAGTCGTTCCGGCAATACAAGTTCTTCATCTGCACTTTGCAATAACGCATCATTTGCTGACGAGGTAATCTTATCGTTTGACGATGCTACATTTGCTTTTTCCCTAAGTTTCTTGTGAAGTTTCTCTGCTCCGATTATCAACAATGCTGCACAGACCAATGCTAAAATCAGGCTCATAATCACAGGCATATTCGGACGGTTGTCATCAATGACATCCACGAATCCGAAACCGATAGCGAACATTACTCCAAGAAACATGAGAATTCCAGCAGTCCATAAAATAATCCTCTGGTATCGTTTGAATATAGTCGCCAAAACCAGTACCAATATAAATACTCCTATAAACAAGAAGGTTATTTGCAACATTGTCATTCCTATCACATCATTTATGGTGAATAATTCAAATAATATCTAATGAGGTATAATCCTCCTTCAATTTTTCCACTTCTGCGAACAAAGTTTCCGGCAAGAAACGGGCATAGACTTTTTCGGTTACATCCGTACTACCATGACCAAGCAAGCGACTAACCACAGACATTGACAAACCTTTGTTCAAAGCAAAGACAGCAAATGTATGTCTGGCAACGTGGAATATACATGGCAAAGCAAGCGACAGCGAACAGGTAAAGATTAAACGTAAACCGTTAGGAATAAGCGATATTTCAGTATTTTGCAAAGTTGAGAAAATGCAAACGGCAACGGAATATTGAGGTTGTTCAGTTACCAAACCGTTAGCCGGGCAGTTACCGAAACGGGAATAGGTAACGACAAGCGATGAAAAGAAATCCTCACCGTTTTGTTTGCACTCATACACAGTGTTTTGCGTGTCAAGGGACGCTTATATGGCAAGTAAATTTGCACTTAAAAGTATAGGCGTATGAAAGTAGAAAAATTCAAGGTGCTGCTCTACCTAAAAAAGAGCGGACTGGACAAGTCGGGCAAGGCTCCCATCATGGGACGCATCACCGTGAACCGCACGATGGCGCAGTTCGGCTGCAAGCTATCCTGTACTCCCGAACTGTGGAACCCACGTGAAAGCCGTCTGAACGGCAAGAGCAAGGAGGCGGTGGCAACCAATGCCAGGATTGAGAAACTGCTGTTGGCGGTGAACAACGCCTTCGACAGCCTTATGAGCCGTAAAGTGGATTTTGATGCCACCGATGTGAAGAATCATTTTCAAGGCTGCATGGAAACACAGATGACGCTCATGCGAATGACGGATGTTGTCTGTGATGATCTCAAAGCCCGTATCGGTATTGACCGTGCGAAAGGAACTTATCCCGGCTATCACTATATGCGTCTGACACTCGGAGAGTTCATCAAGCATCAGTACAAGGTCAAGGATTTGGCATTCGGGCAACTTACGGAACAGTTCATCCATGACTATCAGACATTCGCCATGGAAAACAAGGGATATGCGATAGATACCGTCCGCCATCATCTTGTCATTTTGAAAAAGATATGCCGTCTGGCGTATAAGGATGGCTATGCCGACAGAATCCACTTCCGGCATTTTACCTTGCCGAAGAAGACTGAAACGACACCACGGGCATTGAGCCGTGAATCGTTTGAGAGAATCCGGGATGTGGAAATACCTGCTTACCGCAAATCCCACATGTTGGCAAGGGATATGTTTCTCTTCGGGTGCTACACCGGGGTCTGTTATGCGGATGTTGTCTCGATTACCCATGAGAATCTATATACGGATGAGGACGGGGCTTTGTGGCTGAAGTATCGAAGAAAGAAAAACGAACTCCGTGCCAGCGTGAAACTGTTGCCCGAAGCGGTTGCGCTGATTGAGAAGTATCACAGCGAGGACAGGGACACACTGTTCCCTTTATTGCATTGGCCAAATCTCCGAAGACACATGAAGGCGTTGGCGACATTGGCTGGCATTAAAGACGACTTGTGCTATCATCAGGCGAGGCACAGTTTCGCCTCGTTAATCACGCTCGAAGCAGGTGTGCCGATTGAGACCATCAGCCGGATGCTGGGGCACTCCGATATTTCCACCACTCAGGTATATGCCCGTGTCAGTCCGAAAAAACTGTTCGAGGACATGGACAAGTTCATAGAAGCGACCCAAGATTTCAAACTGACCCTATAAATCCAACAACGATATGCGAAGCACATTTTCATTATTGCCATACATCAACCGCAGCAAGATTAAGGCTGACGGTACGACCGCCGTACTCTGCCGTATAACCATTGACGGCAAGCAGACCGCCATAAGTACCGGTATCTATTGCCGCCCCGAAGATTGGAACGGCAAGAAGAATGAGATAAAGACCATCAGGGAGAACAACCGCTTACGGGAATACCTGCGTCTGACGGAGGAAGCCTATGCCGAGATACTTAAATCGCAAGGCGTGGTCAGTGCCGAGATGTTGAAAAACCATATATCCTTGAATAATATTCATCCGACTACCCTTCTGCAGATGGGTGAATGGGAACGGGAGCGGTTGAAGAAGCATTCCGAAGAGATTGGTTCCACATCCTCCTATCGGGCTTCAATGTACTACCAAAAGTACCTGACGGACTTTATAGCGTCTATCGGGAGAAAAGATCTTCCTCTTGAAGAAGTGACGGAGGATTTCGGCAAGTCCTACAAAGCCCACTTGAAGAAATGCAAGAACTTCGGGGTTTCACAGACCAACCATTGTCTGTGTTGGCTGAACCGGCTGTTGTACCTTGCAGTCGACAAGGAGATTATCCGTGTAAATCCCTGCGAGGACTTGGAGTATGAGACAAAGCCGGAGGCAAGGCACAGGTACATCAGCCGCGAGGAGTTCAGGAAGATACTTTCCACACCGATGTATGACAGGCGGATGGAACTGGCAAGACGGGCTTTTATTTTTTCGACCCTGACCGGGCTGGCGTATGTGGACATCAAGCTTCTTCATCCCCATCATATCGGGACAAATGCAGAGGGCAGACGGTATATCCGCATCAACCGCAAGAAGACAAAGGTGGAGGCGTTCATCCCCTTGCATCCCATAGCGGAGCAGATATTGTCGTTGTATAACACAACTGATGATGAGAAGCCCGTGTTTCCTCTTCCCAACCGTGATGCCCTATGGTTTGAGGTTCACGAGTTGGGAGTATCCATAGGGAAAGAGGAAAATTTGACCTATCATCAAAGTCGGCACAGCTTCGGAACATTCCTGATTTCTGCGGACATTCCGATTGAGAGTATCGCTAAGATGATGGGACACTCTAATATCAGGACGACACAAGGATATGCACGGATAACCGATGATAAAATCTCCAAGGATATGGACAAACTGATGGAGCGCAGAAAGAAAATATCGGCTGGCGAAAAGAAATAAAACAGAGAATAAACATCAAATAATAAACGCATTATGAACAGAGGAATAATTACAATCAGTGAAACAGGAGCAGTTACCATACCGACTGTACCTGTATGGATGACCAAATTTGAAATAGCCGACCTGTTCGGGGTATTCTCGTGCGACATCCGAAAGGCGATACGGGTAATCTACAAGAACAAGGAGTTGAGCGAAGCCGATACAATGCGATATATCAGGCAACCCGATGGTATCAGTTATGACGTTTACAGCCTTGAAATGATTATAGCCATTGCATTCAGGATATGCAGTAAGGAAACCCATTTGTTCAGGCGGTTCGTAATAAATAAAATCTGCGCCACCAAGAAAGGAAATCCGGTCACATTGTTGGTTTCTTATGGCAATGGTGGCAACCTGTGGTATAGCTGATATTCCTCCCGTCAGCCACCTGTTCCCGATGTATGGATGCAAAGGTAGCGTGTGGCTCTGACGTCATTGGCAAGGTCGGGCTGCAGAGCCGTTTCGGGCGGAATCTTCCTCAAACGGGTTTGAGCGTATTCCACCCGAAAATCCTGCCATTGCAAACTACACGCATTTGAAACATCCTCGTGCGGAAAACAAGTAACTGAAAATTCAAAAGAAAATAAAAGACCATGATAACAAAATTTTATAATATGTCTTGTTAAATCAGTTTTTTAGGCCTTGTAGCTATAATGCTATCTAAAGGCTTGTTTTATATAATACATATTCAAAGGAATTTGCTATATTTGTAATCTAATTTAATAAGATATGTCAAAAGGAGAAAATAAAAATTGTTTTGTAATCATGCCTATTGCTGATTGTGATGGGTATGAAAAAGGACATTTTGCTCATGTCTATGACGATATTATAAAACCAGCAATAGATAAAACAGAGTTTACAGCAATAAGGGCAGATGAAGTAAAGGAAACAAACTTTATTCATTTAGATATACTAAAAAAACTTATAGATGCTCCGATAGCTGTTTGTGATTTAAGTACGCGTAATCCCAATGTATTGTTTGAACTGGGAATACGACAGGCATTTGATAAGCCTGTCGTTTTAATACAAGAAAAAGGTACTCCTAAAATATTTGATATTGCTCCCTTGAGATATCTTGAGTATTCAAAAGAGATGAAATATCATGAAGTTCTGGAAAGCCAAAAAAGTCTACAAGAAGCTATTGAAGCAACTAAAGCGGCAGAAGGAGATTCTGGAAATATAAATTCTATTGTTAAGTTAATGGCCTTGAGTTCCCCTGCTATTATACCTAATCTTGACAATTCTAATAAAGAAGTGCTTGCTTTAGATGTTATGCGTTCACAAATGAATGACCTGAAAATGATGATGGAAATGATGGTACATGAGGGGCGAAAAGGTATATCTAGGCGTAGCTCAATTGCAGCTATTGAATATGAACGAATTGTTAACAAATTAGAAAAAATTTCTTCTTTGAAAATGGATATAGAACAAGCTGATCGAGAATATACAAAGTTGATGCGTGATACAGAGGAAATCATGATGAATTGTGGAGGAGAGTTAGATCATCGGATGTTCAAATATTTAATGGATAAAATTTATCGACAAAGAGAAGAGTATTTTTCAACTCGATAAAATGTCTCTAAAATTATATTTTCCCGTCAGCCACCTGTTCCCGATGCTCGGATGCAAAGATAGCGTGTGACTTTGACGGCAGTGGCAAGGTCAGGCGGCAGAGCCGTTTCGGGCAGAATCTTCCTCAAACGGATTTGAGCGTATTCAGTCCGAAAACCTTGCCACTGCCTACCACACGCATTTTGGGCATCCGGCAACGGAAACAAGCGACTGACGGGAAATCAGAAGAAATAGAGGAACGGCTTACGGATGAAGCTAAACATTGATGCTTCATCCGCAAACCGTTCCTTTTTGTTGTACCATTGCTTCCGCAAGTATGGGCAGACGGCAAACTGCGCTCCTTCAAGAAAATCAGGGTGCTTTCAGTCGGTAGGCGGAGCGGTATCCGTCAGCCAGCATCCTTTCGATGTCGGATTCACGGTAGAGGATTTTACCGCCCAACTGAATGTAGGCAATACGCCCCTCGTTACGGTAGTCCTGAAGTGTCCGGCGGCTCACCTTCAACCGTGCCGACACCTCCTTGTCGGTGAAGAAACGTTCCCCGTTCAGTGTCGGGCGATAGTTGGCAGTCAGATGCTCTACATTGTCCAGCAGACGGTCGAGGCTGCCCATGAAGTGGATTATCCACTCGTTGTCTTTGTTAATCAGTTCATTCATACGCTTTGGATTTTAGTGGGTATTATCAGTTATGTACTATACTTGGTTTATATAGTCCTGCCTTTGAATCGTGCTTCCTTCCGTCTGTCCTCCACGATGGAGACGATACGCTGCACGTCTTCGGGACGGTAATAGGTCTTGTGGTTTATCTGTGAATAAGCCAACGTGCCGTTGTCCCTAAGCGTCTGCAACGTGCGTGGGCTGATGTTGAGCATCCGGCACACGTCCTGATTGTCCATCCACTCGCTCATCTTCTTTTCACCGTGCCGATGGCAGATGGCATCCATACGGCTGACGAAGCGGTCGAACTTGGCGACCATCGCCTCGAAGGTCTTTCTTTCGATTGATACGATTTCCATATTGTCTTTCTTTTAGTTGTTATTCCTTTTGCCGCAAAGGAATATACAATACGTTATCCGACAATGGATTTTACAGAACTGGCAGCATGTGGCACTGGTGTGGTAGAGGTTGTCCGGGGTATAGATTATCGCTATCACCTTAATTTCGGTTTTTAGAGGGGAGCCGAAACTCAAATAAGGGCTTAATTAAAAATCGCTCGTGGTTGAGCCTTTGCTCATTCGGACATTCATATCCGGAAAAACGGTGAAGTCCGCACCGCTTTAGCAACCGCCATAAAGCAAAACCACACAAAAATGCCGAGCAGAATCCAAGTGCTTGACAGACTGCACTGAAGCATCTTACTTTGCTCACGATAATCGGTCGAGGTGCTTACCAAGACCACATTCAATAACTTAATCAATTTGTTTTTTACAATGAAGAGAGAGCCAAACATCACAGAGCAGCAGGCTCGTGAAATCGTGGAAAAGATGGGACGCAGGGAATCCTACACTCCCAAGTCGATGAATGACATCTACAGACGTATCGGTCTGGAGCCGGATGAGCCGGAACAGCCCGGCAAGACCGTCACGGAGGAAACGGAGACCGCTATGGCGGATGAACCGTCAAATGAGGCGGTCGGGGAAACGGCAATGCCGCAGAAGCGTGTCAGCAGCAAGCAGCGCAGACTGTCGCTGGAGGAGTACCGCACCACTTATCTCCAAGTCCCCAAGATTGTCAACCGTAAGCCCGTGTTCGTCAGCGAGGAGGTGCGTGACGAACTTGACAGGGTTGTCCGCTTCCTCGGAGGAAAGGGCATGAGCGCATCGGGGCTGATTGAAAACCTCGTCCGTCTGCACCTCGACACCTATCGGAATGACATCGAGCTGTGGCGCAGGCTCTGACGGGATTACGGTAGAATCGGTCAGGTCGGTGAATACACTTCATCGGCTTAACCGATACCCAAAGTGATTTATTACGCTCGGAAATCAATCCGACAGGCGGAGGATTTTTGTGTCCTCAAAGACACAGCAAG
>OGPL01000699.1_pt1 | contig 34467 bp, 32 predicted proteins | sample 1552901 | NCBI WGS metagenome assembly OGPL01 (sample SAMEA2580244, study PRJEB22360) | human gut metagenome | biome: human gut; feature: human-associated habitat; material: faeces | place: Denmark | collected 2008/2010 | reverse complement strand
GGTTTTTCGCCGAAGGCGAGCGGTTTTTATCCTTTTGACGATGCCACCGACCTCGAAAGAGGGCGGCGTTGGTGATGTGTCGTGGCTGATTCAAGCCTCAGCTTGAAATCAGACATACCGCAGCACCAACGACAGGTGCGAAGCACTGGCATCGTCAAAAGGCTGTTTTTTATGTTTTTGTTTCTGTGCCCCAGTATTTATCCACTGAACCACTTTTATGGCATTGCATTTATTAATGCAACGAGGGCTGAAGCATTTCCACTTCAGCCCTCGCTATTTTTTCACATTATTATATTCGTGGCTTTTACTTTGCCATGCAGGCTTCAATCGCGTCGGCAAGTTTCTTGCCTTGCAAGCCGCGTGAAATGATGCGACCTTCTGGGTCGAAAATAATGATATGAGGAATACCCATGATGCCGTAAATCTTGGTTGGTTCGGTGAGCTTCTGGTTGCCCACAATCACAGGCCAAGGAATATCGAGTTGTGTCATGGCGCGATGTGTGTCGGCAGGAGCATCCCAAACTGCCACACCGAGGAAGTTCATTCCCTTGCCATTGTATTTTTCATACATCGCCTTGATGTTTGGAATCTCGCGGCGGCATGGTCCACACCAACTTGCCCAGAAGTCAACCACTGTGTAGGAGCCTTTACCCACATAGTCGCTCAATTTCACGGTAGTGCCATCTTCTTTTGTGACGGTGAAATCGGTGAACATCTGACCTTCTGCCGTTACGGCTTGCGCCTTCACATTGTCAACGGCATCTTTCACTCGCTTCAATTCCAAATACGATGCTGGCACATTCTTCAATTCTTCCTCAAGTTGTGAAAGATTAAGTGGCTTACACATCAAATAATTGTAGAAAGCCCAAGGGCCGATGGCGTTGGTCTTGTTTTCTTCAAAAGCCTTGTAGAAATGTGTGGCAGCCTCTTCATCGGTGCGCACATTTTCCATCGCCTTCTCCATATTGTTGATATAGTCGTTGAGTGGAGCACCTGAAGCCACCTTTGTAGCCCAATCCACGGCGATAGCACCATCTTCCACCACCATACCGCAACGCTTGCCATCAATGATAAGGCGTGCGAAAAACGACTCTTCAATTTTACCCTTAATCACGCAACGCTTGCCATGCACAGTGCCAGTGGCAAGAGTATCGCCGGTGTCATAACTGGTGAGATACGCTGTGGCATTGTTGAGCGAAACATCGGGGAATCCGACTGTGATTTTATAGCCTCCTGCAAATGCACTGCCGATAGCCAGTGCTGAGGCAAATACTGAAACGAGAATTTTCTTCATATCTTTATCAAATAATGTAGTTAAATTTTGCCCACGAAGATACAAATATTTTCCAATATGGCAAAAAACTATGCAACACATAGAAAACAGGGTGGGCTGAAACCTTGCTTGGCTTCAGCCCTCCGCTATTGTTTGGATATCGGTGAAGAATTACTTCACGATAGATTTGTAGAGAATCGACTGGATATTTGTGCGTGCGCTCACACGACCAAAGTTGGGATTTTCGCGAGTGGGCGATACACGGTTACACAAGAAAATGTAAATCATATCGGTCTTTGGATCCACCCAGAAGCAAGTGCCAGTAAATCCGGTGTGTCCTACAGTTTCGGGGCTTGCCTCATCGCAGGTTGATGACCATTCGGGCTTGTCGATGCGTGGCTTGTCGAAACCTAAACCACGATGCGAGTTGGGGCTCTTTGAGGTGAGGAAAGTCTCGACGGTGGATTGCTTCAAATAGCGGTCGCCACCATACACGCCACCATTGAGCCACATTTGGAAGAGTTTGCAAAGGTCGTTGGCATTCGAGAACAAACCAGCGTTGCCCTGAACACCGCCAGAGAATGCGGCAAGTTCGTCGTGCACATAGCCATGGATATGCTGACGGCGGAGGTAGGTATCCACCTCGGTGTAAGCAATCTGGTATTGTGGGAACTTCTCAAGTGGGCGATACATGGTGTGGTAAGCACCCAGTGGAGCGAAAATGCCGTCTTGAACGAATGTGTTGAGCGGCTGCTTCGTTACGTTTTCCACCGCATTTGCCAGCAAGCTGAAGTTCAGGCAGCTGTAGAGATATTTCTTTTCGCCCAAAGTAGAGGTGTAGATGCGTGCCATGATTGAATCGTAAGTGGCTTTGCTGCCCCACAATCCCTCAGCGATGGGCAAGTTAAACACATCGGTCTTTTTGCGTGAAAGAATGTCAGTACGGAGTTTTGCCTTCTTATTGCCATAGGCGTTTTTCATCACCCAAATGGTGTTGTATTCGTTTGGCGTGGTAGCGATAAGTGGACCGTTGTAAGTTTTGGGATCGAACATCATTTGCCACATGTTGAGTGATGGTGGCATACCGGTCTCGTGATACAAGAGCTGGCGGAAGGTCATATCCTTCTTGTCCTCCACCTTCAAACCTGGAATCACGTCACTTGCAGGTTCGTCGAGCTGGATTTTTCCTTCGTCGTACACCTTCATCACACCGCTGAGTGTGCCAGTTGCCTTCGAAACTGATGCCAAGCCATAGAGGGTGTTGTTGGTAACAGGGATTTCCACATTGTAGTCAATTTGGCCGTAAGCACGCTTGCAAACCACCTTTCCATGTCGAGCCACAACCACCTGACAGCCTGGAAATGCCTTTTGCTGCACACCGTAGTTGCAAACCGAGTCGATTTTAGCCAACAAATCGCCGCTGAAACCCACTTCCTGTGGAATGGTGTAACCGAGGCGGCAAGCTTCGTAAGTTACGCCAGTGCCAGCCTTCAACACGCCACCACCAGTTTTCATATCCATAGGGAGCACACCCTTAGCAGCATTGCCGCCGAAAATGGTTTGTGCCAAATAATCTTCATCGGTCATGGTAGTGCCATAGGTCACAAGTGAAGCCTTCACCTTGTCGCTGCCCATCAAGGAACCTACCAAGTCGAGTTTTTCAGGATGGCACATGGTAGCCACAATCACATCGCCACCAGCGCTTGCCAATTGCTTTGCGGCATTCATGTATGCCTCGGCAGGTGTAGCCACACATACAATAACGGTGTTGAAACCACCTTTGGCGATTTTCTGCTGGAGCGCATCGAGCGAACCTACACGATTGTAGTCGAATACTGTGGCTTCAGCATAGTCGGTGCAACGGCGCGCGAACATCGACTTTACGCCATTTTCATTACCCATCACCACCACAGCAATTTTGCGGTTGTTCAAATTCTTCAATGGAAGAATATCGTTAGCCGACTTCACCACGGTCACAGCAGATGCCACCATCTTGCGTTGGAGCACCTTTGATTCAGGGGCGTTGATGTCAGCCACAATGTTGGCGAGGTCGATTTGAGGTTTGGTGTCTAATCCAAGAGCGTATTTGAATCGGAGAATCTTCTTCACTCTCGCGTCCACATCTTTCTGCTTAATCTTACCAGCGGCAATCGCTTGCTTGATAGCGGCAATTTCAGGTCCCACCTCATTAGGCATGAGCAGAATGTCGTTGCCAGCGAGGAATGCGTTCACACACACAGAGCCTTTCACCTCTTTAGCGCCTTCCATACCGAGCGCATCGGTGAAGATAAGACCATTAAAGTGCATCTTCTTTTGCAAAAGATTGGTGACATACGCCTTCGACATGGTGCCAGGCACACGACGCTTATCAATAGCAGGGATATAGAGGTGCGCTGTGAGGCAACCGCCCAAACCGGCATCAATGTATTGCTGGAATGGAGCGAAATCGTATTGCTTCAATTCTTGAAGCGACTTGTTGATAACTGGCAACTCAAGATGCGAGTCGGCTGTGGTGCTGCCATGGCCGGGGAAGTGCTTCATCACTGAGAGCACGCCACCATCTTCCATTCCACGGGCGAATGCCACGCCGTGATTGCCCACCAAAGTGGGGTTTGAGCCATAGGCACGAGTGCCAAGCACGGTCTTTTGGCGGTCGATAACGTCGAGCACTGGGGCAAAATTCACATTCACACCCATGCGCTTACATTCGCGAGCCACTTCCTGACCGTATTCGTAGAAGAACTTATCGTCGCTTATGGCACCTAAAAATAAGTTGCGAGGAAACTTAGGAGCATTTTCCAATCGCATTGAAAGCCCCCATTCCGCGTCGAGGGTGATCATCAATGGCACTTTCGACAACGATTGGGCGTAATTGGTGAGTTTTGCCTGAGTCACAATGTCGTTTTCGTTGTAAATCAGACCGCCAATCTTGTAATCAGCCACATACTTTTTCACTAAAGTCTCGGCATCGGCGCCGCGTGGGTTTACAGCCATCACTATCAACTGGGCAATTCGCTCATCGGGTGAAAGCGACTTGAATGTAGTGTTCACCCACGATTCCATAGCCTTTTTGTCAACCTTGTTGAAAATAGCGGGCTGACGCTTGGCTCCCACAGAAACTGTGGCTGTCATCAACACAGCCACAGCAATAAGTAAGATTTTCTTGAAGTTCATTATAAAAATTTGATAATATTATTTTTTCACAAAACGAGGAGTGTCTTTTGCATCAATAATCTTGCCTTGGGCAGTGAGTTGCTTCACATATTCAAGCATGTGCTCGCCGTAAGGCTCTGTGTCGGTGAAAAGCACCTTGCCATTGCGGAGCGAATCCATATAGTCGCCACCGTTGGCAAGGAAGTTGATTGTCACCAGCTTATACGACTGTTCGGGTTTGATTTGCTTGCCGTTGAGTTTTGCGCTCACAATTTCGCCCTTGGCATTATATACCACCTTGGCCTCTTTGCTCACAGCGTCGCCACCACGGTTAGCCATCACACGGAAAGCCTCAATCAAGTCTTTACCCTTGATATCGAGCACCACAAAGCGGTTGTCAAATGGGAAGGTAGAATTAATCAAACCTTCCGAAACCATACCCTTAGGCATATCCTGACGAATACCGCCCTTGTTCATGATAGCGAGGTCAACCTTGCCGGTGTAGAGGGTCTTGATAATATCCATAATGGCATCCGACAGCCAGTTCTGGTATGCTTGGCTGTCCAAGGTCATTTCGCGTGCGCTTTGCGCCACTGGTGCATTCATGATTGAATCCACCTTGTGCTTGTAAGGAGCGAGCCAATTAGCGAAAGCAGTGTATTGCTTAGCAGCTTCATCGTAGGCAGAAGTCACTTTAATGTGGCGATATTCCACCTTGCCAGTTTCGAGGTCGAGGTCATAAACGCCCACGAGTTTGCCATACTTGCCGTTTTGTCCGATAGTGACAATTTTACCGTCGGCATTCTTCACGTTGGCTTGAGCAGAACCCGGTTCAATCACAGTATGGGTGTGACCGCCCACCACGATGTCGATGTAGTGGCTCTTGGTCACCAAGCCAGAGTCGCAAGGTTCGCCAGGAATTTCTGCAAAATAGCCGATATGCGACACCATCACCACATAATCCACTTTTTGCACTTCCTTCAAATATTTTGCGGTTGGGTCGGCAATGAGTTCGCCATTCTGATAGTAGAGACCATCGTAATTGCCCTCCGACACCATACCTCGTGGATTCACGTTGATACCGATAAAGCCCACACGCTTTCCGCCAAATGTCTTAATCAGATATGGCATCACACCCTTCACTGGGGTGGCGCTGAAATCGTAGTTGGTCGAAACGATTGGAGTTTTCAACTTGTTGTAGTAGTTGGCAAGTTTCACCACGCCATTATCAAACTCGTGATTTCCGAGCGTGATCATATCGTAGCCCATGCTGTCGATAGCGGCAAATTCCACTTCGCCCTTGAACATTGAGAAATAGAGCGTGCCCTGCACAGCATCGCCACCATGAATAATCATCGTGTTTTTGTTTTCTTTGCGGATTTGGTCGTAGATGGCACGACGACGAAGCAGTCCGCCTTTCCCGTCAGCGGCTGGGTCGATTTGACTGTGAGTGTCGTTGACAGCAGCAATCACCAGATGTTCGGCACTTACAGCAGGCACCATTGTAGCTACCAATAAGCCCGCCAATAATAACTTCTTAAATGGAGTCATAATGATATAATTTTAATTAGTTTATAATCAATTTCTATACATCTTTGTTCAACCTACGAATTTACAAATAAAAAATGATTTTCACACGTTTTTAAGGCAACAAAAAACGGCTCTATGCAGAAAATCGCATAGAGCCGAGGGGTTTTAGAACGGTTGTTATGAAATAGATTATATCTTAACGCGCCATTCTACATAGTATAGAGGCCCGTAAATTACTTTTCGATAAGACCCTTACCAGTCATTTCTGCTGGTTGTTCGAGGCCCATGATTTGAAGAATGGTTGGAGCCACGTCGGCGAGACGACCATTTTCAATCTTAGCGTTCTTGTTGGCGGTCACATACACGCAAGGCACATCGTTGAGCGAGTGAGCGGTGTTTGGAGTGCCATCAGGGTTCACAGCGTGGTCGGCGTTGCCGTGGTCAGCGATAATGATTACTTCATAGTCGGCAGCCTTTGCTGCTTCCACGGTGTCTTTCACACATTCGTCGATAGCCTTAACAGCCTTTTCGATTGCTTCATACACACCTGTGTGGCCCACCATGTCGCCGTTAGCGTAGTTCACCACAATCCAGTCGTACTTCTTCTCGCCAATAGCGGCCACCAATTTATCCTTCACTTCGTAAGCACTCATTTCTGGCTTGAGGTCGTAAGTTGCCACCTTTGGTGATGGAACGAGAATACGGTCTTCACCTTCAAATGGAGCCTCGCGGCCACCGTTGAAGAAGAATGTAACGTGAGCGTACTTTTCAGTTTCTGCAATGTGGAGTTGCTTCAAACCCTTGCTTGAAATGTATTCTGCGAGGGTGTTCTGCACATTTTCCTTTGGGAAAAGAATGCCAACGCCTGTGAATGATGAATCGTAAGGAGTCATGCAGAAGAATTGCAAGTCCTTGATGGTGTGCATACCCTGCTCTGGCATATCTTGCTGAGTGAGCACTTGGGTAAGTTCTTTTGCACGGTCGTTGCGGTAGTTGAAGAAAATCACCACATCGCCTTCCTTGATGCGGCCGTCAACGGTGCTGTTCACCACTGGCTTCACAAACTCATCGGTGATGCCTTCGTCGTATGATTCCTGCATTGCCTGCACCATATTGTCGCTCTTGCGGCCTTCACCGTTCACGAGTTGGTCGTAAGCGAGTTTCACGCGGTCCCAGCGTTTGTCGCGGTCCATAGCGTAGTAGCGACCAGTGATAGTGGCAATCACACCTGTGCTCTTTGCGAGGTGATTTTCCACATCTTGAATAAAGCCCTTGCCGCTTTCTGGGTCGGTGTCACGACCGTCCATGAAGCAGTGGAGATACACTTTTTCAAGACCATATTCTTTAGCAATGTCGCAAAGCGCAAACAAGTGGTCCATTGAACTGTGCACGCCACCAGTTGAGGTCAAACCCATGATGTGCAAGCCCTTGCCAGTTTCCTTGGCATAGGTGTAAGCCTTTACAACTTCAGGATTCTTCAAGATAGAGCCATCAGCAATAGCCTTGTTGATTTTCACAAGGTCTTGGTAAACGATGCGACCGCCACCAATGTTGAGGTGACCCACTTCGCTGTTACCCATCTGTCCTGCTGGCAAACCCACGTCTTCGCCACAAGCCTTCAAGCGGCTGTTTGGATAATTTGCGATAAGGCTGTCCCAGTAAGGAGTTGGAGTTTCCCAAATTGCGTTGCTCTTGTCGTGAGGACCAATGCCCCAACCGTCAAGAATCATCAATAATGCTTTTTTTGCCATAATTTTGTATAAATAATTCTTAATTAAAATTTGCTATTTGTACCATTTTTGGTGCCACTTTTCAGAGCGCACAAAAAATCATACAAAGTTACAAACTTTTGCCCACATCGTGAGTATGTTATCCCATCATTTTTGTGTCAAAATGGGTAAAACGTAACGATTGCCTTATGAAACACATCATTAGGTGCCACTTTATCAAAGAGATCCATACATGAGCGAAACTTCTTAACATCGATTCCGCTACCCATAATTTGGAAAATATCGCGTTTGCCAGCATGTGACAAAACCGCATTGGTTATTTCCAATAAGCGGGCTTTCAGCACTGGATGATTCCAGTAAGCCATGGCCTCTTCCACGCCACAAAGCCCATAGTATCGCGAATTGTAACTGTGCCCAAGTCCTTTTTGCTCCGGAAAGATATACCAAATCCAGTGACTCAACTTCGCTCCATTTTTCATCTCGGCAAGTGCTGTGGCGTAATCACGCTCCTGTGCCTCCAAAAATCTATTCAAATCAAATTCTGCCATAGTTATTCTTTTTCCACAAATTTACGGAAAATAAGTGTGATATTTTAAATTGCATTCATAAAAAAATCACACAGGGGCATTAGCACACAGGTTTTTTATGGAGGGGATATACAAGTTGTTCCTGTGATTATTTAGTAATGATTGAAAAAAATCCCGTAGGGATTTGATGTGTGTGGGCAGGTATGCAGCGAAGGTTATGCGAAATGAGCGAAGCGAAATGGAGCATAACCGAAGCGAAATGAGCGAAGCGAAATGGAGCATAACCGAAGCGAAATGCCTGCAAATATCGCATAACAAATACGCATCCCAGCGGGATGCGATTTCGCATTCAATGGGCAATTTGATGTTGTCGCATTCCGCTGGAATGCACAATACTGACAAATCTATTGCAGGCATTTCGAAAAGATTCCATTTCGCTTCGCTCCATTACATCTTTTCTGCATACCTGCCTACACACATCAAATTCCTAACGGAATTTCATCGCATCTTCTTCGGGACAACTTGTATATCATTTCCTTTTTTATTGCTTTTTTGATGGATTTCTTGTAATTTTGAAGGATAAAAAATATTCTGAACCATTCAAAATGATTACGATATGAATTCAAACGTGAAACTTTATTCGCTTTCGTTGCGTGATGTGCGCACCTATGCTTTTGCAGCACTGTTTATTGTGGGAAATATAGTGTTTCCTCAACTTTGCCATGCGCTGATACCGAAGGGTGGCTTAATCTTTCTGCCCATCTATTTCTTCACGCTGATTGGCGCATATAAGTATGGGGCAAAGGTGGGTTTGCTCACCGCCCTGCTCTCCCCTATCATCAATTCCGCCTTTTTCGGTATGCCTCCTGTGTCGGCACTCCCCATGATTGTGATGAAGGGCGTGCTACTGGCTTGCGCTGCGTCGGTCATCGCTAATCGCACAAAATCGGTGTCGATTTTTGCCATCCTCGTTGTGGTGCTGATGTATCAAGTGGTGGGCTGCGGCATTGAATGGGCAGTGAAAGGCAGTTTCATGGCTGGCGTTCAGGATTTCCGCTTGGGCGTGCCAGGTATGCTCATTCAGGTGATTGGCGGCTGGGCGTTCATCAAATTCATTCTTAAAAAATAGTCAGCGAAATGAGAAAACTCGGCATGGGAATGATGCGTCTTCCCCTTCTCGACCCCAACGACCAAAAGTCGATCAACTACGAGCTTGCCACCCAAATGGTGGACAAATATATGGCGCGTGGCTTCACTTACTTCGACACGGCGTTCATGTACCACGCCGGCGAAAGCGAGGTGTTTGTGCGTGAGGCGATTGTGAAGCGATACCCACGCGAAAGTTACACCGTGACCGACAAGATGCCCGCAGCAGAAATCACCTCCTACGACGATTTGCAGCGGGTGTTCGACATTCAGATCGCTCGCACAGGGTTGGAGTATTTCGACTACTACTGGTTCCACGCCATTAACAAGAATTACATCGAACTGCTCGACCGTATCGACGGCTGGAAATTCCTGAAGCAACTGAAGGCCGAGGGCAAGGCGAAGCATATCGGATTCTCGTTTCACGACGACAGCGAAACGCTGGAGCATGTGCTTGCCACACACCCCGAATTTGAATATGTGCAGCTTCAAATCAACTATATCGACTGGAACAGCCCCGTGGAGGGCAGGAAGTGCTACGAGATTTGCGAAAAATACGGCAAACCAGTGATTGTGATGGAGCCTGTGAAAGGCGGCAGTTTGGCAAATGTGCCTGCCGAAGTGGAGAAGATGATGAAAGAGGTGCACACCGACATGAGCCCTGCATCGTGGGCAATTCGCTACTGCGCTTCGCTGCCGAATGTGCTGACGGTGCTCAGCGGCATGAGCAATATGGAGCAACTTGACGACAACACCAGTTACATGCAGAATTTCCAACCGCTGAACGAGCAGGAAACCGACCTCATCAGCCGTGTGGTTGACACCATTACCAAAAACATCGACATTCCTTGCACTGCGTGCCACTACTGCACTGGCAAATGCCCACAGCACATCGCCATTCCGCAATATTTCGGTTTGATGAATGTTATTAAGCAACTGGGCGAAAGCCAATTCCCCAACAGCCGACTGTACTACAATTTGCTGACTAAAAAACATGGCAAAGCAAGCGACTGCATACAGTGCGGACAGTGCGAGGCCATGTGTCCACAGCATTTGCCTATTATCGACAACTTGGTGCGTGTGGCAAACAAATTTGAGCAGAAATAATGCAACAACTAATTGAGATTTTAAGAAGGGAGATGTGTTCGCTGGTGGTGAAAAACCACGGCATCGTCACCACCTACTCCAAGCCTGGTGTGCGTGATTTAGAGCATCTGCTCGACCACGACCCCGAAGTGCTGCACGGTGCTGTCATTGCCGACAAGGTGATAGGAAAAGCCGCTGCCGCTATGGTTGTGGTGGGCGGAGTGAAGGAGCTCTATGCCGAAGTGATGAGCACAAAAGCCATACCATTTCTCGAAGAAGCAGGCATCGCTTACACCTACGGCACATTGGTTGACACCATCAAAGAGGAAGGCGACCGCTGCCAACTTGAAAAAATCACAGCCCCAGCCACCACCCCAGAAGAAACCGTAGCCCTACTCCGCACCCACTTCGAAGAAAAGAAGAGGGAAAGGGAGGTTAGAAATTAGAAACCTCTGAATTTAGGAATTGCAGGTGATGTGGTAGCATCTTTGGTTTTCTTCGATGAGTACCCAGCATTTTTTTTGCATTCTTAGGCGGTAGAGCACGTGGCCCAAGAGGTGCTTGAGTTCGTTGTTAGATAGACTTTTGCCCGGACCCTTGTCGAACTTTGGGATTGGGTAGAAATTGTTGTGGGCGATGTCGAAAGTCGTGCCGTAGGAGTGTGCCGACGTTTCCGAGGCATTGTTGTTATGCTTCACCAGACTTCGCACATCGTTGAGTGTGCGGAGCATGGAAGTGACGTGTAGGCAGTAAGGGCGCGCACCACGAGCAGCAAGCGAATCTTGGAAATTGCTTGCAATCTCCATAAGCAGAGCCTTGGCGTTGTGGGTGAGGTAAGGCACGGAGTGGGTGAGGGGCTCGATGATGAGGATAGAATCGTCGGCTTCCACCTTCGCGAGTTGCTTAATGGAGTCGAAATTCACATTCCTGTGTTCGAGTGGGACGATGCCATACTTCTCCGCGGCAGGGATTTGCACGTCGTTGTAGTCGTTGTACATGAACACCTTCTCTGCCTTCGGCTCTTCTTTTTTCTCATCAGCCTTTTCGCTGTTGCAAGCCACCAATGCCACGGCTGCAATAGCCATCCATAATAATTTTTTCATTTCCCTAAAATGTGTGTTTGGTGTGTAAATAATTATCTGATGAAGTTGGTCTTCACTTGTGGGTCTGGCTCTGGGTGTGAAATACCTGCTTGTTTGCCGGCTTCAATGCACTTGAGCAACCACGCCATATTCTTGCCGAGGTTCTTCATCACTTGCATACCCTCAAGGTCTTGAACCACTTCTTCAGGGGTGTTGCCATGCACGCCGTTCCAATAGCTGGAGCTGACCACAGGCATATTGTAGATGGTGAAATACTTATTCAGTGCATCAAAAGTGCTGCTTGAGCCAGCACGGCGGCAGCTCACAATGGCAGCGGCAGGCTTGAAGAGTAGTTTGCTTTTAAAAGCGTGGAACAAGCGGTCCATAAACGAAATCATCGAACCGTTAGGACCTGCGTAATACACAGGGCTGCCGAAGATGAAACCGTCGTAATTGTCGAGTTCGGCACCAATCACATTCACCATGTCGGAATCGATGGCGCACTGGTGTGCGCTTTTGCAATAGTCACATGCCACGCAGCCAGAAAGAGGCTTGCCGCCAATCCACGATATTTTAGTCTCTATGCCACATTCGTTGAGTGCTTTAGCCACCTCACCAAGAGCGGTGGCGGTGCAACCTTTCACATGTGGGCTACCATTAACGAGTAATACTTTCATAGTCACTTTAATTTTGTATTACAAAGTTACTGAGAATTTGTGAGATTTCGGCATTGATTCAGAAATAAATAAAGGAAATGATATACATGTTGTCCCGAAGAAGATGCGATGAAATTCCGTTAGGAATTTGATGTGTGTAGGCAGGTATGCAGAAAAGATGCAATGGAGCGAAGCGAAATGGAATCTTTTCGAAATGCCTGCAATAGATATATCAGGATGTTGCATTCCAGCGGAATGCGACAACATCAAATTGCCCATTGAATGCGAAATCGCATCCCGCTGGGATGCGTATTTGTTATGCGATATTTGCAGGCATTTCGCTTCGGTTATGCTCCATTTCGGTTCGCTCATTTCGCATAACCTTCGCTGCATACCTGCCTACGCACATCTAATCCCTACGGGATTATTTCAATCATTACTAAATTGTCACAGGGACAACTCGTATATCATTTCCTAAATAAAAGTCTCCTATATAGTGGCGAAGCAAAATATAGGAGGCGGAGAGAGATTATCCCAAATCGGTCATTAGGACGTAAAAGTTTTTTTTTAGATTACTTCTTGTGGTCTTTCGGTTTTTATAAGATGCCTTTCGCTTGTTTTTAATTCGTAATAGCTCGCTATCACTCATTAAAAGACAAGCAAAATTCATTCTTCTAAAACTCCGAAATACCACAAGCCCTAATGACCGATTTGGGATTATGTAGTTTTTGGTTATGCAGTGTATTCGGGTGGCAAGATAGGCATTGCACCTTTCTGGGTGCACACAAAGGCAGAGGTTTTCACTGCAATGGTGTGTGCTTCGGTCACGCTTTTTCCTTTAAGGATAGACGCGATGAATGCTGCGGTGAAACTGTCGCCAGCCCCAACGGTGTCGGCCACCTCAACTTTTGGCGTGGGTTGGAATGATACATTGCCCGGAGTGAACACATAACTTCCGTTGATGCCACAAGTGAGAATGAGCATTTTCAAATTGTATTTTCCGAGCAGAATCCAGCACTTGTCTTGAAGGTCGATGCCGGGATAGCCAAACATACGGCTCACGGTAATCAATTCCTCGTCGTTTATCTTCATAATGTTGCAATTCTGCATCGACTTGCACAGGATTTCCTTATTGTAGAATCCTTGACGCAGATTCACATCGAACACAATAAGGCTGTCGTCGTCTTTTGGCATAGTGTCTAAGAAATGGTTGATTGTTTCTCGCGACACCACATTACGTTGGGCAAGCGAGCCAAAACACACTGCCTTCGTTCTTTTTGCAAGCGCATCAAGGTGTTCGGTGTAAGGGATGTTGTCCCAAGCCACGTTTTCCTTAATGTCGTACAAGGGAATACCAGTTTGGTCGATTTCCACCTGCACGGTGCCTGTTGGGTAAGGCACTTCTGCTATAAGTTGATCAAGACCTTTAGATGTGAAATTTTCAATAATTTCTTTTCCTAAGGCATCGTCGCCGATTGCGCTCACCACGCAACTCGGTAATCCGAACTGCGACACATGATAGGCAAAATTGGCTGGAGCGCCACCAATTTTCTTTCCTTCAGGAAGAACGTCCCACAGGGCTTCGCCCATTCCTACAACTATTTCATTCATATCGATAGGGTTGATTTAGTTAATGTATATTATAACGTTGCCGTTTTGATAATGCAAAACTACAATAAAAGTTTAATCTGCGCCTATCAAAAATCGTGAATTGTGTATCACAAATCTCTACAACATTCATTCATTATGCTAAATGAAGAAAAAAGCGTCGTTGAATTTTGATATGTGAGTGGAAATTATGTAAATTTGTAAATTATGTATGCCGTTTGTCGTAGGTTGACAAGTTGTCGGCAAGCGACAAATGCTTTAATGTGGATAAATTATTTAGATAGACAGAGTGCATCATTTAATAAAAAATCATATTGTTCGCCGTGTGCTAAAGGTGTTTTTCGCCTTGATAGTGCTTGTGGTTTTGTTGCCCTTCACCCTTTATATACCGTGGGTACAGGATGTGGCAAAAGACTATGCTTGCTACTATGCCAGCGAATCGACCGGGTTAGACATTAAACTCGACCGCATATTGCTGAAATTTCCGCTCAACTTGAGCATCGAAGGCTTGAGCGTGGTGGAGGAGAGTGGCGACACGATGGTGCGCGCCGAGAGGTTTGTGGCAGGAGTGGAATTTATGCCACTTTTGGACATGAACTTCAAAATTGGCGACGCAGAATTGGTCAACGGCTATTATCATCTGCTTTCTGCCGATTCGTCAACCGTGCTTTCGGCACAGGTGGATTACTGCAAACTCCTTGGCACCGATTTGGATTTGAATCACCGAGTGCTCAATTTGATTGATGGTGAATTGAGTGGAGGCAAAGTTACCTTCACTTCATATCCCCACAAGGCGGTGGAAGAGCCCGACACGGCTGCCGCACAGCCTTGGCGCATCAATGCCTACCATTTGGCGTTGGCTGACATTGATTTCACGATGCGAATGTTGCCGACTATCGACAAATTACACGCCTATATCGGTAAGGCGGAAATGAAACACGGAGTTATTGACACCGGCAAACACACCGTAGATGCCCACACACTTGCGGTGGACAGCGCCGATGTGCGTTACTACACGTTGAGCGAACATGATGCCGAAATTTATAGCCAACTTCACCCTCTGCCCCCCGACACTATCAATAACCCGAACGATACAGTTACTTGGGTGGTGCGAGGCGATTCCATCCGACTGAGCAAAAGTCATATCATATATGCGCAGCGCAGCGTGATGCCAAGCGCAGGACTCGACCCGAATTATATAGAGTTGAGCAATGTGAATGTGCAGTTGCGCAACTTGTATAACAGGGCATCGACTGTGACCGTAGATGTGGACCACATCAGCGGCAAGGAACGCTGTGGACTTGAAATAGAGCAAGCCAACGGCAGCATCTATGTGGATGAAAATAAGATTGACGTGAACAAATTTCGCTTGAAAACATTTTTGAGCGAGTTTTACGTTGATGCACACGCTCCGTTCACGCTGCTCAACGACAAGCCTACGGGCAACTTCGTTATCGACACCGACAACCGAATTGCTCTGCAAGAGTTGGGGCTGCTTCACCCGGCATTGAAAGCCACATTGCGCCAAATTCCGCAATACAATCCACTCACGCTCAAAGGAAAGGTGCAAGGCACACCAGAGCATCTCGACATCAAATCATTTACTGTCACTATTCCGAAATATCTCGATGCCACAGCCAGCGGTGTGGTGAATCACCCACTTGATATGAAGCGACTGAATGGCAACATTGCCTTCGACGCTAAGTTCCCCAACTTGAATTTCGTGAAGCCATTGGCACTCGACGCTGCCACCAGCAAGCAGGTGAATTTCCCTCCGATGACGGTGAAAGGCGAAGCCAAATTTGGCGGAAACTCATATTCAGGCCACCTCGACATGCGCTTGGAGGGCGGCTCGTTGGTGGGCAAGGGCAGTTTCAACGGCAACCGCAATCAGTATGCAGTGGATGCCGATTTCACCAATTTCCCTGTGCGCGCCATCATGCCACTTGCGCCAGTTGACCATCTCACAGCCCATGTGAAGGCCGACGGCCACGGATTCGACTTCTTGAAAGCGTCAACGGCGGTGAATGCCGATGTGAATCTTGGCAGCGTGACCTACGACGGCAAGACCTATCGCGACATCACCGCACAGGTGAATATGAACGCTGGCGATGTGACTGCAAGAGTAAATTCAAATAACCCTAACTGCAACCTGTTTATGGATGCGCAAGGTAAAATCCAGGGCGAAAGATACATCTTCAATGTGAATGGCAATATCCGCGACTTCGATGCCAACGCTTTAGGATTCACCGATTTCCCATTGAACGGCACTGGCGAAATTGCGGCATTCGTTGACTACGATACACGCACGAAGAATTGCGAATTTAACGCCGACTTGAACCACATCAATTGGAACTACGACGGCACCCAACTGGTGAGCGAAAACACCGAATTGAGGTTTGTGTCGAACGACAGTACGGTTGAGGCATTTGTTGATAACGAGGAAACACATCTCGATTTCAAGGCGGAATGTGGTCTCGATGAGTTTATGAAAAATATCGATGTGAGTTTGGCTGAGGTTGACAGGCAGATTGCCGCCCGTGCGCTCAATGTGTCGGCATTGCAGGACTTGTTGCCCAAATTCTCGTTGAAGATGAAAGTGGGTCCAAGTGGTCTGGTACCACGCTATTTGGCGCGCTATGATATTGATGTTCGTGACTTTGAGTGCGAGGTGAAGAACGATAGCATCATCAACCTCGATGGTTATATCCACCAACTCAGTATGGGCACCACAGCCATCGACACCATCACCATTCATGCGCACGAACTCACCAACAAATACTTGCGATTCGACTTGCACATGGGCAACCGACCTGGCACATGGGACGACTTCGCACAGGTGGATGTGCGTGGCGGCGCGAAGGATTCGATTGTGGATTTCTTGGTGGAGCAGCGTAATATCAACAACGAGATGGGCTACCGACTGGGTGCGCACGCCACACTCACAGGCGAAAACATCAAAACCCGACTGTTCCCCACCAAGCCCATTGTGGCGTATCGCCAATGGGAGGTAAACACCGACAATCACCTTGACTTCAACTACAACAGCAAGATGCTTGATGCCAACGTGGTGATTAAGAATGAAAAAAGTAGTTTTGCACTGCATACCGAGCCTACCGACGATCCAACGAAAGAAAACATCTTCCTCAAAGTGAAGAATATGAAGTTGGAGGAATGGCTATCGGGCATTCCTACGCTTCCAAGTGTGAGCGGAACCGTAGATGCCGACATCAAATTGCTTTACGATGGCAAAAACTTCGACGGTACAGGCGACTTGGCTATCCAGCAACTGCACTACGATGGGCAAAGCGTGGGCGATGTGAAACTCAATACTGGTTTGGCGTATGACCCAGAATCGGGCAGCACGAAGTTGAATGCCGTGATGGATCTCGACGGCTCGAAGGTGGCTCTCGCTTACGGTGTGCTCAACGACACCACCGCCGCAAACCCAATGAACGTGAATTTGCACCTCAACCGATTCCCATTGCAGAAAGCCACAGCATTTATCCCAGGTGGATATGTGCGCCTTGGTGGTTATGCCGATGGCGAGGTGAAAATGCTCGGCACATCAGACGCGCCGGTGTTCAGCGGCTTTGTGAAGGGCGATTCTGCCGTGATTGAATTGCCTCGCTACGGCAGCAAACTCCGACTTTCCGATGCCTCTATTCCAATTGAGAACAGCATTATCAGTTTCAATGATTTCGGCATTAAGGGCTTGAATGGCAAGGTGGCGAAGATGAATGGTGAAGTGAATATCGGCACTATGGATATGGATTTGCGCGTAAATGGCAAAAACATTCAGTTCATCGGTTCCGAACAGCGGAGTTACAGCGAAGTGTTTGGCAAGGGCTTTGCCGATATTTCGGCAAAAATCAGCAGCAAAGCAAGTGCCATGCAGATGTATGCCAAACTCTCGTTGCTCACAGGCTCGAATATCACCTATGTGCTTCAAAGCGATGTGAACGATTTGACCTCCAGCACCGTTGATGAAGATATGGTGAGATTCGTGAATCCATCCGATTCCACAGGCGGCAGCCCATTGCTTACCACTGATGCTGCAAGTGCCTCGTCGGACATCAATATCGACATCACCATTCAGCAAGGTGTGAAAATCAACGCATTCCTCTCGCCCGACGGCAAAGACCGTGTGAACGTTGACGGCAGCGGTCGTTTGCGCTATTCTATCGACTTTGCTGGGAAAGACAATATGGTGGGTGTTTACACCATCGAAAGTGGTAGCGTGCGCTATACGCCACCTGTGATTTCTCGCAAGATTTTCAACATCAATTCAGGTAGCAGCATCACTTGGAATGGCGATGTGCTCAATCCACAACTCAATCTGGTGGGTGAGCAAACCACAAGGGCAAGTGTCACTGGTGCTGATGGCAAGTCGAAACTCGTGAACTTCCTAATTACCGCAAAGATTGCCAACACCTTGAAGAAAATGGATTTGACGTTCGACATCAGTACCGAAGACGACATGACAGTGAAGAATGAAATCCAGGGCATGACAGATGTGCAACGCTCGAATGTGGCAATGAATATGCTGCTCTACAATTCCTACTCAGGAACCAGTTCGGCAGGTAATTTCAACCTTTCGACCACAGGCGCGCTCTATTCATTCCTCCAGTCGCAAATCAACAGTTGGGCGGCAAGCACGCTGAAAGGCGTGGACCTCTCTTTCGGCATCAATCAGTTTGGTGGCAAGACCGACGGATCTACCACGCAAACCAGTTATAGTTATCGACTGTCGAAGTCGCTGTTCAACGACAGGTTCAAGATTGTGGTGGGTGGCGAATATAGTACAGCCGCCACCAGTGAGCAGAATATCAGCAACAACTTGATTAGCGACATTTCGCTTGAATACTCGCTCAACGACACTGGCTCAAGGTATCTGCGCCTGTTCCGCCACACTGGTTGGGAAAGCGTGCTTGAAGGCGAAGTGACGGAAATGGGCGTGGGCTTTGTGATGAAGCGCAAGGCTCCGACTTTGAAAATGCTGTTCCGCAGTTTTAAACCACGCTTCTTGAGGCGCGATAGTGTGAAAACTGAGTTGCCCACCGATTCGGTGCCGATGATTGAAGACAAAAAAGAAGAAACAGATGAAACGAAATAAGTCCATATTATATACCACCATGCTGGTGGTGCTGCTTTCGCTTGTGAGCGTGAGTTGCTCTACCACGGCACGCCTGGGTGAAGGCGAAGTGCTCTACACGGGTGTGAAGAAACTCAACTATAAAGAAAACAACACGAAGATTGACGGCGATGTGCAAGACCAGATTTTTGAGGCAATCGATGTTGCGCCCAACAATTCGCTCTATTCGCCATACTACCGCACACCGTTCCCAATCGGGCTTTGGGTGTATAACCACTGGAATCCCAATGCTAAGGGCTTGAAGGGCTGGCTTTACAGAAAACTGGTGTCACAGCCTGTGCTGGTGAGCCGTGTGCGCCCCGAAACGCGTGTTGACATGATCAACACCCTGCTTCGCAACAATGGCTATTTCACTTCAAGTGCGTCGTACAAACTCAATTACAGCAGCAAGAACAAGAAGAAAGCCAGCATCACCTACGATGTGAAAGTGAATGAACCATACTGCTTGGGTGAACTGAAATATCTGAACATGGACACTCCGTTGACCGACATCATTGACTCGGTGGCAAAGAAAAACAGTTATTTCCAGACCGGTAACCGCTATTGCTTGGACTCACTCAATGCTGTGCGAATTGAAATCACCAATGTGCTTCGTAACAAGGGCTACTATTATTTCAAACCAGAATATTTGGAATATTTGGCAGATAGCGTTTCGGCAAAAGGAACGGTGAATTTGCAGTTGATAAAGGCTTCGAATGTGCCGAATATGGCTTTGATGAGATTTCTCAGTAATAAGGTGTATGTGACCGTGCAGAATGACAAGGAACTATCATTCCGCACCGACACGCTCGAATTTCGCCGTTGCACTCTTTATAAACGCCTTCCTGTAAGGATTAAAGACGACTTGATACCGTCGTGCATTCGTTCGCGCCATGGTCGTCCATTCCGTGTGGGCAACATGGACCGCACGCAACTCTACCTATCGAGACTGGGCATTTTCAGCAGCATCGATATGAAGGTAGTCAACACCGATTCGCTCACCGCCGATGGCGATGGATTGCTCGATGTGTATATCACTTGCACGCTCGACCAACCGATTGAAGCCACCCTTGAGGCGCAAGGCACTTCAAAATCCAACAGCTTTATAGGTCCGGGTTTGCAGGTGGGACTTTCGCACAAAAACTACTGGGGTGGAGCGGAACGCCTTTCTGCCAACTTGAAGGGTTCGTATGAATGGCAAACGAACTCGGCAAAGGGCGGACGCGCACAAGACATCAACTCCTACGAATTGGGATTGGACGTGAATTTCGACATTCCCCGACTGCTTGCGCCAAAATTTGTGAAGCGTTCGAGCCGATATGTGAACTGGACGAAATTCTCGCTCAATGCCGATTTGATGAATCGCCCTGACTACTTCAAGATGGTTCAGTTTGGCGGTCAAATGCAATGGGAATGGCACCACAACAGAAAATCAACCCACCAATTCACACCGTTTAAGTTGCGCTACAACAAACTGATTAGCAAAACAGCGGCATTTGATTCAGCCATGGAGAGCAACCCGGCATTGGCGCAGAGCTTCCGTAATGTGTTTATCCCCGAAATTCAATACACTTACACCTACGACAACAGTTTTGGTCCGAACAACATCACATGGACATCAACCATTTCGGAGGCAGGTTCGATATTCTCTGGCATTTGGTCGATTTGCGGTGCAAAGGGCGTGAAGAAACTGTTTGGCACGCCATTCTCGCAATTTGTGAGAGCACAAACTCAAGTGGTGTGGAATCGCAAGATAGGCTCGATGAACTTGGTGAGCCGCTTCCTGCTCGGTGCGGCACACGCTTTCGGCAACTCTTCGGAAGTGCCTTATAGCGCACAGTTCTATATCGGCGGTGCCAACTCGGTTCGTGCATTCCCTGTTCGCTCCATCGGTCCGGGCAGATATTGTCCGACCGAAATCCGACCGAATGGATATTACGACCAGACTGGTACTTTCAAGTTTGAGACCAACTGCGAACTTCGTTTCCCGATTTTGGGATACCTCAAAGGCGCATTGTTTTTAGATGCTGGTAATGTGTGGCTGCTCAAGAAAGACGACTATCGCCCAGGTGGCGAAATCACGTTGAAGCACTTCCTCAACGACCTTGCTTTGGGCACAGGCGTGGGTGTGCGCTTCGATATGGATATGCTCGTGCTTCGTGCCGACTTGGGTATCGGCATTCACGCCCCCTACGATACAGGCAAGAGCGGCTACTTCAACATGCCAAGTTTCAAAGACAGCCTCGGCTTCCACCTCGCCATCGGCTACCCATTCTAAATGCCCCTATGGCGAAAAATGCTGCTATAATGTGGGAATATGTGCGTGTTTAACCCAAATCGGTCATTAGGGCTTGTGGTATTTCGGAATTTTAGAAGATTGGATTTCGCTTGTCTTTTAATGAGTGATAGCGAGCTATTACGAATTAAAAACAAGCGAAAGGCATCTTATAAAAGCCGAAAGACCGCAAGAAGTAATCTATAAAATCCCTACACGGCCTAATGACCGATTTGGGTTTAATGTATGTGTCGCGTTTGAAACATGCCAAAGGCATGTCCCTGCGTTATAATCCGATATTCCCCCTTTTTTTAGAAGAGGCTGAGGGGTTGCTGTTGGATTTTTTCTTTTGCTTTTTGGAGGTATGATTCGTTAACGTCGAAACCTATGGCTCGGCGGTGCAGGTCGTATGCTACTTTGCAGGCGGTGCCTAAGCCGCAGTATGGGTCGAGCACGATGCCGCCATCGGGGCAAGTGGAGAGAATCATCAGGTGGCAAAGGCTTTCGGGAAACACATTGTATCGCTCCACAGGGCTATTTGCTGGCGTGATGTTCCACACATCGCTTGGCATGGTGCCGTTTTTGTTGTAGAGCAGAAAGTAGTAGCCTTTTTCGTTGATGGATTTCGCCTTTTCCGACTTCGACTCCATTACCTGGCCTTCAGCGGTGCGGATAAACATGCGGAAATCTGGAATTTCACCATTGTTCACCATATCCACTACCTTGTCGAGTTCGGCAAGTGCGTTTTGCTTTTCCTCGTCGGTAAGCGCAGTAGAACTCATCACATTGCGGCGATATTTCATACCAGTCACGCCACTTGATGTTTTGCCCTCTTTCGCTTTCTTTTCCGTCACATTGTTGAAGAACAGGCGTAGTTCTTCGTCATCGTAATAGAAATCGTCGCTTTTCACGAAATGGAAAATAAATTCGTGGGTGTTGCGCAGGTGGTCGAAACTGCTGTCGAATGCGCTGCTTTGCTTATCCCATACCACATCGTTGCGCAAAATCCAGCCTTGCTCGTCGATCATTCGCAGCGCAATGCGCCATGGCAATCCCTTGAGTGCCTTGTTTTGATAGGTGTCGGCAAGATTGAGCCACAGTGAGCCAGATGGTTTCATCACACGGTGGAGTTGGCCCATCACAGCCACAATGCTTTCGATAAATTCGTCGATATTGTCGGTGTTGATGCTCTCTGCGCCATAGCGGCGGAGGCTCCAGTATGGGGGGCTGGTGACAATGCAATCAATGCTGTCGTTTTCCACACGGCTGAGCAAATTCAGCGCTTCCCCATTATAATATTGTGGGAAAGGGCTGTCGCCAAGCAGCGTCACGATGTTCTGCTTTGCTGGGTCGATAGTGGGAATTTCGATGTGGAATTTCGGTTGAGGTGCCACTTCCACAGGCGCAGGTGCCTCGGTAGGCACGCTTGTGGGCACAGGAGCCTCGCCCAATTCCTCACGCAGATACACGAGTGCCTTATCGGCAAGTTTGTCGGTGCCAATTTCGTTCAAAGCAGCAAACGCCAGCCAAAGTGCCACAAGTTGATCTACATCTGTTCCGTAGATTTTGGCAAGTTTCACTACCGTTTCACGTTTTGGGCGGCGTTCGCCATGCTCAAATCGGCTATACATGGGAATATCCACGCCAATTTTCTTGGCGATGTCCTTTTGTTTCAAGCCACTTTCAGCACGCAGTTGGCGTAATTTTTCGGGGAAAAGCATATTGCGTAAATTTGTTGTTATCTGACAAATTTACGAATAATTATTTTAAAAACCAAACCGAATGTGTGAATCTTATTGCTGACCGATTTTGCGTTGGCTCTTGTATCTGCGGTGGTGTTTGCGTCGTGTCACGGTGTGGTAGAGGAGGTTGCGAACGAAGTGCATACCCCAAAAGCGCATAAGCATGAAACCTGCAAAAGCACCTGTGGCATTAGCCACGCAATCGAGATATTCAAATTCGCGTGAGTTGGTGAGAGTGAGTTGCGCTATTTCTAAGAGAATGCCCATTACGGCTGCAAATGTGGTGATGGCGAGCTCCACGCTCAGACTGGTGTGGTGAGGCAGTTTGTGCTTCGCATATTCAAACAAATATACTGTTGTGCACCCAAAGTACATCAAAAAGTGGGCACATTTATCGGCATGAGGAAAAAGCTTGACTGATTGCACATCCAGCGGATTGGCAGCTAATGACAAATAAGCCAAAAAGAGTGTGGCAAGGAGCGAGAAGAAGCCTGTCGGCATCGCAACAATTATTTTTTTCATTGGTAAGGCACGTTATAATATGATATTTGTAATCCTGTGTAGGGTTGGTTTTGTAATTAATTATGCCAAAATTAGGTGTTTTTTCCTATTTATGCAAATTTTTTGCAAAACAAATTACCAAGCTCCATACTATTGCACGGCAAATGAAAAATATTGTAAGCGATGGGCACGGTGGTTTGTATTATTTGTGTTAATTTTGTGGTATGGGAATGTGTAAAATCCCTTAAACGACAACACCATAGTGTAGGGACATGCCTTTGGCATGTTTCCAATGCGTTGATTTATTGCATCATCATGCCAAAGGCATGTCCCTACGTTATGATGATTTCACAAATTCAACACATTCTCATTAACGATTAACGGCTTCTAAACACAGTGCGATGAGTAAAATAGGCGATTTCTTTTCCACTACACGGCGTGAGCGTGTCGGCACATTTGTGGTGCTGCTCCTGCTTGCCGTGGCTGTGCTGTATTCCTACTGTTCACGTCAGAACCGTGAGCATCAAGGCGCGCAGAGCCAGCCAAGCGAACAGGTGATGCAAGCGTTAGCCGATTCGGTGGCAGCCCAACCGCTGAAAAGTCCGAAAGATTCCACCTCAAAGAAATCCAACAAAAAACGCTCAAAACGCAAAAAGAAAGCCAAATCTACCAAAACTTCAAAATACGCCCCACATTCAGGTGATGCTCCAATGGAGGAATTGCCCACCTTTTAACCCAAATCGGTCATTAAGGCTTGTGGTATTTCGGAATTTTAGAAGAATGAATTTTGCTTGTCTTTTAATGAGTGATAGCGAGCTATTACGAATTAAAAGACAAGCAAAAGGCATCTTATAAAAGCCGAAAGACCGCAAGAAGTAATCCAAAAAATCCATACACGGTCTAATGACCGATTTGGGTTTAACTGCGCCCGAAAAATCGCATTGGCGTATCACCCACATGGCGACACATAGTTTTTTATGGCTTTGTTTGCTCGTAGGGGATTTTTTTTGTATTTTCGCATTGTAAAATGATATATTCTGCAATGATGTTAAATTTCAAACCGTTTACTCTCTCTTTGCGTGACAGGACACTTGTTCTCGACCGTCCACAGATTATGGGAATTGTGAATGTCACTCCTGATTCTTTTTATTCAGCAAGTCGCACGTTTGATGTGGATTCTCTGGAAAAGAAGGTGGAGCAGATGGTGAGTGAAGGTGTTGACATCTTTGACATTGGTGCTTATTCCACTCGTCCGGGTGCCGACGACGTTAGTCCCGAAGAAGAACTTCGCCGTTTGCAGCGTGGCATGGAGGTGGTGAAACGCATGGCACCAAACATTCCGGTTTCTATCGACACATTCCGTGCCAATGTGGCGCGCGCTTGCGTTGAGGAAATGGGTGCCGACATTGTGAACGATGTGTCGGGTGGCACGCTCGATGCCGATATGGCTGCCACGATGGGGCAGCTCGATGTGCCGTATATTTTGATGCACATGCGTGGCACTCCTGCCACTATGCAGCAGTTCACCGACTATCCCGGTGGCGTGGTGGCTGATGTGGTTGCCGACTTGAAGGCGAAGATGGAGCACTTCCGTGAGCAGGGTTGCCGTCAGGTGATTCTTGACCCAGGATTTGGCTTCAGCAAGACATTGGAGCAGAATTATGAACTAATGAACGGCTTGGCGGCATTTCACGAGTTGAATGCGCCGCTACTGGTGGGCATTTCCCGAAAGTCGATGATTTTCCGCTTGTTGGGCACATCGTCGGCAGAGTCGCTTGAGGGCACCACGGTGCTCAACACCATAGCGATGCTCGCAGGAAGCCATATTTTGCGTGTTCATGATGTGCGTGCGGCAGTTGAGGCGCGCACAATTTTGGAGGAACTGGACAAAACGAAAGCGTGAAAGCGTAACCCTTTTCCTCGCCTTATTTTGACTTTAATAAACTGATTAGATGTTTGAAAGTTTTGGCATAATTGACTTTATCGACATTGCTTTAGCGTCGGCATTGTTGCTCTACCTCTACCTCACAATGAAGAAGTCGGGGGCTATCAATGTGTTTTTGGGAATCGTGTTCTTGCTGGTGGTGTTCACGGTGCTACGCATCAGTCGCATGACATTGATGAAGGGCATTTTCGACACTATTATCAGTCAAGGTGTAATCATTCTGATTATCCTTTTCCAGAACGAGATACGCCACTTCCTTAGTGATGTGGGCTCAAACCGCAGTTTGCGTTTCTTCAAGCGGTTTATGCACAAACCATCGGCAGCCGATAAGCGCAAGTGGCTGATGCCTATCATTTATGCCTGCATGTCGATGTCGAAGTCGAAAACCGGTGCGCTGATTGTGGTGCAGAAAAGCACGTCGCTGTCAGATTTCGTTAACACTGGCGATATGATTGATGCGAAGGTGAACAATCGCTTGCTCGAAAATATCTTTTTCAAAAACAGCCCATTGCATGATGGTGCGGTGATTATCTCCGATGGCAGAATCCTTGCCGCCGGGTGTATTCTGCCTGTGTCGCACGACCGCAACTTGCCTCGCTACTTAGGTCTTCGCCACCGTTCGGCGTTGGGAATCACCCAGGAAAGCGATGCCGTGGCTATCGTGGTCAGCGAGGAGACTGGCAATATCTCATGCGCCTACAAGGGCGAAATATTCCTCAAATTATCAAGTACGGAACTCGACCACAAAGTTTCGGAATTACTTAATGAATAATCAAAAAAAATGGATAACAATATAAGAGGTGCATTTGAAATTGGTGATGCACTGGTAAGTCTTGACCTTGCCGAACGCTTTTTCTGCTGTGATATTGACGCCTGCCTGGGCGCATGCTGCATCGAGGGCGACGCAGGGGCTCCTATCACTAAAGAAGAGTTTGAAAAACTGAAAGAAGTGCTCCCCGTGATTTGGGACGACCTGCTTCCACGCGCGCAAGAGCAGATTAAGGAGCATGGGGTGGGCTATCTCGACCCCGAAGGCGAAATCGTTACCCAGATTGTTGACGGCAAGAATTGCGTGTTTTCCACCTATTTGCCGGGCGGCGTGTGCATCTGCGCCATCGACAAGGCATACCGCGAGGGCAAACTCGACTGGCGTAAACCTATTTCGTGCTATCTCTACCCAGTGAGGGTGAAAAAGCACAAGGCGTTTACTGCCGTGAATTACCATCGCTGGAAAATCTGCAAGAGTGCCGAAGTGATAGGCAGAAAAAACAAAGTGCGCCTCTATCAATTCCTGAAAGAACCGCTCATCGAGCGTTTCGGCAAAGAGTGGTACGACGAACTCGCCGCAAATTGCGACCTCTATGTGAAAACCTACCTCGAAGACTAACCGAGCATTTCGCCCAAAATGATGCCTCAATCACGTAGGGACATGCCTTCGGCATGTTTCCTGTGCGTTGATAGACTGGTAGTTTCATTCTCGCTAAATCTGAAAATACAATCTTTTCCACATAGATTTTCCGATTGCATTTTCCGATGAGGGGTGGGTGCGATAAATGCCGAAATATTTGGCAGTTACGAAATTTTATATTAATTTTGCACCGATTTTCGTAACCTCTGTTGGGAAATTTGTGTGGCCCTTGTACGTTGCGGAAACGGTATAGTACTATAAAACAAATAATTACAATGGATTTAATTAAAGTTGTAGAGCAAGCATTTGCTACCAAGAAGGAACTTCCTGCATTCTTCCCTGGCGACACTATCACAGTGGCTTACCGCATTAAAGAGGGTAACAAGGAACGTATCCAGCAGTATCGTGGTGTTGTTATCAAAATCAGCGGTGAAGGCGACAAGAAGCGTTTCACCGTTCGCAAGATGTCTGAGAACATTGGCGTAGAACGTATCTTCCCAATTGAATCTCCATTCATCGACAGCATCGTGATCAACAAGCACGGTCGCGTGCGTCGCGCTAAGATTTACTACCTCCGCAAGCTCACTGGTAAGAAGGCTCGTATCAAAGAGCGCCGCGTAGTGGTAAAGAAGGAAGCATAATCTGCTTGCCAGAAGATATTCCATTAAGGTTGCCGCAGTCCGATTCGGATTGTGGCAATTTTTTTGTAAATTTGTTTGCTGAAAAATGGCAGAGCGAAAAATCATACACGTGGATATGGATGCGTTTTTTGCATCGGTTGAGCAACTCGACAATCCCGACTTGAAAGGTCGGCCTATTGCCGTGGGGCACGATGCGCCACGCAGTGTGGTGGCTACGGCGAGTTATGAGGCGCGAAAATTCGGCGTTCATTCCGCACAGCCCATGGCGCAGGCGAAGCGGCGGTGCGAGCAACTGGTGATTGTGGAACCGCATTTTGCCCGCTATCGTGAGGTGTCGGCGCAGGTGCATGAGATTTTCCACCGCTATACCGACATCGTTGAGCCCATCTCGGTGGATGAGGCATTTCTCGATGTGACCGAAAACAAAAAAGGCATCACTTTGGCGATGGATATAGCCAAGGAAATACGCCAAGCCATTTGGAATGAGTTGCATCTGACCGCCTCGGCTGGCGTGTCGTGCAATAAGTTGTTGGCAAAGATTGCCAGCGATTTCCGCAAGCCCAATGGACTGACGGTGGTGCATCCGCAGCGCATTCAGGCGTTTTTGCAGCATCTGCCTGTGGAGAATCTGTGGGGCGTAGGGCCCAAAACGAAGCAGAAAATGTATGATTTGATGGTGCACACTTGTGGTCAACTCCGTGAGGTGCCGCTGGAAATTCTGAAACTGGAATTTGGCAAAATGGGGCAGGTGTTCTACGATTTTGCGAGGGGCATCGACAATAGGCCAGTGGTAACCGATTGGATTCGCAAGTCGGTAGGCTGTGAGGAAACTTTTGAGTCGGACATCAGTAAGCCCTCGGCGGCAATTATTGTGCTTTACCAGGCTGTGATAGAATTGGTGCAAAGAATTGCGAAGTGTGGATTTGAGGGACGCACACTCACGCTGAAAGTGAAATATGCCGATTTCACGCAAGTGACCCGCAGTCTCACGCAAAACAAGGTGCTGCGCGACAAAGACGACATTTTGCCGCTGGCGAAACAGTTGCTGGCAAAGGTGGACTTCAAGGAGCACCCTTTCCGTTTGCTCGGTCTATCGGTATCGCGCACCGACAACGACCAACACGAAGAACCCCGCCAACAATGGCACACTGGCGAACTGCCTTTTGAGCCTTATTAAGTCAACGAGTCAATGGGTCAACGGGGCAACGAGCCAACGAGTTTTCGGGGTTTCGGGGTTTCGGATTATCGGATTATCGAATTTTCGAGATTTCGGGGGGATTATAGTTTGATGCCGTATTTGATGATGCTGTCGGTGAGCATTCCTTTTGGCATGAAGGCTTTTAGGGTGTCGGTGATGGTGTTGAGCATTCGTTCGCGAATGTAGTCGTCTTTGATGTAGAGCGAAATGCGGCGCTCCGACACATGGTTGCCATCAATTTCCCTTACATTGCTGCGCTGTGCTTCGGTGAGGAATGGCAGGTGCATTTCGGGAATGATGGTGTAGCCGCCGTTCTCGTCCACGATGCGAATTAGCGTTTCGATACTGCCAGCCTCGTAGATGTATTGCCCTTTGGTGCGGGCTTTGCAGAACGAGAAAGCGCTGTCGCGAAGGCATTGCGCCTCTTTCATAATCCACATGTTTTCGTTGTCTAAGTTTTCGGGACGCAGCACTTGGTGAGGCAGTCCACAACCTTCTGAAAGATAAACATAGAATTTCTCGGTGTAGAGCGGCACTTCCAGTATGCCTTTTTTTGCGTTGTCGCAAATGGCAATACCTGCGTCGATTTCGCCACGAAGTAGGGCCTCGTGCATAAAATTGGCTTTCATTTCAAGTATGGAGAGCGACACCGAAGGGTATGCCGTGCGATAGTGCTTGATGAATTTGGGCAGCAGATAAGGGGCAATGGTGGGACCCACCGACAATGTAAGCGAACCGCTGATAGCACCTTTTCCCTCGTTCACAATCTCGGTGATGCGCCCAGCCTCCATCAGTGCTTTTTGCGCCTGTAAAATGATTTTCTCGCCTTCGGTGGTGGGCTTTACCGACTTGTTGGTGCGTTCGAAAATGCGCACGTCGAGTTCTTCCTCAAGTTTGATGAGCATGGCGCTCAAAGTGGGCTGTGATATATCACAAGCATCGGCCGCTCTCGCAAAATTGCGAAAGCGGTCGATAGCCACAATGTACCTGAGTTGTTGTAGTGTCATTGTTTGTAGGAATTGATGATGTTGGTTAATTCGGCGAGTGGCATTGCTCCGCTTTGTCGCCACAACTGCTGGCCTTCACGGAAGAGCATCAGCGTGGGCACCGACTGTATGCGGTAGTTCATGGCGAGTTCTTGCGCCTTGTCCACATCAATTTTAAGAATTCTAATACTGTCGCCGAAGTTTTCCTTCAACTGTTCCAATACTGGGTGCATCATCTTACAAGGACCGCACCATGTGGCAAAGAAGTCAACTAATGTGAGTTGATTGCCGTTGATGATTTCATTGAAATTTTCCATTGTGTTTTTATTTAGTTTTAACCCAAATCGGTCAAGAAGTAATCCAAAAATCCTTTCACGGCCTAATGACCGATTTGTGTTTAAGTTTGCAAATCATTTGAGTCATATTGCCCATAGGGCAGAACACGCACCATGTGCGAGGACGGTAAACTACCGTGAGGATAACGCCCACGATGAGCGAGGTGAGCATGATGCCGTAGAGACCGAAAGCGAATTGTGCCACCCAAGGCTCCACTGCTGTGGGGTAAGCCCAGTGCCATGGCACATCGAATGTCCAGAGCAGGTGTATGGTTTCGTGCAGCGAATTCACGCCTTTTGCCACACTTACGGTGAGGATAATCATTTGAATGAAAAAGAACATGAAGAACACGAGAAATCCGTTTCGGAACCACTTCGACGAAAGCCATCGTGGTGCCACTTTCTTGCGCGACCACTTCAGGGTGTTGCCAATCTGGAGGAAGAGTTGACCACGGCCGCAGTAGTTGTTGCAGTAGCCTTTGCCGCCTCCGAATATTGCCATCAGCAGCGGAATGAGGAAGCAGATCACGCCAAGCCACGCAAACACGATGTTGAAGAATCCGAGGGTGAAGTATGTGGTCGACACAATCCAGAGGTGATCGCTCCAGCGCTTTTTTGTAGGTTTTGCCATAGTGCTTATCTGGAAATTTTGTGAATTACTCCGGCTGGGCAGTTTTTTTCGCAGATGCCACAACCAATGCAAATATCTTCGTCAACCACCGAGTAGCATCCCTTGTAGATGTTGATGGCACTCTTTGGACACACTTTAACGCACACTCCACATGCCACGCAGCGGTCTTTTTCGCTTACTGCTTTGAACTTCGATGCCATATTATTTTCCTTCGTTGGCCAGTAATTCTTCAAGAAACTCCGATGCGTCAGCCACGCAGTCGGCGCACTCGCGCAGAGGTTTGCCTGTGCCAGCACCCTTCAGTAGTTTGCACTGTGTGGCACCGTTGCGCTTTTTGAACTTCTCCATCATTTGGCGCATACCGCGCATAGCCTTCACTTTGTCTTTGGTGGCAAGACCGTAAACCATGCCTGCGCCCACCAGTGCACCGCATGTGCCTTCCATGTTGCCCATGCCGGCGCCAAAACAATTGCCCACATGCTTGATGGTGGTTTCGTCGATACCAGTGAAGTCGTAATAGGTGCAGCACACCGATTGGGTGCAGTTGTAAGCACCGCTCAGTTTCTTCTGTACTGCTATTTCTTTTCTACTTTCCATATTGAGAATTTTTGTCGTTGATGTTTTGATTTCTGGTGCAAAGATACAATGTACAATAATAGAAAAACAAATGTTTTTATATATTTATTTATAGATAGTGTCTATTGATGCGCTATTTTGTACGATTGGGGAAAATTATGGATATTTTTTGTGATTGTTGTGCTTTTATTATACCTTTGTTCTCACAGGAAATATATAAAAATACCAGTTATGAAAAAGATTATTAGTTTATTGATATTGGTGCTTATCGGTGTGATGAATTTGTCGGCTTCCGACAAATCTATCTTTTGGCTGGGCGCAGACATTAGTGGCACAACCGAACTTGAAGCACGAGGTGTGCAACTCTATAACGCCGCTGGCGAGCCTGTGAAAATACCCAACTTATGAAGGAACTGGGCCTGAACGCCATTCGCTTACGTGTGTGGGTGAATCCAAAAGGCGGATTTTCAAGTAAAGAGGATGTGTTGGTGATGGCAAAGCGTGCTCAGGCATTGGATATGGCTATTATGATAGATTTCCACTATAGCGATTGGTGGGCGGATCCTGCCAAGCAAAACATTCCTGCCGCTTGGGCGAACTATTCCTACAAGCAAATGAAGGGTGCTTTGGCAAAGCACACCACCGAAACGCTCCAGTTACTCAAAGACAACGGTATAGATGTGAAATGGGTGCAAGTGGGCAACGAGACCACCAACGGCTTTTTGTGGCCAATGGGGCGTGCTACCGACAATATGCGTCAGTATGCTGGGCTCACCGATGCAGGATATGCGGCGGTAAAGAAGGTTTACCCTGAAGCCACGGTGATTGTTCACCTCGATTGCGCTTGCGATGCCAAGCGTTACGACTTCATTTTCGATGGACTGCGGAAATATAAGGCACGATTTGATATGATAGGTGTGAGTGTGTATCCATATTGGGACATCGACACTAAACTCGAACCGACTGGCACGGCACCGTTGAGCTTTTTGTCGCCAATCTGCGTCGCATCAGCAAAAAATACGGAGTGGAAACAATGGTAGTCGAAACTGGCGTTGAGGCCAAGAAGCCTGTTGAGGGCAAAGTGATTATGAAGGAAATCATCAATGCTGCACGCAACAATACCGATGGCCATTGCCACGGCGTGTTTTACTGGGCTCCAGAATTGGAAGGACCATATCCATTGGGCGCATTCGATAACCATCGCCCCACAGCCATTATGGAAGCCTTCACCGAAGCCGCAAAATAATCCTCAAGTCTCACACAAATTATATTCGTGGTTTTTTAATTAGTCACAAATCAGCACAAATTTTCACGAATTAATGTTGTGTCTAACTATCTAATATCAATTAATAATCACGGAATTGGTCGATTGTTGTATGGACTAATACTCTAACAAGGATCCAAGCCATTATCTTTCTATCTGGTCTCTGCAACTATGTCGAGGAGGTCCTAAGCAGATCTTAGCCTTGCAGGCTCGTGAGATCTATGGTTTACCTCTTCGACAGACCATTCCTTCCTTTAGACAACAAAGGTAAGAAATCGTCTCTTGCAGTTGAAATCTATTTTCATTTCAGATTGTTTTTTTTGATAATTATTGGGCTTCGCCAATTCTCGGTGCAAACTTAGAGTGGGAAATCAGCGAAGAAGTGAGATTGGGGTGAGATAGGGGTAAAATAACACGGCCCCAGTTTCACAACTAAGGCCGCATCTTGTTCTGTCTATTATTACCATTAAAAACTTGTCAAAATCATCATTGTATTATGAAAACGAGAGATTTCTGATGCAAATTTCACTCTTTTTATTTTTCTATGCAATAGTCTTGATTTATTCGGGAAATTATTCTATATTTGCCAAAAATTAAGCTCCTAACAGAAAATCATACTGCACAAGCAGTGGAAATTAGAACATTTATGATAGAGAAACTTGACGCTATTGACATTAAGATTTTGAAGGTGCTTCAACAGAACGCAAAACTCACCACAAAAGAGCTTGCAGAAGCTGTTCACCTTTCGGCTTCGCCCACATTCGAGCGCCAAAAACGCCTCGAACGCGAGGGCTATATTAAAAAATATGTGGCTGTGGTCGACCCCGACATGGTAGGAAACGGAATGCTTGTGCTTTGTAACATTCGACTCAAGCAACACGGCAAGGAATATGCCCGCGAATTTGTGGATGCTGTGAAGCAAATGGAGGAAGTGACCGAGTGCTTTAACACCAGTGGCGATTTCGACTTCTGGATTAAGGTGTTTGTGCGCAATATGCACCATTACCAAGATTTCGTGCTCAACCGCTTAGGCGAAATGGAGTCGATTGGTTCGGTGCACAGTGTGTTCGTTATCGGCACCGTGAAAAATGTGCACGCTGTGCCTGTGGCACCATAATCAGAATAAAAAAATATAATCGCCCAACGACGCGGTATAAAACAATACGGTGTCGTTGGGCGATATTGTTTTGCGTAAGCAATATGGGCTACCAGTTGATTGGTGATTTGCCGTGCTGCGCAAGGTAGGCATTGGCTTGAGAGAAGTGGTGGTTGCCGAAAAATCCACGATATGCCGAAAGTGGCGATGGGTGGGGCGAAGTGAGCACAAGATGCTTCATTCGGTTGATTTTCGCGCCCTTTTTAATGGCAAACGAGCCCCACAAAATGAACACAAGATGCTCGCCGTGTTCGCTCAGGTGAGCAATCACCGCATCGGTGAACTCTTCCCAACCACGGCCTTGATGCGAACCGGCCTTGTGCGCCTGAACAGTGAGGGTGGCGTTGAGCATCAGCACGCCCTGCTGTGCCCAGCGAGTAAGGTTACCGCTTGTGGGAATGGGTGCTCCTGTGTCGGCGTTGATCTCCTTGAAAATGTTTTGCAGCGATGGAGGAAAAGGCACACCGTCGTTCACCGAGAAACAAAGCCCATGCGCCTGCCCCGGCTCGTGATAAGGGTCTTGACCGATAATCACTACTTTCACCTTGTCGAAAGGCGTGGCATCAAATGCCGCAAATATTTGAGAGCCAGGAGGGAAAACCTGTTTGGTGGCATATTCCTGCTTTACAAATTCGGTGAGATTGGCAAAGTATGGCTTATTCCATTCCTCTGCAAGCTCCTTATTCCATGAAGGGTCGATTTTCACTGTCATAGCAAAATATTGTTAGGGGGTGAAATTTCTTTACTTGCAAAGTTACAAGATTATAGTTAAATTTGCATTGTAAAAAATCATTTTTCGCAGTAGCCATTCTGTAAAAGCCTGGTCCTATAGTTCAATGGATAGAATAAAGGATTCCGGTTCCTTCGATTGGGGTTCGACTCCC
>OGPL01000677.1_pt1 | contig 35195 bp, 30 predicted proteins | sample 1552901 | NCBI WGS metagenome assembly OGPL01 (sample SAMEA2580244, study PRJEB22360) | human gut metagenome | biome: human gut; feature: human-associated habitat; material: faeces | place: Denmark | collected 2008/2010 | reverse complement strand
AAGACTGTCTCGTGATGATGATAATGCTGGAGAGAGTAACAGTATAGTTCATCAAAAGCAAATGCTTGAAGATTATGCTATGAAACATGGTTTTACGAATCTTGTTCATTTTACCGATGATGGTTGGAGTGGAGCGACCTTTGACAGACCTTCATGGAACAGACTTGTTGAAGGTGTTAAAAACGGAGAAATCACTGCCTGTATCTGCAAAGATTGTTGTGCGATAATGGGACTAAATCAGAAAGACCTTGAAAATCAAGGGATTCTGGCTTAGTCCCTTCTTTTTTGACCTGAAAGAGGAACAATCGCTCAACAATCGGCGCACCGGATCAAAACCGGCTGGCGGTGGCTATGGAGGTACACTGCATAAGCCCTTCCCGTTGCGCTGTCCACAACGAAAGGAGTCCAACATGAAACAGGGAACTTTGGTTTATGACAACGCAACGGATCGATACGACATTCGCTTTGACCTTGACTGCTACTACGGCGGTCTGCACTGCGGGGAATGCTTCGATGTCATGGTCGGGGGCAAGTGGAAACCCACCCGGATCGAGATGGCTGCAGACTGGTATCTCGTCGGCATCCGCACGGACGATTTGCAGGGATTGAGGGTGAGGATGTGAAGACTTTTCTCAAGGAAGTGCTGCTTCCTCTTCTGATTGCTCTTTGCCTTGCCGCATTCTTCAAGCCGATCTATATGGCGGACGGCGTGTGTGACTACTTCCTGATGTGGCTTTGCGTCGGCTTCCCGTTCGGCATCCGCAGGATGTGTCTCTGGCTCGTTCCTTTCGGGTACGGCATATCCGGTACGGTAGGAATCTTCGCACTCAACATCATCATCGGCGGTCTTATCGGAGGACTCGCCCTGATTGTCGGGCTGCTGCTCGGCATCATCCATACCATCCGAGAAATCATCTGAATATCTGAAAAGCTAAGAGGGTTTGTTTCATTCTCCAATTCGGAGCATGAAGCAAACCCTCTTTTTTTGTTGCCCGAAAGCTGGAACAATCTGCCTCTTGCAGATGACGGCGGTGCGGCGAGGAAAGGAGAGAAAACAAAATGAGCTACATGACAGCCGGTAAGCTGCAAGCCTTTGAAGCCCTCATGAAGGAGGTTCCCGGCCACAATCACTATGACAGCGGATGCGACGGGATCTGCCCGGAATGTCGGTCGTGCTGCTTCCATCGTCCCTACTGGAAATATCAAACCTGTGTCTTCGAGGAATGTCCCTATTCTCCGGTGAAGCTGTCAACGCTGCGCTGTCAGCCGGTGATGGCAAGGGAGGGATAACCGCATGGCAGTCTATCGCGTCAACAAAAACCGTGGCTACACGGTCATGGCAAATTACCATCTCAGGGATAAAACCCTGTCCCTCAAGGCCGTGGGGCTGCTCTCCAAGATGCTGTCCTTCAACGATGGCTGGCAGTTCTCAACGAAAGGTCTTTCGATGATCTGCAAAGAAGGTCCCGATGCCGTTCTTGCCGCTCTCAGGGAGCTTGAGGATCACGGCTACCTTGTCCGTCACAGACAGCGGGATTCAAAGGGCAGGATGAGCAACACGGTCTTTGAGATTTATGAACAGCCACAACCGGTTTCTCCACACAGGGAAAAACCAGATGTGGATAATCCAGATATGGAGAATCCACACATGGAAAACCCACACGGGGAAAATCCCGCACAATTAAATACTAATCAAGTAATTACCAACGAAAGAAATAACTCTCTGAGAAACTATCAATCTATCAATCTTGATGGGATGGACAGGATGGATGAACGGGAGCAATACAGGGAATTGATCCGAGATAACCTTGAGATCGACATCCGCTCTCAGGACAGGCGTTATGACCTTGACCGGGTAAATGAAATTGTCGAGATCATGCTGGATGCTGTCTGCTCCACAAGCCCCACCATCCGTATCAACGGAGAGGATATGCCGCAGCCGGTGGTCAAGTCACGCTTCCTCAAGCTGGACAGCGGCCACATCGACTATGTGCTCCAAGCGATGAACGATTGCCCTTCCGACATTCGGAACATCCGGGCATATCTGCTCACGGCGTTGTACAACGCTTCGCTGACCATAGACAACTACTATTCAGCCCGCGTGAACTACGATTTTCACGGGAAAGGCTGATGCGTAAGCATTCTCAATCAACTTCAAAGGGGTGAGATGAAAACATGATCCACATTTTACACGGTGTCCCGCCTTAGTGATGGGATTGCCCCGCAAATCTCAGAAAGGAGGTCCCCATGCAGGATGAAGTAAATACCAAAGTCGTTGCGATTGCCATTAAGGGCGGCAAGATCACTGCGGAAGTGCTGAAAAAGGCTCTCGCCAAATTCATCGAGGAAATTGAAAAGGCAGAGAAGCAAGCCTCTCAGCCCAAGACCTATCGGGGCAAGCAGTCCATCAAGCACCTTGTCGAGCAGAACGCCGCAATCAGCAACATTGAAGTGACCGATGGAAACATCAAGTCTTTCGAGCGCACAGCGAACAAGTATGGGATCGACTACGCGCTCAAGAAAGACACCTCTGAGCAGCCGCCGCGTTATCTCGTCTTCTTCAAAGGCCGGGATGTGGATGTGATGACTCAGGCTTTCAAGGAGTTTTCCGCCAAGACGGTCAAGCAGAAAGAAAAGCAATCCCTCAAGCAGAAGCTCTCCCGCAGCAGGGAGCAGTCCAAAGCCCAGCACAAGGAGAAGGTCAAGGTCAAGACGAGGGATCGGGGCGTTGAGCTATGAGAAAGACACTCGACATCAAGAAGCTCGTCCTTCTCAATCTTCCGTATGTGTTCGCCTTCTACTTTGTGGATAAGCTGGCGACAGTCTTCCGTCTGGCTCCCGGCACAGAGTTCATCGACAAGCTCACCGGAGGCTTTGCCAATTTCGGCGCAGCGTTTGCCAATCCGCTTCCGAGCTTCCACCCGGTAGACCTTCTCATCGGCGTGGCCGGAGGTGCGCTGCTCAAGCTGGCCGTCTACATCAAAGGCAAAAACCGCAAGAAATTCCGCCAAGGAGAAGAATACGGGTCAGCGCGTTGGGGCCGACCGGAAGACATCCGGCCTTACATGGATGATGACTTCTCCAACAATGTCATCCTCACCCAGACCGAGGGGCTGACCATGAACAGCCGTCCGAAGCAACCGAAGTACGCGAGGAATAAGAACATCCTTGTCATCGGTGGTTCCGGTTCCGGTAAGACCCGCTTTTTCGTGAAGCCCAATCTCATGCAGATGCACAGCTCCTATGTGGTCACTGATCCCAAGGGTACGGTGCTGGTCGAATGCGGAAAGATGCTTGAGAAAAACGGTTATGTCATCAAGTCGCTGAACACGATCAACTTCCGTAAGTCAATGCACTACAACCCGTTCGCCTACATCCGCAGCGAAAAAGACATCCTCAAACTGGTCAATACGATCATCGTCAACACGAAGGGAGATGGCGATAAGTCCGGGGAGGATTTCTGGGTCAAGGCAGAAAAGCTCTACTATACCGCCCTCATCGGCTACATCTGGTACGAAGCACCGGAACATGAGAAAAACTTCACTACCTTGCTCGAATTGATCAACGCTTCGGAAGCCAGAGAGGATGACGAGACTTTCAAAAATCCCGTTGACCTCATGTTCGATGAGCTGGAAGAGCGCGACCCTGACCACTTCGCGGTCAAGCAATACCGTAAATATAAGTTAGCCGCTGGCAAAACAGCCAAGTCGATCCTGATTAGCTGCGGCGCACGGCTTGCCCCATTTGACATCGCGGAGCTTCGGGAGCTGATGAGCTACGACGAGATGGAGTTGGATTGCATCGGCGACCGCAAGACGGCGCTGTTCGTCATTATCTCTGATACCGACGATACCTTCAACTTTGTCGTGGCGATCATGTACTCCCAGCTTTTTAACTTGCTCTGCGACAAGGCGGATGATGTCTATAACGGACGGCTCCCCGTCCATGTCCGCTGCTTGCTCGACGAGTTTGCGAACATCGGTCAAATCCCGAAGTTCGACAAGCTGATTGCAACGATCCGAAGCCGGGAAATCTCGGCATCCATCATCTTGCAGTCCCAGAGTCAGCTCAAGACCATCTACAAGGACGCGGCGGACACGATTGTCGGCAACTGCGACTGTACGCTCTTCCTCGGCGGCAAGGAAAAGTCCACTTTGAAGGAACTCAGTGAAATCCTCGGAAAGGAGACAATCGACCTATATAACACATCAGAAACCCGTTCGACCAACAATTCATACGGTTTGAACTATCAGAAGACCGGTAAACAGCTCATGTCGGAGGATGAGATCGCTGTCATGGACGGCGGCAAATGTATTTTGCAGCTTAGAGGCGTGAGACCTTTTCTCAGTGACAAGTACGATATTACGAAGCATCCAAAATACAAAATGCTGTCCGACTACGATAAGCGCAACGCCTTTGACATCGAGAGATACCGTTCGCACAAGCTGGTAGTCAAGCCCACCCAAACCTTCGACCTCTATGACATGGGAGAGGTTGAAGCCGAATGAAGCCCCGTCATGCACTGTGCATGGGCAATGCCCAAAGCAGAACAATGACGGGGCTTCTATTTTTTTGCCCATTTTCAATCATTCACACTCAAAAATCAAGGAGGTTACTCTATGGAATTTATCAATCAGGCGGTTACGGTCCTTCAGACACTCGTTGTTGCCCTCGGTGCCGGTCTGGCCGTGTGGGGTGTGGTCAACCTCATGGAGGGCTACGGCAATGACAATCCCGGCGCCAAGAGCCAGGGCATCAAGCAGTTGATGGCCGGTGGCGGCGTGGTACTCATTGGCACGACCCTCATCCCCCTGCTCTCCGGTTTGTTCTGATACCCGGTTCGCGTGTCCGCACGGGAGGGCGCGAAAAGCCGCGCTCTCCCTTAATTTTTAATCATTTTCCAACACAAGGAGGTCATTTATGGAATTTATCAATCAGGCAGTTACCGTTTTGCAGACCCTCGTTGTCGCCCTTGGCGCTGGCCTTGCCGTGTGGGGCGTGGTCAACCTCATGGAGGGGTACGGCAATGACAATCCCGGTGCCAAGAGCCAAGGAATCAAGCAGTTGATGGCCGGTGGTGGTGTGGTGCTCATCGGCACGACCCTCATCCCGCTCCTGTCTGGCCTGTTCTGATCCGGCAACCCCAGCATAACCGAAAGGTGGTGAAATATTGGGATTTATCCTTGAAAAAATCGAGGAAGCCATAAAAGAGCTTCTGATCGGCTGGATTGAAAGCAACATGACCAATATGTTCACCGATGTCAACGACAAGGTAGGGACGATAGCTGCTGAGGTAGGCAAAACGCCCTCTTCATGGGATAGCAGCATATACCAGATGATCCGGGGACTATCCGAAAATGTGATAGTCCCCATCGCTGGTATCATCATCACCTTTGTCCTGTGTTACGAGCTGATTTCCATGATCACCGAAAAAAACAACTTGCATGATATGGACACATGGATGTTCTTCAAGTGGTTCTTCAAGGCGGCTGTGGCGATCTACCTCGTTACCAACACCTTTGACATTGTGATGGCGGTCTTCGACATCGGTCAAAATGTCGTAGCCGGTGCAGCCGGTGTCATAAGCGGCGACACAAACATCGACATCGAATCCACTCTTGAACAAATGCGCGCCAGCATGGAAACGATGGGCATTGGCGAACTGCTCGGCCTGTCCATAGAGACGCTGCTGATCAGCCTGTGTCTCAAGATTATGTCCATCCTCATCACGGTCATTCTCTATGGCCGTATGATTGAGATTTATTGCACCGTGAGCATCGCGCCCATTCCCATTGCGACGATGAGCAACCGCGAATGGGGCAGCATTGGCACGAACTATCTCAAAGGGTTGTTCGCACTGGCATTCCAAGGCTTCCTCATCATGGTGTGCGTGGCGATCTATGCCGTGCTCATCAACAACATGATCATCGCGGCCAATATCCACTCGGCGCTATTCTCGGTGGCAGCATATACGGTCATCCTGTGCTTCTCCCTGTTCAAGACAGGTTCGCTCGCGAAGTCACTATTCAATGCCCACTGAGAAAGGAGGGTCAGCTTGAAGAAATACTCCGTGATTTACGCCGACCCTCCGTGGCGGTACCGGGTCTACTCAAAGAAAGGGCTTGGTCGCTCGGCGGAAAGCCATTACCCGACCATGAGCCTTGAAGACATCAAGGCTTTGCCCATTGGAGAGCTTGCAGCAAAAGACTGTGTGCTCTTCATGTGGATTACCTTTCCCTGTATGCAGGAGGCGTTACAAGTCCTTGAGGCATGGGGATTTGAATATAAAACGACGGCTTTTGTCTGGATCAAGCAGAACCGGGTGTCCGACGGCCTCTTTTGGGGCATGGGGTACTGGACCCGGGCCAATGCGGAACTCTGCATCCTTGCAACGAAAGGCCATCCCAAACGGGCAAGCGCCGGTGTACATCAGGTCATCATGAGCCACATCGAAGAGCACTCCAAGAAACCGGAGGAAGCCCGCAACCGCATCGTCCAGCTCATGGGCGATGTCCCGCGCATCGAACTTTTCGCCCGTCAGTCCCCCGAAGGCTGGGATGTCTGGGGCAACGAGGTCGAATGCAGCATCACGCTTGGAAAGGAGGTTCCCAATGGCGTTTGTACCGGTCCCGAAGGACCTGAATCGTGTCAAGACGAAGGTCATGTTCAACCTGACAAAGCGGCAGCTCATCTGCTTTGCGCTGGCTGCGGCAGCGGGTGTCCCGATCTTCTTCCTGACTAAGCCCAGCCTCGGCATCTCCACCTCGGCAATGCTGATGGTGGTCATCATGCTCCCGTTTATCTTCTTCGCTCTCTATGAGAAGGACGGGCAACCGGCTGAAAAAATCCTCGGCCATGTGATTAAGTCCATGTTTCTGAGGGATAAGGTGCGGCCATACCGCACGAACAACCTATACGCTGCGATCCAGCAGGAAATCAAAGAGAAGGAGGAATTGCAGATTGCACAGCAGCACGAAAAAGGCCGCAGAGCCTAAGCGGCTTACCAAAAACGGCAAGGTGTACGGCGATCTTCTCTCCGCCGAGGAAAAGAAGAAGCTGGTCATGCAGAAGAAAAAGGACAAGAAGGCAAAGAAAGTCCGCAAATCGGCGCAGCAGACCATCCCCTATGTGGAGATGTGCCGCGACGGCATCTGCAAGGTCAGCAGCCGCCTTTACACAAAGACCATCCGTTTCAACGACATCAACTACCAGCTCGCCCAGAACGAGGACAAGACGGCCATCTTCGAGAACTGGTGCGACTTTTTGAACTATTTTGACAGCTCGATTTTTGTCCAGTTCTCTTTCATCAACCAGAGGACGAGCATCAGCGAGTTCAAGAAGCAGATCAACATCCCGGAGCAGGATGACGAGTTCAACGACATCCGCAGCGAGTATTCCGAGATGCTGCAAAACCAGCTCACGAAGGGCAACAACGGCCTCATCAAGCGCAAGTACATCACCTTCGGCATTGAGGCCGACTCCCTGCGCATGGCGAAGGCCAAGCTGGATCGGATTGAGACGGACATCCTCAACAATTTCAAAACCCTCGGTGTGAAGACCGAGCCGCTGTCCGGCTACGAACGGCTGAAAGTGCTCCATGATGTGTTCAACATGGACTCGAACGAGCCGTTCCGCTTCTCCTTTGACATGGTAGCCCGGACGGGACTCAGCAGCAAAGATTTCATCGCGCCCACTTCCTTCGACTTCCGTGAAGGCAAGTGCTTCAAGATGGGCAAGGCCATCGGCGCAGTGAGCTTCCTGCAAATCCTCGCGCCGGAACTCAATGACCGGATGCTGGCTGACTTCCTCGACATGGACAGCAACATCACGGTCAATCTTCATATCCGCACGATTGATCAGGCGAAAGCCATCAAGAGCATCAAGATGAAGATTACCGACCTCGACAAGATGAAAATTGAAGAGCAGAAAAAGGCCGTGAGAAGCGGATATGACATGGAAATTATCCCGTCCGACCTTGCCACCTACGGCGGTGAGGCCAAGCGCCTGTTGCAGGACCTTCAGACGCGCAACGAGAGAATGTTCCTTGTGACCATCCTCATCATGAATACCGCTGCCTCCCGCCAGAAGCTCGAAAACGCCATCTTTCAGACGGCTTCCATTGCCCAGAAATACAACTGTGCGCTCAAGCGGCTGGACTTCCAGCAGGAAGAAGGGCTGATGTCCTCACTTCCGATTGGCCTGAATCAGATCGAGATTGAGCGCGGGCTGACCACCTCTTCGACGGCGGTGTTCGTCCCGTTCACGACGCAGGAGCTTTTTCAGAGCGGCGAGGCGCTGTATTACGGGCTGAACGCGCTCTCCAACAACATGATCATGGTTGACCGCAAGCAGCTCAAAAACCCGAACGGCCTTATCCTCGGCACTCCCGGCTCCGGCAAGAGCTTTTCGGCAAAGCGTGAAATGACCAACGCCTTCCTCATCACAGAAGATGACATCATCGTCTGCGATCCCGAGGCGGAGTATTATCCCCTTGTGCAGAAGCTTGGCGGTCAGGTCATCCGCATCTCGCCGGTGAGCACCGACTACATCAACCCGCTGGACATCAATGTGAACTACTCGGAAGAGGAAAACCCGCTGACTTTGAAGTCTGATTTCATCCTCTCCATGTGTGAGCTGATTGTGGGCGGCAAGGACGGGCTGCAACCGGTGGAAAAGACCATCATCGACCGCAGCGTTCGCAAGGTGTATCAGGACTATCTTGCCGATCCGGTTCCTGAGAAGATGCCTATTCTCGAAGACCTCTACAACATCCTGCGCAGTCAGAGTGAGCCGGAGGCACAGCGGATTGCCACTGCCCTTGAAATCTATGTGCATGGCTCGCTGAATGTCTTCAATCACCGGACGAATGTGGATGTGAATAACCGCTTCGTCTGCTATGACATTAAGCAGCTCGGAAAGCAGCTCAAGAAACTTGGGATGCTCATTGTACAGGATCAGGTCTGGAACCGTGTGACCATCAACCGCGCCCAGCACAAGGCGACGCGCTACTACATGGACGAGTTCCACCTTCTGCTCAAGGAAGAGCAGACAGCCGCCTATTCCGTCGAAATCTGGAAGCGGTTCAGAAAATGGGGCGGGATTCCGACCGGCATCACGCAGAATGTCAAGGATTTGCTGGCTTCCCGTGAGATTGAAAACATCTTTGAGAACTCCGACTTCGTTTACCTTCTGAACCAGGCATCCGGCGACCGGCAGATTCTCTCGAAGGCGCTGAACATCTCGCCCAGCCAGCAGAACTACATCACCAATTCCAATGCCGGTGAGGGGCTGATCTTCTACGGCTCCACCATCGTCCCCTTCAAGGATGACTTCCCGAAGGACACGATGCTCTATCGTTACATGACCACCAAACCCGAAGAAACCTTGCAGAACTAAGGAGGACTACCTTTATGAAAAAGAATATGAACGAGAACTTTGAGATCACCGTTGACGAGATGACCGAGATTTTCGGCGATACGCCGGTTGAGATGAGCTTCCGTAAGGTCAAGGATGGCATGGACAGCTTCTTTGGCTTGATGGGGCTGACCGTGGAGCTGGTCAACCTGATCCGCAAGGAGGACGAGCTGAAAAAGCACCACCGCGCTTACCTCCATGTCCGCGAGGAAATCGCCGAGTGCGCCGATGAGGCAACGGAGGTTATCGCCGGTATTCTCGACTCCATTCAGGAGAAAGAGCACATCTACCGTGTGTCCGGCACGCCTTCCGCCTTTGATATGGATGAGGAAGACGAGGATGAGGACGATTTTGTCACCATCCCCAAGGAGAAGTATGACAGCATGATTGAGGATCTGCTGACGATGGCCGAGCTGATTGACATGGTATCGGATATGCGCACCAAGGATGTCCGCACCATTCAGGAGTTTGGCAAGTTCATCCCTGCTTATGCCGCCTATGAGCGCAACCGTCTTTCCCTGTACCGCGAAGCGGCGAAGGAGGCCGAGGACATCATCGACCGCTGGGAGGATGAGCTGGACGATGATGAGGACTACGAGCCGGACGAGTATTTCTCCGACTAATTGCTCATCAAGTCTCGCAGGAAGGAGGTAGTCCCCATACAGCTTGATCACATTTACACCGGCGATTGTCTCGAAGTCCTCAAAACGCTGCCCGATGAAAGCATCCATTGCTGCATTACCTCTCCGCCGTATTATGCGCTGCGTGATTACGGTGTGGACGGGCAGATCGGCAGAGAGGCAACGCCAAAGGAATACATTTCACGCCTGACCGAAGTTTTCACCGAAGTCAGGCGTGTCCTGCGTTCGGATGGGACGCTCTGGCTCAACATCTCCGACACCTATGCCGGGAAAGGCAATCAGGGCGGCTATGTGGACGCAAAAAATCCCAAGGGCAGAAACGGTCAGGCTGTGGCTCTCAACTACAAGGTTGAGGGCTGCAAGCCCAAGGATATGATCGGTATTCCGTGGATGCTGGCCTTTTCGCTCCGCGACTCCGGCTGGTATCTGCGCAACGACATCATCTGGATGAAAGAAAACCCGATGCCGGAGAGTGTCAAAGACCGTTGCGCCCGCTGCTATGAACACATCTTCCTGTTCTCAAAGTCACGGAAGTATTTCTTTGACTACCGGGCAATCTCCGAGCCGATTGCTCCCGGAACAGCGAGCAGGCTCAAGCGCGGAGTTAAAGGAAGCAACAAATACGGGGAACCGATTCCCGGACAGGCGAAGCAGCAGACCATCAATCTATGCCGGGAACATGGCGAGATCACCGATGACATGATAAACCCGCTGCGTAACAAGCGGGATGTCTGGATTATCAATACTGTCCCCTTCAAAGGCGGTCACTATGCCGCCTATCCGCCGAAGTTGGTGGAAACCTGTCTTCTCGCCGGATGCCCAAAAGGCGGCGTTGTCCTTGATCCCTTCATGGGCAGCGGTACAACCGGTATGGTCGCAAAGCAGCTTGACCGGCACTATGTCGGGATAGAGTTAAACCCTGAATACAAAGAACTTGCCGAGGCGCGGATTGGAGGTGAAATCTGATGCCTCATGATGAATTGAAGCCCAAAGACCGGGTTGTCCTGCGGATGACCAGAGACGGCGCTGTGGAAGAAAACCTCACGGAAGGCACTTCGGAAAAGGTGTCGAAGCGCCTTGAAGATGCCCAGCTTGTCGCGCCCCATGACACGGAAACCGGCGATCTGGCCGAAGAGGTCAGGAAGCGACGGCAGCTCCGCCCGGATGAGCTGGAAGACGCAGAGGGTCAGGCTCAGGCTGAAACACAGCCCGCAGATGCGGCACAAGAGTACAAGCCGGGTGATCTTCCCGTCAGCGATGATCCCACATCGCATACTCTGCACTCTGAGACATACCATGCCCATTCCGTTGACTACGGAAAAGCATTTGCCGATACTGCTGTTACCGGCAAGGTCAGCAGACCTCGTGCTGAAAGGCAGATTGACGGGGAGGCTGTTTTGGAAAGGGCGGCTGAAACCTCCGCCGAGATACCGGACTTTAGCGGCGATGCCCCAGCTTCCCGGCGGATTGAGCGTTTGGAGCGCAAATCCCAGAAGGCGCATGAGCGTCTGGATGCCGCCCGTGAGAAACTGCCCACCAAAAAGGTTCTGAAAAAAGAGCGCGTCTTTGACGAGGAAACCGGCAAAGGCAAAACCCGGCTCTACTTTGAAGACGAGTTAAAAATCCCCAAGGGGCAGAGCAAATTGCAGTTTGAGGCAGACAAGACCGTCCGTAAGGTCGGCGATACTCTTGCCTCCGGCATTCACGGCAAAATTCATGAGGTGGAGCAGGAAAACTCCGGTGTGGAAGCCGCCCATAAGACGGAGATTGCCGCCGAGTCCGTTGTCCGTCACTACCAGCACCACAATGAGCGCAGCGCGAACAAGCCTTTTGAGAAGGTGTCCAAGCTGGAACAGAAGGCCGAGGCCGCTGACCGGAAGCTCCATTTTGAGAAGACGGTCGCCGAAAATCCTGAGATGAAGACTTCCCGCGCCAATATGAACAGGCATTACCAGAAGCAGCACATCAAGAAGGAATACGCCGCAGCTCGCAAGGCCGGGGCGCAGACTGCATCCACCGCCACCAAATCTACCGGAAAAACCGTCCGGGAGAAAGCGACGGATAAGGTCAAGGACTTTATCTCCAAGAACAAGAAGGTCTTTGCATGGCTGGGCGCGGGGCTGATGATCCTTATCCTGTTGTCTGCTGGGATTAGCTCCTGCACGGCAATGTTCACCTCTACTACCTCTTCTGTGATCGCCACTTCCTACCTCAGTGAGGACGATGCCATGAAGGGTGCGGAGGCGCAGTATTGTCAGATGGAGGCCGAGCTGCAATCGTATCTGGATAACTACGAGAGCACACACGACTACGACGAGTACCATTTTGACCTTGATGAGATCGAGCACGATCCCTATGTGCTGATCTCCATTCTCTCAGCTTTCAATGAGGGCGAGTTCACGCTGGATGAGGTTCAGGGGCTTCTTCAAACGCTCTTTGACCGGCAGTATATCCTCACTGAGGATGTGGAGGTCGAGGTGCGCTACCGCACCGAGACGCGGACAGACAGCGAGGGCAATGAGTATGAGGTCGAAGTCCCGTACAACTACTACATCTGCACCGTCACACTCGAAAACTTCAATCTCTCCCATTTGCCGGTCTACATCATGAATGAAGACCAGCTCTCCATGTACTCGGCGTATATGTCTACCCTTGGCAACCGCGAGGATTTGTTCCCCGGTTCCGGCTATGTGGACAAGTACATTGAAAACCCACCGGATGACTACACGGTCAATGCGGAGTATCTGACGGACGAGAAGTTCGCAACACTCATCACAGAGGCCGAAAAGTACCTTGGCTACCCGTATGTCTGGGGCGGCTCAAACCCGTCCACTTCCTTTGACTGTTCGGGATTTGTCAGCTATGTCCTCACCAACAGCGGACTTGTCAACACCGGGCGGCTGGGTGCGCAGGGGCTTTACAATGTCTGTTCGCCTGTTTCCAGCGCCGATGTGAAGCCAGGGGATCTTGTCTTCTTTGTCGGCACATACGACACACCGGGCGTTTCCCATGTGGGCATCTATGTGGGCGACAATGTGATGTTGCACTGCGGCGATCCCATCCAGTACACATCCATCAACACTTCCTATTGGCAATCCCACTTTTATGCCTTTGGAAGACCCAACTACTAACCGAAAGGAGCGTTTTTATGAACCCGAAATATCAGAAGGTTTGCGCGGAAATCGCCAAAACCGAGAAGAAGGTCGAGGACCTGCAGGGGCAGCTCAAGGAGCTGTACGACAAGAAAACCGAGCTGGAAAACCTTGAAATCGTCAACACCGTCCGTGCAATGGTCATGGACAAGGATCAGATCATGTCCTTCCTTGCCGCGATGAAGGACAGCAAGGCGGAAAAGCCTACCACTACCCAGCAGGAGGTGACGGACAATGACTAAGAGAAAAGGAATCCGCCTTCTGGCGGCGCTTGCACTGTGCTTCACGCTTTGTATCTCGTTCACTGTACCCGCATTCGCCTATGCGGATGATACCGAGCAGGAGCTTCCGATCACGGAGGCAATCCAGCCCGAGGCAACACCGGAAACCGCAGCACCCGAAGAGCCTGATCAGTATGAGGGCGAGCCGATTGACGGTGAAGGCAACGCTTATACCCGTGATCTGCTCTATGACAAGGCGACGAATAAGCAGTTCATCACAGTACAGACCAAGACCGGCAACACCTTCTATGTCGTGATCGATTACGATGCGCCCATTAACGAGGAAGAGGAACAGTACCAGACCTATTTCCTCAACATGGTGGACGAGGCCGATCTGCTTGCCCTGTTGGATGAGGAAACGGCATCTTCGCTTACTACCTGTAACTGCGATACCCGCTGCGAGGCCGGAGCTGTAAACACCGAATGCCCTGTCTGCAAAACAAACATGAGCGAGTGTACCGGCGCTGTACCTGAGCCGGAAGAGCCGGTCGAGGGCGAGGAAACCGAGGTGCCCGAAGAGCCGGAAAATGCTTCCCCGAACATTGCCCTGATCATCGGTATCATCGCGCTGGTCGGCATCGGCGGTGGTGCATATTACTACTTCAAGTTCGTGCGCGGCAAAAAGCAGAAGGACGAGGATCTGGATTTCTTCGATGACGAGGGTTATGAGGAAGAGCCGTATATCAACGAGGACGAAGAGCCTGTCATTGCTGACGACGAGGATGACGAGGCCGAAACCAAAGAAACGGAGGAAACGATTTGATCTTAGTGATTGCGGAAAAACCGAGTGTTGGAGCCGCTATCGGGAAGGTGCTGGGCGCTTCCTCCCGTAAGGACGGTTATCTCGAAGGAAACAACTACATCGTCTCATGGTGCGTTGGTCATCTTGTGGGGCTTGCGGACGCAAGCTCCTACGATGAACGCTTTGCCAAATGGCGGTACAGCGATCTCCCCATCGTCCCGGAGGAATGGCTGTTTGAAGTCCCGAAGGACAAACAGAAGCAGTTCAAGGTGCTGCGTGACCTTATGCGCGATAAGCGTGTAACCGAGCTTGTCTGCGCCACCGATGCGGGGCGCGAGGGCGAACTGATTTTCCGGTTGGTCTACAAGAAAGCCGGTTGCACGAAGCCTTTCAAGCGCCTGTGGATCAGCTCATTGGAAGACAGCGCAATCCGAGAGGGCTTTGCCCGTCTGCGAGACAGCGGCGATTATGACCGGCTCTATGAAGCCGCGCTTGCCCGTTCCAAGGCAGATTGGATTGTTGGCATCAACGGCACAAGGCTGTTCTCGACACTTTATCATAAGAAGCTGGTGGTCGGACGCGTGCAAACGCCTACGCTGGCAATGCTGGTGGAGCGTGAAGGCAAAATTTCCACCTTCCACAAGGAGAAATACTTCAATGTCCATATCAGCCAAGACAGCCTGACGGCGGACATGGAAAAGGTCAAAACCGAAGACGAGGCGAAGGCGATTGCGGCGGCTTGCAATAAAATGCAAGCCGTCGTTTCTTCTCTCAAGAAGGAGACGAAGACGGTCACCCCGCCGAAGCTTTATGATCTGACCACCTTGCAGCGGGAGGCCAACCGCTACTATGGTTTTACCGCCCAGCAGACGCTCGATCTGGTGCAGTCCCTCTATGAGAAAAAGCTGCTTACCTATCCCCGAACGGACAGTCAGTTCATCACTGAGGATATGGAGAGCACCGCTCGTCAGGTGATCGGCATTGTCTCCCGCAAGGTGCCGCTCTTTGAAGGCATCATCCACGAGCCGGACATCGGGCAAATTACCAACAACGCCAAGGTCACTGACCATCATGCCATTATCCCCACCGTCCAGTTTGAAAAGCAGGACCTCGCCGAGCTGCCGGAGTCGGAGCAGAAAATCATCCGGCTTATCGCCATGCGCCTTCTGAGCGCTACCGGTGAGAAACACATCTATGATGAGACTTCGGTCACGCTCACCTGTGAGGGTTACGAGTTCAAGGCAAAAGGCAAAACGGTCGTGCAGGATGGATGGAAGTCGGTTGAGCGCTGCTTCAAGGAAACGCTCAAGAGCAAGGAAAAGGACGAGCCGGAACGCTCGCTGCCTTCTCTGAATGAGAAGGATATTCTCTCTTCTGTCGATTCCAGCGTCACCGAACATTACACATCCCCACCGAAGCCCTACACCGAAGACTCCCTTCTGTCGGCTATGGAGACTGCGGGGAATGCTGAGTTCGACGATGATACCGAAAAGAAAGGGCTTGGCACTCCCGCCACCCGCGCCGGTATCATCGAAAAGCTGGTCAAAGGCGGCTTCGTTGAGCGCAAGGGCAAATCTCTCGTGCCTACAAAGGACGGCAACAACCTTGTATGCGTCCTGCCCGAACAGATCACTTCTCCTTCCATGACGGCGGAATGGGAAAATACCCTGATGCAGATTGAGCGCGGCAATGCGGATGCGGACAAGTTCCTTTCCGGCATTGTGGGGATGACCTCCGAGTTGGTCAAAGCCTATCCATTCCTCTCTGACGCCGAGGCAAACCGCTTCGATACCGGCAGAGAGTCCATCGGGAAGTGTCCGCGCTGCGGCTCGCCGGTCTATGTGGGAAAGGGAAATTACTATTGCTCCAACAGGGAATGTTCCTTCTGTATGTGGGAGGACAATAAGTTCTTTACGAGCAAGAAAAAGAAGCTGACCAAGAAGATCGCCGCCGAACTGCTGGACAAGGGTTGGTGCAGAGTGACCGGGCTTTATACGCCGAAACGCCCGCAGCTTTATGACGCGGTGATCCGGTTAGACGATACCGGCGGCAAGTATATCAGCTTCAAGATGGAGTTTGACCGATGACGCGCCCGCGATACATTGCCTCATGCAGCGGAGGCAAGGACAGCGTAGCAACCATTCTCCTTGCTGCGGAGAAAAACGAGCCGTTGGATGAGGTCATTTACAGTGAGGTGATGTTCGATCAGGAGATCAGTGGAGAAGTCCCGGAGCATCGGGACTATATCCACCAAAAGCTCAAACCGTTCGTTGAAAATGAACTCGGATGCAAATTCACGGTTCTGCGAAGTGACAAAACTTACGATGATGTGTTCCATCACATTATCACAAGAGGACCTTATGAAGGGCTGCTCCGAGGTTTTGTCTGGCCGGGAAAGTGCGCGGTAAATCGGGACTGTAAAATGCCTCCACTCCGCAAGTACCACAAGGCTCAACCTGATGACACCCGCAGCTATGTAGGTATTGCATTGGACGAGCCAAAGCGTCTTGCCAGACTGAATAAGGAGAAGGACATCAGCCTTCTTGCAAAGTATGGCATGACGGAAGCGGATGCTTGGCGGCTGTGCGAGAAATACGATATGCTCTCGCCCTGTTACCAACATTCCAAACGCAACGGTTGTTGGTTCTGCCCGAACGCATCAACTTCTGAGCTTTCCCACATGGTCAACCGTCACCCAGATTTATTTGAGAAGTTGATTGAATGGGAACATACAGATAATTTGTATCATCGCAGATTGACCAGAACGGAAACTCCGTCTGAGATCAAAGCCCGTCTTTCGGGCAAATCTCAGCCGGAGTTTTCTATTTCAAATCAGTAAGATTGGAGGTTAGAAATGGCTGAAAACAGAAACGCCCAGCAAGTCCGGGAAATTACCGATAAGCTGGAACAGGGACTCAAGGAACTGTTTGAATCCGAACGCTTCAAAGAGTACCTGAAAACGATGTCCAAGTTCTACAACTACTCGTTTAACAATACGCTTCTCATCGCCATGCAGAAGCCAGATGCGACGCTGATCGCCGGTTACACGGCATGGCAGCGCAACTTCGACCGCCATGTGATGAAGGGCGAAAAGGGTATCAAAATCCTTGCTCCTGCGCCCTACAAGGTGCAGGAAGAGCGGGAAAAACTCGACCCAGCAACGCAGAAGCCCGTTCTCGACAAGGACGGCAAGCCGGTCACTGAGACGGTTGAAGTGACCCGCCCCGCCTTCAAGGTGGTGAGCGTCTTCGATGTGTCCCAGACGGACGGCAAAGAGCTTCCCGATATTGCCGTAGGCGAGCTGACAGGCAGCGTGGAAAACTACGCCGCCTTTTTTGATGCTCTCAAAGAGCTGTCTCCGGTTCCCATTGCCTTTGAAAACATCACCGATGGCGCAAAAGGCTACTTCTCTCATGTAGAAAACCGCATTGCCATTCAGGAGGGTATGAGTGAAATCCAGACCATCAAGACGGCGATCCACGAGATTGCCCATGCCAAGCTCCATGCCGTCACTCCGGGCGAAAAGGTTGCTCCCGAGGACAAGAAAGACCGGCGCACTAAGGAGGTCGAGGCAGAAAGCGTCGCCTATACCGTCTGCCAGCGGTACGGCATTGAAACCTCTGATTATTCTTTCGGCTATATCGCCGGTTGGTCCTCCGACAAGGAGACCAAGGAGCTGAAAGGCTCGCTGGAAACCATCCGCAAAACGGCGGCTGAGATGATCACCGGTATTGATGAAAAGCTCAAAGAGCGGCTTGCCGTGAAGGAACAGGAAGCCCCTACGCCGCTGCGGGATGCGGCGATTCCGGTTTACCGAGAAGCTGCGATGTATGCCTTTGAAGCCGGTGAGCTGGATGCTTACCGCACCTCGATGCAAGCCAACATGGACTGTAAAGAGGCGATTGAGCAGACCATCAACGACTACTACGGCAACAACCGACTTGCGGCGGAGTCCGCCGTTAAGAGCATCCTTGAGAAATTCTCGCCTGAGCGCGTCGCCTATGTCCTCGCGCAAACCATCCAGCAGAAAGACCATGACGGGCGCATTTCCCCAGACTGCAAGGAATGGGCAAAGGGCATGGATGGCAGCCCGGATCATGCAACTCAACTCATTATTGACAGTGTAAATCCGGGGCTGGTCAGCCTTTTCACCGAAGAGTTTGTCCGGCAGACTGCCATCAGCAGAACTCAGGAACAGGCACCGGCTGAGCAGAGCAAACCGGCTGTGCCGGAGAAGGCTCCCGAAGCTCCGGCTCCCAAAGAGCCGGAACAGGCGGTACCGGTGAAGCATCGCCTCACACCGGAGGAAAAGAGAATCAAGGAAGCTGTCATGGACACGCTCAAAGCGCAGATCGCCGGTCGCAACGACGGGATGCTGTCTACCTACCGTTCGTCCAATCAGTCCTTCAAGGTGATGATGGAGTACAAGGTCAGGATTGAGGGCAACACCGTTACCCGGGATGGCGAGCCGATGTTCGCTATCCACCGCCGCCATTCTGCGAAGAAGGTACAGGGCTGCTACCGCGAGCTGACACCGATGCTTGAATACATCGGCAAAGAGAAGACTCAGGAAGCAGCGCGGGAAAAACCTTCTATCCGGGAACAGCTCCGTGCTGCGGCAAAGAGCCAGCCTGAGCGGAAAACGCCGGTTAAGCAGAAGTCCCACGATGTCGGTTTGGAGTGATGCCTATGAAGTTTGAAAACATCGATCTTGTGGATGCCCTTCGCCGGATTATGGACATCCATACCCAGAACTACAAAGAGGATTTTGAGCTGGACGCCGGGTTGCTTCACAGCCTTGCCGGTTCCCAATCCCCCGAGGACAAGCACCTTCTCTGGATGTCCCGTCCGAACGGCACTTACCTCCTGCCTGAGCGTGAAGTCTATGTGGAGGATTCCTACGAAAACAAAGTGTGGGAATTTTACCATGAGCAAACCCGCGATCCCATCCTTGCCTATGCAGTCGAGATCAAGGGCGTAGAGGGCGATACCGTCAGAGGCAACCTCATTGAGCTGGACTATGCCGCCCATGTGGAGCGGATGCAAAAGCTCACCGTTCCGATTGAGACAGTGGCAGTCACTTTTAAGGACGATGCCACCTTTTATCTGCCTTTCCGCAGCTACCGGCGCGAAGCGATCCCGCTGGAAGAAAAGCATGGCGAGGTCGTGTCGGTGAGCTATCTGCCTGAGAATGCGGTTGAGCTTGACATGATTCTCCGCCGTGAGCGCTTCAAAACGAGCTACCATGCGAAAACCGGCAGTATTGAGGATCACATCCACAAGCTTGCCGTTCAGCATGGCGTGACCGAAAAGCTGGGCATATTGCCCCTTGAAGCGCAGACCGCCTATAATGCCGTCAAGGAAGCCTATCCCGAAGCGATTGTCTGCTTTGCCCAGAATGGCTACTTTGAAATTTACGGCGAAGATGCGAAGAAGGCAGCGCCCGCGCTCGGCACAAAGCTCCTGATGAAAGAGCTGGAAGGCGGCGGACAGGTAGCCGTGACCGGCTTTCGGGAAGATCAGTGGGTTGCCAAGGCAAAGGCGCTGTGGGGGCAAGGAAACGATGTCCTTGTTACGCAGCCCGGTGAAGACGGCAGACAGGAAACCGTCAAACACCTTCTCGCTGAGGATTACATCCCTGTCGGCATGGTGATGGATATGGACGGCAAAACCGTCCGCGTTGACAAAGTGGATTTTCCAAATGAAGAAGTCAGCCTGACTGACATCACGGACAGGAAGAATCCCGTTCCATTCCGTGAACGGCTGTCTATTGTCCGTTCCTATGTGGAGGACGCTCCGGCAGAAAGCCTCTGGAAAGCAATGGATCGCAGAGAGCATACCTCTCAGAAGAAGACTTCTGTCCTCGCAAAGCTCAAAGAACACGCCAAGAGTGCGCCGGATAAAGGCGCTAAAAAGCCTGAGCAAACAAAGAAACCGAAATCAAAAGAAATGGAGATGTGATTATGTTTTTTACTGTGGAAGAGACAAATCTGATGTGTTGCTTCGACACTTCCAGCCGCAAGAGGCTGATTGCTGAAATGAAGTCGCTGCCCATCAACGAGCTGGACGATGAGATGGCGGAGCTGCTTTTCCATACCGTTCGGAAGCTTGAGGGCATCACCGACGAGGCGTTTGCCCAGCTCTACATCGCGCCGGACAGCATGATGGACGATTGAAAGGAGGATGCCTATGCCCGTATTGGATGGCAGTTTTGAAGCCTTTGTGACCAATCTCGGCAAGTACAACGAAGGCGAGCTTGTCGGTGAGTGGGTTCATTTCCCGACCACCGAAGAGGAAATGAAGAAGGTCTTCGAGCGGATCGGTATTGGCTCAAAGGACGAGTTCGGTCAGGTCTATGAGGAATGGTTTATCACGGATTATGACTGCTCCATTCATGGAGTCAGCAATCTTCTTGGCGAATATGAAAACCTCGATAAGCTCAACTACCTTGCCGCGCGGCTGGATGAGATGTCCCGCTCTGAGCTTGAGCATTTCGTGGCAATCATGGATAGCGGTTGCGATGAAGTGAATGACCTCGACGATCTGATTAACCTGACCTACAATCTCGACAACTATGATTTTATCCCCGACATCAAGGACTATGACGATCTCGGTCGTTACTACTTCTTTGAGGGTGGATACAACATCGACAACAAGTTCGGCAGCTTTGTGGACTACATCGACTTTGAGCGATACGGCGAAGACTGCGCAATCAATGAAGGCGGCACACTGACCGACGCCGGGTACATCCGACCTACCGGCGATAGCTGGAACCGCTACTTTGACGGTACGCTTGAGGATATTCCCGATGAGTACCGTGTCACCGGAAGCGGCGAGGAATTGGAGCAGCCGAGCACGATCACTGTGCTGGTGGTTGAGCCGGACAGGAAGCCCTATGTGAAAGAAATCCCTTCCAGCCTTGAGTCCTTACAGCATGAGGTTGGCGGGGACATTGAGGCGGTTTATCCCTTTGAAGAGCCGGTCGCCATTGTCTGCAACGAAGAAGGCAAGATGAACGGGCTGCCTCTCAACCGTGCCCTGCGGGATGACAACGGTGAAATCTATGACATTGTTGCCGGTACCTTCCTTGTCACAGGGCTGACGGATGACAGCTTCGGCTCGCTTTTGCCGGATCTGCTGCGGCAGTTTATGACGGAGTTCAGAATGCCGGAGCAGTTTGCCAAAATCGGAGACAGGATTGTGGCTATCCCGATGATTTCTGAAGAACAACAGAAACAGACGGTTATTGAAGAGAAAAGCTCCATTGTCAACGAAAACACCTCCGGTATGGCGGTGGATGGGCATATCGGCACATGGCACACGATTGACCATAAGGAGATCGACGGTCACACCTTTTGGCTGATGGAGCATGATACCTTCGGGGACGATGCCTCCTGCATCATTGTCGATGAGCGCGGTGAGCTGGTGCTGTCCCATATCTATGACGGCTTCGATGAAACCGCAGTCAATCTGCTCCGTCAGGAGGTCATGCCGGTCGAGAAGATGCCGGATGACAGCATCAGCATCGAGGATATGAAGCAGTACGGCTACAAATGGGGCGGGATGCTGCCCATGCGGGAAGAGGCTGCGGCTGAGGTCATGAAGTCGTGCCAGATTTACCGGCTGTACGGCGACGATACCGAGGGGCTGGTTCTGGACGCTAAGGAGATCAAGGAACACGCCGCAAAAGGCGGTATCTTCGGTGTGGAGAAAGCGGATTGGGTGTCCGTGCTGGAAAAGCAGAATCCGCTCAAAGCCGCTGAAATGTCTCTTGAGGATGACTACGGCATGATTGACGGGATTATCAACAACGGTCCGAGGGAAGACAAGGCGAGCGAAAAGGGCGGGAAAGCCTCTATCATGGATCGGCTGAAATCCGCCAAAACCGCCCAGCAGACGGATAAGCCTTCTCCCCACAAGGAGAAGAAGAGCGAGCGTGAGTTATGAGCCGGAGTAAGAAATGGAAGCTCGAATGGAGCTTCTTTTTAGGCAGCGACGGTCGGCGCAAATACAACGACCTGTGCCGCCGCTGTGTTCATCCTTGCAAGCAGAGCTTCCGCGCCGTTATCCTTGCCTGTCCGCATTACTTTTCCAAGCGCTCGGGGCAAAGCCAAAATCTGTCGTGATAAAGGTTGAAAATCGCTGATTTCCTGCCCTCTGAGCAGAGATGAAGCGTTGCCCCGTATGTTTTCCCGTCGAAGTCCGTAATGCCCAAAATGTCAGAATAAAGGTCGATTTTCTATCAAAAGCGAAGAGCCTCGGTCGATGCCCTTGCGGGTGTCGGCTGAGGCTCTTTTTTTGTGATTCTTTCACGAATTTTGCCCGCACTATGTCGCTAATACATTGAGAGTGGATTAGCGTTTCTGTATAACTGTGTCGCTTGTCCATATAATTACTATGAACGATACAGAAAAGGGCATGGTAGTTGTCATGATAGATAAGCGAATAGGCAAGCGGATCAAGCAGTGCCGCGAACGCCTCGGTCTTACGCAGGAAGAGTTTGCCGAAAAGACCGGATTCACTGCAAACTATATTTCAACCTTAGAACGGGGCGCATCTTTTCCCCGTTGTGAAAATTTGATATTGTTGCTTAACGCTCTTGAGGTATCTGCGGATGCCATCTTCTGTGATGTACTCGACCACACGACAGAGTATAAGGCAACACAGCTCTCGAATGAATTGGGCACCCTTTCGGTTGATGCTCAAAATCGCATTCTCCAAATAGTTGAACTCCTGATCCGTCAAGAAAAAGAGAATGAAAAATAACATTCGTCATTGAACTGCGCTTATTCGGCGCAGTTTTTTCTTTTACCGCGTATTTCGACTGACTTCTGCATCTCTTCATGCTATACTATGGATAAGCGAATGAGAATAACGCTAAAACACATAGTTGGAGAGATGAGATATGAAGACAAAGAAATGTGCATTTACCGGCCACAGACCCAAGAGCCTCCCGTTTGGATTCAATGAGGCAGACGAAAGATGTATTGCACTCAAGCAGAAGCTCAGAAATGAAATAATCAGGCAGATTGAAGAGAATGGTGTTACGCACTTTATCACCGGTATGGCAATCGGCGTTGATATGTTTGCGGCTGAGATTGTCCTTGGCTTGAAATCGGCTTATAATGGCATTACGCTTGAGTGTGCCATCCCTTGCGAAACACAAGCTGAGAAATGGAGCGAGGCGCTCAGGGATCGGTACTTCGATATAGCCTCCAAATGCGACAAAGAAACGCTTTTGCAGCAGCGTTATACCCCGGATTGTATGCACAAGCGCAATCGTTATATGGTGGACCAGGCTGATTACATTATTGCAGTATGGAACGGTAAACCGAGTGGCACAGGGAAAACCGTACAGTATGCGCAACAGCAGGGTAAGCCGGTGCGTGTCATCAATCCCATAACGCTTGTGGTAGAAAACATATAATCTGGTAATTAGCCAGCAATGAATTGACTAAGCCGCAGTTCCCATTGTGGGGACTGCGGCTTATTCTTTATTCTGAGATCAATTTTTCCCTATAAGGGATGTCGAAAAGAATCCGGTGGTAGTCGAGAAGGCGATGTTTATTAAACAGCTTTTCGGCAAGCCGAACCACTGGATGATTAAGAATCTCATCTGCAATTCCATTTTCATTGATGAACCTAGCCCATTCAAAAGTGCCTTGAACAGCTTCGGACTCAATTACTACGGGGACGATGGCTTCTGTTAGCCGCATGGCAGGATCATTTTTGTATCGTTTACCTATCTCGCTCGGCTCACAGTTTTCATATTCATCAACATCACTGGACAGTATGGAATCAATCTTCATAAAATCATCAGGGACATCTCGTGTTAAGGTAAGCGCAATATCGCCCTTCCCGTCAGGTACGGTAATGTATTCGGCTATTTCAAGCTCGTAAGGCATCCCACCGATTTCCGCTGTCAGAGTAAACATCTGGCACAAATAAGCAGAGGTTTCATCCACCTTGTCCTCATTCATGAAACACAGCGGATTGTATTCTACGCATTCCCATTTGACTTTTCCCAATTCGGTCAGCTTGGCAATACTCTCTAATGTTTTCTTTTCCTCTTCACGCCATAATTCATCCATCATAATTTTACTCCTCCGCTTATTTTCGCTTGAACTCCAAGACCACATCGCCACTGTCGGTGATCCTCATCTGCATCGTTTTCACATATTGAGAAATGAATTGCTGTTTTTCTGCTGAACTCATTTCAATCCGTGTTGTGCGTATTGCTTCATCAAACATCTCAAATATGTTGAGTCTGACGGCATTGTCGATGTACCGATACATCTCCTTAAAGAGTGCGCCTTGCTTGATGTCTTCGGTATTCCCTGAATAGAAGTCATCTATGTAGCAGTAGAATATTCCGGCATCTGAAAGTGCATTTTTCAAGTCTGGCCCGCAGCTCTCCCGTTCGATCATGACAAGAAAACGGGCATCTTGCAGAGACGAAATCAGCCCCCAGTAGTCCGAGTCGCTTGACACAAGGATGAAGGAATCCACATTGTTTTTATAGTGTTCCTGACAGGTTCTTGAAATGAGCATCACATCAACAAGGGATTTATTTTGCTTCACTCGTTCGATCATCATGTGCTCAACAGGGATTGCGGTGAAGCTCTCCAAAATGCGCCACGCAGATGCAGCATGAACATCATCAAACAAGATGATTGAAGAAATCTTCTTTGTATATTGACGGTCAAGATTCCTCAGCGTTGCACAAAGTTTGTATGGGTCTGAATTTTCGCAATCTACCACGATGACAACTTTCTCGCTGCTTTCTATAAACTCATAGATGCTTCCCTTAACATAGCTCCCTGCATCTGATACCTTGCTATATTCTGTGAAATAGTCATTATTCCATTGGTAGAGCAAGGTGACAAATTTCTTGTCGTTATAGAGAATGTTCCCTTCTTCTTTAGGAGTCCAGTTGATATAAACCTGATACGGATAGAAAAGTAAATGCGAGTAGTAAATATCCGCAGCGGCCTTTGTCCCATCCTCTGTTAGACCATTGGGCATCACAAAAAGATTTTTTACATATTGCCAATTTAGCCAAAGAGGAAATAGCTTTTTGCAGTTGTTAATCCTATCAGCTATCAACTTGTTGATCTCAATAACATGATGGCAAAGTTTTTTGCTGCTCTTTCGGACAAAATTGACTCCATCAGCACTGAGCTGTGTCATGCTGGCTGGCGGAATATATTCAGGGAGATTGTAAATTGAAGTATAGTCAAACCGCATCTTTTCATTGATGTGTTTGAAATTCCGCTCTATGGCCGTTCGGATAATGCAAAGGTGGCGGATTATCCGAGCCGCCTTGTCCTGTTCAAGCCGTTCATAAACTTCCATTTTCGGCGGCTCGTGCTCATTCTCAAAAATCCGCTTTGGCACACCAATCAAATAGGCAATCTTAGAAATAATCTCATAGGTGCTGTCTTTATACCTTATTATATCTGCTTCGGGGACTTGAGCATTGACGATTCCAGTATCGCTGCCATCTGCAATCGTGATAATGCGCTCATCTTCATCCAGCTCTGTTGTTTCGCGGACATCCATATTATGTTCCTTTCGAGGCATAGCGTTGATAACGAACAGTAGACGATGAATGGTCATACAGTCATTACATTATCCGTCCACATTTCGCATTGGCTCATCACGGTCTGAACTGCGTCATCCATGCCCTCTGGCGGATACTTGTGTTTTTTGAGAAGGCGCTTGACCAACCGGCGCATACCAGCTCTGGCGCTTTCTTTCTTCTGCCAGTCTATTGTCCGATTCTTACGGAGCAGATCGGTCAGCTCTTTTGTAATGGCAATCAGTTCGTCATGCTCGTAGAAGTCTTTGATCGCTTGGGGCTTGGTCAAGGCATCGTAAAATGCAAGCTCGTCAGCGGTCAATCCCAGCTTTTCGCCCTCTGCGTTTGCATCGGCAATTTCTTTGGCAAGCTTCAAAAGCTCCTGAATGACTTCTTCATTGGTCAGCATCCCATTCAGGTATCGGTTCATTGCACCCTGAATAAGTTCAGAAAACTTCTCCGATTTGACAATATTAGTTCGCCGGTAAACCGACACCTGTTCGGCAATCAGCTTTTTCAAGAGTTCAACAGCAAGGTTTTTCTCCTTCATGTTGGCAATCTCTTCAAGGAACTTCGGATCGAACAGCGAAAACTCCGCCTTCACATCCGAGAAGAGATTGATTACGCCCTCGCTCTTGATACTGTGTTTCAGCAGCTCATTGATCCGCTCGTTTACTTCCGGCAGCGTAAACTTCTTACCCGTACCGCCGGACAGAAGCCGGACAATCATCGTTCGGACAGATTCAAAGAATGCTGCTTCAAAGCGTGTCTTTTCATCTACCAAGCTACCGCACAGCGAAAGTGCCTGTTTGAGAAGCAAAGCCTCCTTGATGTAGATATTTTGCGTCTTCTCCTTGTCGGGAAGGTCTTGCTCTGCAACGCTCTTGCCGAGGATGTAGTTTACACCTCCGGTAATCGCCTTCGCCTTATCGAGGTCAGTTCCAGTCATGAACTTATCGTAGTTATAACCGTAGAATAGGTCACGGCACACGGACAGTTTCTCAAGGAATTTCGGATATGCAGCCTTGCTGACATCCGTGTCACCGTAGTTCTTCTTGTCCCGCGCTGTGTAGTCATTCATAGCCTGTTTCAGCGCAGCAGCGATGCCCACATAGTCAACAACCAAGCCGCCTTCCTTGTCCTTGAAAACGCGGTTGACACGAGCGATAGCCTGCATGAGGTTGTGTCCGGCCATCGGCTTATAGACATACATTGTGGCAAGGGAAGGAACATCAAAGCCGGTCAACCACATATCCACAACGATAGCGATTTTGAGCGGCGAGTCGTTGTCTTTGAACTTTCTCGCCACATCTTCTTTGTGAGCCTTATTTCCGATTACTTCACGCCACTCTTCGGGGTCGTTGTTGCCCTGCGTCATGACAACTGCGACCTTTTCCGTCCAAGCAGGACGCAGTTCCAAAATCCGCTTGTATATCTTCATGGCGATGGGGCGGGAGTAGGCAACAATCATCGCCTTTCCGGTCAGAATATTGGCGCGATAGTTTTCGTAATGGTCGAGAATATCGTCTACCAGAGAACGGATCGTCTGGTCGGCCCCCAAAATTGCCTCCATCTGGCCAAGTTCTTTTTTGCTCTTTTCGATAACATAAGGATCGGCATTCTCTGCCATCAGGTCATACTCATCGTCAATAAGATGCAGCGTCTTTTCATCAAGCTTGAGATGGATGACGCGGCTTTCATAGTAAACCGGTCTGGTCGCTCCATCCTCAACTGCCTGAGTCATATCGTAAATGTCGATATAATCACCGAACACCTCACGGGTGCTCCGATCTTTAGAAGAGATGGGAGTTCCAGTGAAGCCAATGTATGTAGCGTTCGGAAGACTATCACGAATAATCCGGGCAGTGCCGATAATTGTCTTTGCTTCGACCTCGCCGTCTTCCTTCTGGCGCACTACAACTTTCTCTGTTAATCCGTATTGACTGCGGTGCGCCTCATCCGCCATGACGATGATATTCCGACGCTCAGAAAGAGGCTCATCGCTTTCCTCAAACTTCTGCATGGTTGTGAAGATGATTCCGTTTGCCTGACGGTTTGCAAGCAGTTCTTTCAGGTGGGTTCGGCTTTGCGCGTGCTGCGGCGTTTGGCGTAAGAAATCCTTGCAGCGGGCAAATTGACCGTAGAGCTGGTCATCCAAGTCGTTTCGGTCTGTGATCACAACGATTGTCGGGCTTTCCAATGCCTCTTGCAGATAGTGGGCATAGAACACCATAGACAGCGATTTCCCGCTACCCTGCGTGTGCCAGAACACACCGCCTTTGCCATCTGTGACGGTTGCCTTTTGGGTGGAAGCAATCGCCTTCTTGACGGCAAAATACTGATGGTAGGCGGCAAGCACCTTGAATGTTTTCTCGCCGTCCACATTGAAGCAGATAAAGTTTTTCAGGATGTCGAGGAAACGGTTCTTCTCAAACAGTCCCTCAAAGAAGGTGTCAAAGGCTGCGTACTGTGTGTTCTCGTAGCTGCCGTCCGTTGTTTTCCACTCCATGAAGCGGTCTTCACCGGAGGTGATGGTTCCGGCCTTTGAGGTGGTCATGTCGCTCATGACACAAACCTCATTGTAAATAAACATGGAGGGGATCTCGTACATATAGTTACGGAGCTGACGGTATGCGTCGGAAGCATCTGTCTCTTCGCGGGAGGGAGATTTCAGCTCCACTACGACAAGGGGCAGACCATTGATGAAGAGAATGACATCAGGGCGTTTTTCGGAATTTTCGATGAAAGTCCACTGGTTGGCAACGGTAAAGTCGTTATTGGCAGGATTTTTGAAATCAACAAGGTAGACGAGGGTGGAGCGTTCCTCGCCATTTACAAAGTATTTTACAGAGATACCGTTTTGCAGATAGTCGGTAAAGGTCATGTTCTTTTGCAACAGCGAGCCAGACTCAAAGTTCTTGAGCTTGTAGATGGCCTCGTTGATAGCATCCAGAGGCAAGCCCTTATTGATGCGCTGTAAAGCGGGCAACAGAACATCCTCATAGAGCGGAGAGTGATAATCACGCTCTACATCCGGTCCGTAGACATAGGTGTAGCCAAGTCCTTCATTGAGTAATTGGAGAACTGCATTCTCGTAATTTGATTCGGTATAATATCCTGCCATTTCCGTTGCTCCTTTGTTTGATCTGCTGTGTTATCATCTAACCCTTTCTGCAATCGTGTCAAGCTGTCCTGCGATCACAGCGAACTCGCAGTTCATATCAAGCGTTTTTACGCTGATCTGATTGCCGCTCATCTGGTAATCTCCATCCGGCTGAACGGCATCATCTGTCTTGGCGTATAGAAGCATCCCCGCTACCGTTTCTCCGGGCGCTGCATCCCAGTTCTTGACATAGGTGAAAATCTGATACAAATTCCCTGAGTGGAGCGTTTGCGTCATATAGGCTGCTTTCATCTGCATATTGTGCGTGTAGAACTTTGCGTCGATTATAAGCGTTTTTCCAGCTTTCTTGTTAGAAAGCACGATGTCGGACTGCATGGTAGGCAGAAGCGTTCTGTACCCATCTGTCACTTGCCAAGCGATTTGCGGGGAATACGCACGGATGTCCGGGTGCTCCCGCTGATAATAGCCCAGTATGAATTTCTCATACAGCTTTGCCATTGTCATGTCATCCGCATAATCCATAATACGGGAAGATCCGTCTGCGGTCGTTTGCAGCAGTCCTTTCAGAACAAACCGGCATATTTCAATTATCATCCGATAGGTCTGATTATTGCGGTCATATTGGATGTTCCAGTTGATGTTATGAGCGTCCAAAGTATCTACGCCATCGAAGAAGACAAGCAGCTTGCGGATTTCCTTCTTCCTCGCCTTGGTAATATCTGCACGGAGCAGTACGGCCATTGTCGTTTTGATAATGCGATTTGTATAGGCATTAACCGAAAACTCATCATAGGCGCAGACGAGCTGTTTTTTACGAAGGACTTGGGTTTTGATGGATTCTCCAATTTCAAGCTTGCCTCTTGGGGAAGCCAGCGGCTCTTCATTTGTTATGTACTGTCTGCATAAGCCCCGCTTAATCTGAACAGAAACGCCTTTGCATAGGATAGCGGCCAGCAGTTCTGCGGTATTTCGGAAATCCTCAGCGGCAACATCCTTATAGCCTTGCTCGTGCAACACTTGGAACGCATAGGCCAGCATATAGTAGATGTTGCGAATGGGAATCATTTGACCACCTCACGAAGAGTACGGCTCCAATCCTTGACTTTCGCGGCTTCATCAAACCAGTATTCTTTGAGCAGCGGGATCAGCTCAAACTCTACTACGGACTTCATCCAATCGTCTGTGACTGTGGCGTTCGTACAGAAATAACTATGGCCGATGCAGAAACCTTCGCCCAGCGAATCATCATTCGCTATCACATCATTAAGCTGCTCCACCGTGGCAATTAGCCGGTCAAACTTCGGGTTGTTGATCTTCGCCCTATATGCCCTGAAACCGGACGAGTTAAATGCCGGTGTCATCTCAAAGAAGGCAAAACGGCGGCGCAGTGCATAGTCCAGCATAGCAAGGCTTCGGTCAGCGGTGTTCATCATGCCGATGATGTAAACATTGCTTGGGATGGAGAACTGCTCGTCCGCGTAGAGAAGCTGCAACTCAACTCCGCGCTTATCGCTTTCAATGAGCATGAATAGCTCGCCAAAAATCTTGCTCAAGTTACCTCGGTTGATCTCGTCGATGATGAAGAAATAGGGGCGATCATCCTCTGATGCCTTGCGGCAGAACTCATAGAAAACGCCTTTCTTCAACTCGAAGCCTGTTTCCGTGGGGCGGAAGCCCATGATAAAGTCTTCGTAGCTGTAACTCTGATGGAATTGCACCATCTTGACGCGGTTCGTGTCTTTCTCGCCCATGATAGAATAGGCAAGCCTCTTTGCCGCAAAAGTTTTTCCGACGCCCGGTGCGCCTTGGAGAATCACATTCTTTTTCGTCAGCAAGAGAGCCTTGAGGATGTTGTAGCGGTCTTCATCCATAAACACATCATGCAGGAAATCGTCTGCGGTATATGGATCGTATGTCCGTTCTTCCTCGTCCTCATCACGGACAGCCGTATCACTGCTGTCTCCATCAAAAAGGGCCTGCGTCTTTTTCACGAAATCGGTATAAGGCGTTACATCGGTCAGGGTTTTCATCGCCAACTGCTCAGGATGCTCCCACAACCCCTTGTCAGTCCATCGGACGGTGCGGGTGTTACGGTAGTGCTCGCGGGTGGGATCATATACATATTCGCCCTCGACAACGCCTCTGCCAATGATTTCTTTTCTTCCTTTTTTGACGAAGATGATGTCGCCGGGCTTGATGTCATTTGCAAACTGCCATGTGGCGTGAACTTGGTTCTTATACGAGCTTGTCCCTCCGTAGACTTCCCGCATCTTCGCTCGCATTTCTTCCTTGGAGCTGTACTGCATGAGATCGCCCATGTCATCCCAGCCGATAGCCATAATACCCTCAGCATAATCGTTCTCCCAGTTGACGGAGCCATCGCCAGCAGCATACAGCCAATACCGGACGGCTGTGTCATCGACCGTGAGGGCAGTATCAGAGGATTCCTTCGGGATGATGCCCTCAAACATCTTCTCGCTGAAATCCATATCAATATTGTTGTCCTTGGCTACCTTTGTGCAGCCCCGGCGGATGCTGTTCGACTTGTTTCCGGTCTGCTCATAGTAATAGGTTATGTTGTCATGGGTGGCCTTTAAGGCATTGACCATGCGATCCTTGCCATAGTCCTGCCCAATATGGACGATGAAGTAAATCGTTGTTTCTGTATTGCCCCGGCGGGTGTACCTTGTTCCCTCCATCATGGATGCAAACAGCATGACCATGAGTTTATGGGATGTTTCCCCAAAGAATGGAATTTCTTTGCACATGGCCGCAACAGCATCATCAGAAGAAATCTCCCCATCATAAGCCAGCTTTGCATACTTGTAGACGGTCACTTCGCAATCATACTCAGGCCCCACATAATTCCTTACTCCGCCCTTTGCATCCAGGAACTCTTTGAGCATCTTGAGATCATTGAAATAACCGGCTGTGCGTTCCTCAGCGCGTTCCGACATCACATCATGTTTCAGATATTCGAGTATATCCTGCTTTGCCGCTGCCATCGACTCGTCGCTCTCAAAACACTTCCAGAAGGAGAGGGCAATGGTATTCTGATACAGGTAGAAGGCATCAGAAACATGGGTGCTGAGACTGCTTTCTGCCCAGTCAGGATGCTTCTCACGCAGATAATCCTTGTATTCTTTTCTGGCGCGACTGATTGTTTCTTGTATATCCATTGCACATACCTCCCATTTTCAAATCATATTATACCGCGTTTTGGCAGCGCGTGGTCGCTCACAATGCGACAAGGGCGATAAACGATAATTTAGCGGCTTAGAGCTGAATGTCGGTGACATCAATCTCGCCGGACATCAGCTTCGGGAGAATGGCATCCCTAAGAGCTGCAAGTCGGTTGTTTTCTTCTTGATTGGCGACAATAGCAGCAGCCATAGGCGTAATGAGACCATTGAAGCGATCCAGTGTTTCGTTGTCAGGCAAAAGCAGTTCCATTGCTTTTACACGATCTCTCGGTAACTCCGTCTGACCGGTGCTTCCTGTGTGAAGAGATTCAATTTCCTTTTCGTGCAGAATACCCCAAAGCCCAATATAGAAAATCAGGTTTTCTTTTGCCGGTCGGGCAATCGTTACATGAGAATCTACTGTGAGATTTTTGGGCTGAAACCAAACTTGCGCTGCTCGTCCTAAAGTTCCATCACCAGTAGAGTTAATCAGCAAGTCACCAAAACGAAGCCACTTCTCATTTATTATTTTCGGTGTGTGGGTTCGTGCAAGAGATAAATCAATCGTGTGGTTGCGAATACATTTCTGATTGATTACAATTTGGTCGGTATCATCAGCGTATTTGGGAGTTATACCACGACTTACCAGTGCCGTAATGTCTTCTAATGTGACATTCTCCCATTCATCCGGGGCTTTGCCTCCGAAGGGAGCACAATCGACAAACCACGATCTAAAAATCGCAGCGGCTTGCTGCTGTAAATTATCGTTTATTTTCTTATTCACGGATATTTTCTGTTGGATTGAGTCCAGCACAGCAACAATTCTTTTCTGTTCAGTCAAAGAAGGCAAATTTATATCTAATTGTTCTATCATTCCCTTTGTTAATGCGTTTCTCGTGGCTCCGGCAGATGCCAGTTGGAGTAAGTAGTCTTTCTTCCATTGCAAATAATAGAGAATATAACTGTTCAGAACCAGCTCTTTTTTCCCTCTTACTATGGCTACATGCTGATTTACTCGTGCTGGCAGAAAGGATGAATCCATGATACAAGCTCTTGCAACGGAATCACCAGTGATGTTCAAAAGAACATCATCGGGATGTAATTCTACATTCTTTAGCTTCTTTGCTTGTTCGTCGTTGATATGTACCAATCCATCGCTTGAGAAACTAAAATCCAGCACATTTTGGCTCCTCACCAGAGAAATGCCTTCATCAGAATATGCTTCTTTGCCTCCGCGTGGCGTTGCACCACTTCCTATCTTTTCACATACTTCTACAAACTTCACAATAGCCATTTTCACCATCCTATCCGATGTATTTTCTATGTGCCAGCTTCACATTTTGTTGCTTCACCATTGCGTAGTGCATGGTTGTATCGATCTTCTGATGCCCTAAGAGTTGCTGGACTTGCTCTATGGGCATTCCCTTATCTATGGCTGAGGTCGCCAGAGTTCGCCGGAATTTGTGTGGATGTACTTTGGGCAAACTCAAACTTTTTCCCAGCTCCCGAAGCCGTGTCTCCACGCCGCCGATCATCAGCCGGTCGTGTGGAGCTTTCAGCGAGACGAACAGTGCCGGGTTCGCATCCGTGCGCTCGCTGAGGTAGTTCTGCAAATGGATTTTTGTCCTTGCATCGAAGTAGACAAGGCGCTCCTTGTTGCCCTTACCGATTACAACACATTCCCGCTCATTGAAGTCGATGTCCTCCCGGTTCAGCATGACCATCTCTCCAACACGCATCCCAGAGGAAGCGAGTAAGTCAATGATTGCTAAATCCCTTGTGGTCGTGCAGCTATCCCGCATCAGCTCCAAAGCCTCGTCCGTGTAGGTGTCTTTGACCACCTTTGCTGTCTTTACCTTGTGAATCCGGCGTACCGGACTTTTCAAGATGAAGTCTTCGTCTTCAAGCCATGAAAAGAAGCTGGATAGTATGCGCCGAATGTTATCAATCGTCACCTTGCTGGATCTGCGTTGCGTCTGGTAGGTAGTCAGGTATTTGCGAAGGTCATCCGTTGTTATCTGACTGGCCTTCTTAGCGATGGCAGATAGCATGGATTCAATCGTCTTCCGATAATATTTCAAGGTTTTCTCGGAGCAGCCCTCAATGCGCTTGGCAGAAATGAACGCTTCGACGGCATCCCGTTCTTCCTGCTTTGGGGTGGTATCTTCATAACTTACGCTCACGCCTCGTAGCGCCTCGCTCAAAGCGTCACCCAACTGTAATAATTGTTCATTGTTGAGATACGGCAGCATTTTGCGCTGTACCTCGTGGATAAGTTGTTCTTTCATCGTCGTTCTCCTTTGTATTTAAGAGAACGATGAACAGTGGCAGTTCCTTTGAAGTGACTCTCGCCACTGATGAGAGTGAATAAGGCGGTAAACGATAATTTACAGCAGCAAGTCATGGCGCTGTATAGGCAAATGTTCATCGAAAATACCAGCGCTGCGAGGCGTGTGTGCCGCGCAGATGAATACTTCGATATTTCGATTGGAAAAACGCCGCCTCGCAAAGAGCCACAGTGGTTTTCTGAAAATCCCGCAGATTGTGTATGGGTTGCGATTTCTGACATGGGAAGCTGCGGATTGTTCATTGCCAACAGTTCAGAATACTTGACTCACGAAGCAGTAGAAAAATTCAATGTCAAGGTTGTTCCAGACAACACCGTCCTGCTGAGTTTTAAGCTAACGGTTGGTCGTATCGCAATCACAGATGGCGAAATGACCACAAACGAGGCGATTGCCCATTTCAAAACAAACAAACCGAAAATCAACGAATACCTATTTTGCTATTTGAAGAATTTTAACTACCAAACTATGGGCAGCACATCCTCCATTGCAACAGCGGTAAATTCAAAGATTATAAAAGGGATGCCGTTTGTAGTACCGACCGATAGTGAGCTGGAAGCATTTCATGGATTCGCTGGGCCAATTTTTGCTATGATTAAGAGCAATCAGCGTGAAAACAACCGATTGGCGACACTCCGAGATACACTACTACCAAAGCTCATGTCCGGCGAGATTGATGTCTCTGCCATTCAGCTCTAAGCCGCTAAATTATCGTTTATCTTCGTGTTTGCCT
>OGPL01000653.1_pt1 | contig 35840 bp, 20 predicted proteins | sample 1552901 | NCBI WGS metagenome assembly OGPL01 (sample SAMEA2580244, study PRJEB22360) | human gut metagenome | biome: human gut; feature: human-associated habitat; material: faeces | place: Denmark | collected 2008/2010 | reverse complement strand
GCGTTTTCCATCTTTATGAAAGTCGCGTTTATGGTTCTCGGGGTGGTCGGCGTCATGCCGCTTTGGCTGGCGGTGTTCGCGGACGTCGGCGTCATGCTTCTGGCGGTGCTCAACTCCCTGCGCATGCGTCTGGCCGTGCGTCTTGCGTCAGTCGCGCCGGAGAAGGCCCGCGCGGAGTTCCGGAAGGCGGCCGCTGACCCGTACGGGGTGATCGAGGTCAATACGAACAATGCGGCGGTCGAGACTTCGGGAATCTACTCGAATCCGCTCGGCGCGATCAACCGGAGCTGGAACGAAGCCGTCATGAACGCCTCGATGGAGTCCGTGCTGACCGGGTTCGGCGATCCGCGTATCGCGAAGTTTTTCGAACCCTGCGCCGAGGATCTCGTTATTGCGAATGACGGCGGGGAATCCGTTTCCGTTACGTTGAAAGGACAATATCACGGCGTCCGTCAGGGAACCGCCTTTTCGCATAACTATTACGCCGCCTTTTCGCGGCTTACCGTCGAGCCGACGACCGAAGTCGTGCTGATGTCTGCGGCCGAAGTGTGGTTCCTGCGCGCCGAAGCCGCCCTGCGGGGATGGACCGATGAAGACGCCGGAACGTGCTACCGCGCCGGCGTCTCCATGTCGTTCGCCCAATGGCAGGTGTCGGGTGCGGAGCAGTATCTGGAAAGCAACGCTTCCGCGGCCGATTACCGCGACCCGATCGCCCCGGAGAACGATATTGCGGCCCGGTGCCGCGTGTCGCCCCGCTGGGACGAGTTGGCGGCCGCCGAGATCGGACTCGAACGGATCATTACCCAGAAGTGGATCGCCATGTATCCCGAAGGCTGCGAAGCTTGGGCCGAGCAGCGGCGGACGGGTTATCCGCGTCTGTTTCCGGTGCGCTTCAACCATAGCAAGGGCCAGAGCATCGACACCGAGACGATGATCCGCCGCCTGCCCTATCCCGCGACGCTCGAAACCTCGGACCCCGAACAATACGAAATGCTTCTGAAAGAGCTTGGAGGTCCCGATCACGGCGGCACCCGCCTGTGGTGGGACACGGGGCGCAATTTCTGAGACTTGTCCGTCGGCCGGAAACTGAAACACACCGCTTTTGCGGTGTGTTTTTTTGTTGTGTCCGGCGACGTCCGGCCGATTGTTCGTGTGCGGTGATGCCCTGCGGCGTTGCCCGGCTTCTGGGTTTAGCCCCGGCTCTCCATGCTGTCTACCGAGGGGTTGACCGCCACGACGTCCTGTTCGATCTGCTGCCGGGAGGGAGTTCCGTTTGCGGATGCGGGGGCGATGGGGCCGTCGTCGGAAATGTCGTCCGGCGTGATCTGGGTGCGCGTGGTTTCCTGAGTCTGCTGCGGATCGGCGGAAGGCTGTCCCACTTGCATTCCGCCCTTGTTTTCCCGCAGAGCTTCCTTGTCGTATGCAGGTCGTTTCATAATTCGAATTCTTTTTTTTGTTCCGCGTGCAAAGGTCATACCATAGGGCGGCCCGCTGCGGGATATCGTCTCCGACGGGAATTTGCACGGAATTTGGGGCGGGTGCAAAGGTATTCACCGTAAACCGGACGATTATGAAAACAAGGAATTTGTTGCTGGGTATGGCCGCTGTCTGCGGCGGTTCCTTTCAGGCGGTCGCCTGCACGGGCATCGCGCTCACGGCTGCTGACGGCAGTTATGTGCAGTCGCGCACCATCGAGTGGGCCCGCGGCGTTTTGCAGAGCGAATACGTCGTCATCCCGCGCGGTCAGCGGCTCCGCTCCTTCACACCCTTGGGAGCCGACGGCATGACCTTCACGGCCAAATACGGCGTCGTGGGGCTGTCCGTCGTGCAGAAGGAGTTCATCGCCGAGGGGATCAACGAAGCGGGATTGTCGGCCGGGCTCTTCTTCTTCCCGCAATACGGAGGCTACGAATCCTACGACCCCGACCGCAACGACCGCACGCTGGCCGATTTGCAGGTAGCGGCATGGATGCTGACGCAATTCGCCACGATCGACGAAGTGAAGGCCGCCGTGGCATCGGTGCGCATCGTCGCGCTGGAAAAAAGTTCGGTCGTGCACTGGCGCATCGGAGAGGCTTCGGGACGGCAGGTCGTGCTGGAAATCGTCGACGGCGTGCCGCATTTCTACGAGAACGAGGTCGGCGTACTCACCAACGCTCCGGGCTTCGAGTGGCAGCTCACGAACCTCGACAACTACGTGAACCTCTATCCCGGTGATGCCCCCGTCCGACAACTGAGCGGCATCACGCTGCGCCCCACCGGCAGCAATTCGGGATTTCTGGGCATTCCGGGCGATGCGACGCCGCCTTCGCGTTTCGTGCGCGCCGCCTTTTACCGCGCCACGGCGCCGCAGCGCGCCACAGCCTTCGGAACGGTGCTGCAATGCTTCCACCTGCTCAACTGCTTCGACATCCCCATCGGCATCGACCACCCGCAGGGCGACGCGCCCGACATCCCGAGCGCCACGCAGTGGACTTCCGCCATCGACCTGACCCACCGCAGGGTCTACTACAAGACGGCCTACGACAATTCGATCCGCTGCATCGACCTCGCGGAGATCGATTTCGGACGGGTGAAATACCAGTCCCACCCGCTGGACGAGGTGCGCGAACAGCCCGTCGTGAAGATCTCGGTCACGCACTGAGACGCACGGGTCACGGTTGGAGGAGCGCTTCGGCCGTCTCCCCGACCGCCTCTTCGTCGGCATCGCCGAGGCTGAACTCCCTGTCGGCGAAGAGTGCGGCCAGCCCCGTGATCTGTTTGAGCCGCAGCAGTTCGTCGCGGTCCATCCCGATATGGCGCATGATCCACTGGTCGGACATCTGCGCCCGCGTCAGTTCGGCGACGATCTCGCTCATCAGCTCGATGTTGTGCGTGCCGCGCGCCCGATTGTGGCGAATGGTCGACGCCATGCGGTCGGACAGATCCTTGTCGATCACGGCCACGGGCAGCAGTCCCCGTTCGCGCTCGTAGATGCGCTTCGAGGTTTTGAGCACCAGGTAACGATGATAGCCGTCCACGAGTTCGTAGCGGTCGTTCGCCGCATCGTAGTAGCAGACGCACGGCATCGTATAGCCGTCCTCCCAGATCGACAGTTCCAGCAGCCGCATTTCGGGCGGCGCGACGACGTTGGGGTTGTAGCTGTTCGCCACGACCTTCTCCACCGGAACGGCCCGGACGCCGTAGACCGGACTCCGGTACTCCCCGTCCGGTTCAGATTCGTAACAACGCTTCATATTTCTCCATGATTTTCTTGCGGCGCAGCCTCTCGCTCTTGTTGGGCGAGAATCCCATATATTTGCAGGCGTGGTCGTTTTTGAGGATGCAGATGCAGATACGCTTGAAGGTCGGCAACTGGCTGAACTCGGAAATATCCAGATCGTCGAGATACTCCATGCGCACCTGCCGCTTGTCGGTGCGGTAACCGCTTCGGCCGCCGACCTCGATCGGAACGCCGGCCTTGCGCAGTTTGGCGATGGTCGTCTCGGCGAGGCATCCGCCCTTCTCGCGCCAGAAACGGATGCTTACGGAGAGCTTTTCCAGATAGTTCCGGCGGGTCTCGGCGGGAAGCGTGGCGAGCAGGAAGTGCATGTAACGCTCCCACGTCAGCCCCTTCGGCAGGCGTGCGGACTGCCAGCCGAGCGCCGACGTCCGTCCGTACAACGCCGCGAAATTGACGCCGTTGACCCGTCCGATCATACGCCCCCACATGTCGGGGTCGATCGCCTTGTAGAGGTGCAGGCTCGACAACGCCTGCGAAATGAAGGGGCTGGCCACGCGCTGGGTGTCCAGCGGTACGCCGGCACGGTGGAAGAGGTCGTCCAACCGGTTATAGGGCCACCCGAACCGTCCGTTGGCCGTCCACACGTCGGTCGTCAGCCAGTCGTAGATCGGATAGGCGTTGCATATTCCCGCGTCGGCCCATTGGCGTATCCAGCGCCGCCCCTCGAAACGGTGGTGGTTGCGGTCGCTGTATATCGTGCGCCAGCGGTTGAAACTCTCCTGCGTGCGAATGCCGATCAGGCAGCAGGTGCGCGTCGCGCCGCACCGCCGGTGCAGCCACTCGGCGAACCGGTTCTGGAACTCGTAGTCCCACATCTCCTCGCTGAAAAAAGGGAAACTGCCGCGCGTGTAACTTCCGGCCGGCATCGCGCGAACCCACAACTCCCGCTTGCCCTCCTCCCACGGGCGCCAGTAACGCTGGAACATGGAGGCGCAGGTGGGCACCTTGAACGGGACGCAGACCCGATAGACGTCGAGGATGTCGGGATTCGACGCCAGCATCCGGTCCACGTAAGAGAGCGTGTCGCGGTACTGGATCTCGTAATCCATGTGAAATACGCCGATGCGGCGTTTCAACCCATACCGCCGGATGTAGTCGATGCAGAGATTGAGCAGCACGCCGCTGTCCTTGCCTCCGGAGAAGGAGACGTAGACGTTGTCGAAGGCCTCGAAAACGGTTTTCAGCCGCCGTTGTGTCCGCTCGTAGACGTTCATGGCCGGCGGTTTTTCCCGTATTCCATGGCCACGTACTCCTTCCACTCCCGCACAGGCACGAACCCTTCGGCCCGGAACACCTCCGCATGGCGGGTCAGCGTAACGGAACGGATCGTATAGTCGCGGTGGTAGCAGCGCACGATCTCCTGCAAAAAACGGGCGATCAGCCGCGGATCGTCGCCCGACACGTAGTAGTTGTTGATTTTGGCGATTCCGCCGTCGGTAATCTCCACCGGCACGAATCCGAAGACGATCTCCCCCTCCCAGGCGACGAACCACGTGTGCGAACGCGACGTCCAGAACGGATAGTTGTTGTTCTGGCGCAACACGCTGCGCCGCATGACCAAAGGTGCGACGAGCGCATAGAGACGCGGGGAGGTTCCGTCCAGTTTCTCGACAGTCATATTCGGGAATCCACTCTTTTAGACCGAATGTTATATATTTACGACTGAACAGGTTGTATCCGTACTTGTTCACCACAAATATAAAAAATATCGTCCGTTTTCTCAAATTTTCCGACGGGATAAATCCTTCCGTACAGTCGGCGACATCGCAGAAACAGGCCGAATCCCCGTCTGCGGCTTTCGATTCGAATCCGAATCCGATCGAATCGACAGGAGATGAAAAAGCACCGGCAACCATACCGGAGCGCCGTTTCCACCGGATCAGGCCCAGAAAAGGGAGATATACTTAAATATTTTAATATCGTTTCCCCTCCCCTTCCCTGCCGGCCTCCGCACAGTCGCCGCATAATCGGCTAACCGACAATCATCCCCTGCCATATTCTGCATTTCCGAACGGTTCGGGAATCCGCGAACGAGATATTAAAAAATAATAAATACTAAAAATATCCCGCAAATTTGTTTTTTCAAACAAATAATTTTAATTTCGTAAAACAGTTTCAATACGAAACCAAAACAGGAAAGACAGATAATATCGAGCAAAACACTAATTATCAGAATAATTAACCGCTAATATTCCATGTAATCATCCATCAACCGAAAAACTAAGTTTCAAAATGAAAGACACGATCAAGTACTTAGTATGGATCTTCGCCATCGTCCCGTTCCTGATCGCCTGCGGCGACTCGAACACCGACGACGCCCCGACGGACGACTTCGACGTGCGGTTCGAACTGCCTGCAACGGTCGACGTCGCCAAAGGCGGAGAACTGACCTTCACGGTAAAGGAGGGGAAATCCCCGCTGACTACCGATTCGTTCCTCTTGGAGGGGGGGGGAATTTCCTACCTCTGCCCCATCCTCAGAACATCTTCTGAGAGTTTTACCGTCCGCTTAGCCGACGAGTGCGAATCCGGTTCCTACACAGCCTACCTCAAACGGGACGCACGCAAGAAATCGATCGGCAAAATCTACATCAACATCGTCGACAAGATCGACTTTGAACCGAGCGCCGGCACCACGGTCTTCGGTCTGGTATCTTCGGAGGAAGGTCCCGTCGCGAACGTCGTGGTATCCGACGGCACCGAAGTGACCGTCACCGACGACAAGGGCATCTACGAACTCAAATCGGCCAAGAAGTGGGGCTATGTCTTCATCTCCGTCCCCAGCGGCTACGAAGTAGCGGCGGAGGGCGTGTTCCCGCAGTTCTACCAAACGCTGAAAGGAGCAGCCGACGTCGTGGAACAGAAGGACTTCAAACTCACGAAGGTCGACGGACAGGATCGCTACAAGCTCTTCCTGCTGGGCGACATGCACCTGGCCAACCGCACCAACGACGCCGCCCAATTCACCCAGTTCACCACCGATCTGAACGCCTACATGGCCCAGCACAGCGGCCAGAAGATGTACGCCCTCACGCTGGGCGACATGACGTGGGACCTCTACTGGTACAAAAACAACTATGCGCTGCCCCAGTACCGGGAGACGATCAACCGCCAGGTCAAGAACCTGCAAATCTACCACACCATGGGCAACCACGACAACGACTTCATGACCACGTCCGACTACGACGCGGCCGTCAAGTACGTGGACTGCATCGGCCCGACCTTCTACTCGTTCAACATCGGTCAGGTGCACTACGTCGTCATGGACAATATCGATTGCAGCGCATACGACGGAACCGACTCGCGCAACTACGTCAAGAAGCTCTCCAACGAACAATTGAAGTGGCTCGCCAAGGATCTGGCGTACGTCGACAAGTCGACGCCTCTGCTCGTGGCCATGCATGCGCAAATATACAAGCCCACGAGCACGGGCTTCGCCTTCGACCACGACTCGGCCAACACCGAGGCGCTGCTCGCGGCGCTGGACGGCTACGAAGTCCATTTCGTGACGGGACACACGCACAAGGTCTACAACATCACCCCCGACGACGACGTGGTGAAGGGACGCGATATCCACGAACACAACTCCGGCGCGATCTGCGCATCGTGGTGGTGGTCGGGCAACCTGACTCCCGGCGTCCACGTCAGCATCGACGGCGCCCCGGGCGGCTACGCGATCTGGGATATAGACGGAACCGATTTCGCATGGCTCTACAAATCCACCGGCTGGCCCGAGGAGTACCAGTTCCGCAGCTACGACCTCAACAACGTATCGTTCTCGATGGACGACGTCCCCAACATTCCCTCGAACGTACTGATCCAGCTCGCCTACAAGAAATACGTCAACGCCTACCCCGAAAACTCGGACAACGAAGTGCTCATCAAGATCTGGAACTGGAACAGCAACTGGGAGCTGAGCGTCGTCGACGAGCGGGGCAAGACGCTCGAATACACGCCGGTATGGGCATACGATCCGCTCCATATCGCAGCGCTCTCCGTGCCGCGCTTCAACAATTCCGGCATCACCTCCACGCCCTCGTTCGTCACGGAATCGGCCACCAACTTCTTCAAGGTGAAGGCCGACGACGCCGACGTCGACCTGACGATCACCGTCAAGGACGAATTCGGGCACACGTGGACCGAGGAGATGCAGCGCCCGAAAGCCTTCTCGACGGATGCCTACAAACTCAGATGATACATAACTAACCTTTCACTAACCAAACCTTACTTCTTATGAAAGTATTCAGACTATCGGTTCTGTCTCTGGTTCTGACCGTGTCGGGAGGTATCCTGGCCCTGGCCGCCCAGAATAGAACGGTATCGGGAAAAGTCCTCGATGCCCAGCAACAGCCGATCGTGGGAGTAGCCGTTCTGGTCGACGGAACGACCCGGGGTACTACGACCTCCGAAAACGGCAGCTTCACGCTCGACATTCCCGCCGGCGAAGTCGTCCTGAACGCCACCTATCTGGGCTACATCCCCCAGAAAGTGACGGTGCCCTCGTCGAAGAGCGAAGTCACGATCTACCTCCAGGAGGACGCCATCCAGCTCGAAGAGGCGGTCGTCATCGGTTACGGTACGCAGAAGCGCGTCAACCTGACGGGCGCCGTCTCGACGGTGAGCAGCAAGGAACTCGAAAACCGCGTCACCCATTCGGTGACCAACATGTTGCAGGGTTCCGTAGCGGGCCTGAACATCACCACGTCGTCGGGTAAACCCGGCAGCACGCCCTCGATCAACATCCGCGGCGTGAACTCGGTCAACTCGGCCGACCCGCTCGTGCTGATCGACGGAGTCGTGGGCGACCTGAACCGCGTCAACCCCAACGACGTCGAGTCGATTTCGGTCATCAAGGACGCATCGGCCGCCGCCGTCTACGGCGCCCGCGCCGCATTCGGCGTCATCCTCGTGACGACCAAGTCGGGGTCGGCCAAGGACGGCAAGGCGACCGTGCGTTACAGCGGCCGCTTCGGCTGGGAGGAAGCTACGACCTCGACCGATTACGAAAACCGCGGCTACTGGTCGGTTTACGAAGTCAACCGCTTCTGGCAGGTCGAACAAGGTACCAAATACATCAGCTACACCGACCACGACATGCAGCAGTTGCTGGCGCGCGTGAACGACAAAACCGAGCATCCCGACCGCCCGTGGGTCGTCGAAGATGTGCGCAACGGCCGCAAGCAGTGGGTCTACTACGGCAACTACGACTGGTGGGACATGCTCTTCCGCGAGAAGCGCCCCGTACAGCAGCACAGCGTCTCGCTGAGCGGCGGAACGAAAGACATCAAGTACTTGGTTTCGGGCGCCTACGACCGTCAGGCCGGTATGCAACGGGCTTTCCCCGACATCTACAACAAGTACAACCTGCGTTCGAAGATCGATTTCCGGATCAACAAGTGGGCTACGCTCTCGAACAATACGTCGTTCTTCAGTTCGAACTACAATTCGCAGGGCGACAGCGGCATCGACAATACGCTCCGCTACGGCTCCGTCCACGCGCTGGCCTGCTATCCGATGCAAAACCCCGACGGGTCGTGGCTTTACAGTTCGCCCTACCAGACCTACAAGATCGCCAACGGCCGCCACATCATGCTCAACGAGGGCACGCACCGCAACGTCGACCGCCGGAGCGACTTTTCGAATACTACGCGACTGGTCATCACGCCGTTCAAGACGCTGAGCATTACGGGCGACTTCACCTACCGCCTCTATCAGGAACGCAACACGAGCAGAAGTTCGCCGCTCTCCTATCGTGAATATCCCGACGGCCCCATGCTGGAATACAACACCGGCGCCGGCCTGAACCGGCTCGACGAAGAGGTCAAAACGCGCAACTACTACTCGACCAACGTCTTCGCCAACTACGACGAGACCTTCGGCGGCGCGCACCACCTCTCGGGAACATTCGGCATGAACTACGAGACATGGGCCAGCAAGAACATCTCCGTCGGAGCTGAACAACTCCTGTCGGTCGATCTGGACGACCTGAATCTCGCCACCAAGGTCGGCTCCGAAGACGCCTACGGCGGCGGCCAGAACGAATACGCCCTGCTGGGATTCTTCGGCCGTATCAACTACGACTACAAGGGCCGCTACCTCGTCGAAGTGAGCGGTCGTTACGACGGAACGTCGCGTTTCGACTCAAACAGCCGCTGGGGCTGGTTCCCGTCGGCGTCGGTGGGTTGGCGTATCTCGGAGGAACCCTTCTTCGGCCGTGCGAAGAACGTGGTCGACAACCTCAAACTGCGCGCCTCGTTCGGTTCGCTGGGCAACCAGAACGTAGCGTCCTATTACCCCAACCTGCGGCTGGTCACGCGCCACGATTTCGGCAGCTTCACCTTCGGCGACGGCAGCGTGGGCAAATACACCTCGCTGGGAGCGCCGGTCGCTTCCGACCTGACGTGGGAGACCGCCCAGCAGTGGGACCTGGGTCTCGACGTATCGATGCTGGGCAACCGGTTCAACCTGACAGCCGACATCTATATGCGCGACACGAAGGACATGCTGACCGACGGCATCGCACTGCCCGGCGTCTACGGCGCCTCCCTTCCCGACATGAATGCAGCCGACCTGCGCACCAAGGGATACGAGCTCACCGTCAACTGGCGCGACCAGTTCCAGCTGGCAGGCAAACCGTTCGAGTACAGCGTCGGATTCAACATCAGCGACTACAAGAGCGTCATCACCAAATACGACAATCCCAACAAATCGTTCGATAAGGATTACTACGAGGGCATGGAGATCGGCGAAATCTGGGGCTTCGTCACCGACGGATTCTTCAAGACCGACGAGGAGGCCAAGGCCTACTCCAAAGAGGTCGACCTGACTTACAGCAGCGGCCGCCTGACCGGAGGCTGGCTGGCCGGCGACCTGAAATTCGTCGATCTGAACGGCGACGGCTTCTGGAATGAAGGAGGTAAAACCGTCGACCAACCGGGCGACCGCAAGATACTGGGCAACTCGCGCCCGACATTCTCCTACGGCATTAACGGAAGCATCCGCTGGATGGGCTTCGACGCTTCGGTCTTCTTCCAGGGTACGGGCAACCACTATTGGTACCCCAACGGACAGACGATGAACTTCTGGGGCTGCTACTCCGCCTCCTACCTCTCCTTTATGCCGATCGATTTCCACGGCAAGGTATGGTCGGAAGACAATCCCGACGCCTATTTCCCGCGTCCGCGCGCCTACTCCGCAACGGGCGGTTATCTGGCCAAGGTCAACGACCACTATCTGCAAAACATCCGTTACCTGCGCCTGAAAAACCTGACCGTGGGTTACACCATCCCCGTGAGCCTCACGAAAAAAGCCGGCATCGACCAGATCCGCGTCTACTTCTCGGGCGAGAATCTCGCCTACTGGTCGCCGCTCAAAAAGAACACCAAATACGTCGACCCGGAAGCCGCTATCAACCGTTCGAGCCATGCCGAGTTCAACCGCGTTTACTATCCGTGGCCCAAAACCTTCATGTTCGGCATCGATGTCACTTTCTAATTCTAAATTTCGAATACAATGAAACGATTAATCATATTGGCCCTTACGCTGACCGTAGGATTGTCGGCCTGCGACGTACTCGATCTGGAGCCTAAAGACCGCGTCACGCAGTTCGACTACTTCAAGACCGCCAATGATCTCGAACTGTTCTCCAACCCGTTCTACAACAACCTGCTGGACAAGGAACCCTTCGACGAACAGAGCGATCTGCTCGTCCAGAACACCCTCTCCGCCATTCTCTTCGGCGGCAGTCATCGCACCGTGCCCGAATCGGGCGGAGGATGGTCGTGGACGGATCTGCGCCGCATGAACACCTTGTTGGAATACGCCGACATGTGCGAAGACAAGGAGGCCGTCACCAAGTACACCGCCGTGACGCGCTTCTTCCGCGCCTTTTTCTATTTCGAAAAGGTAAAGCGTTTCGGCGACGTACCCTGGTACGACATCCAGCTCGGTTCAGCCGACGAGTTGCTCTACAAGCCCCGCGACTCGCGCGAACTGATCCTGACCAAGATGCTCGAAGACATCGACTACGCCATCAACAGCGGCGGCCTGACCGAATCGGCTGCCGACCCGTACCACGTCAACAAGTGGGCGGCACTGGCGCTCAAAGCGCAGTTCTGCCTCTACGAGGGAACCTACCGCAAATACCACAACCTCAACCTCGACGGCCACGATGCGAACTTCTACCTCGATCTGGCTGCCAAGGCCGCCCTCGAAATCATCGAAAAGGGCCCCTACAAGCTCTATCAGACCGGACACCCCGAAAAGGACTACCTGACGCTCTTCGCCCAGAAGGACGCCAGTCCCGAAGAGTACATTCTGGCTATCAAGTTCGACTACGCGATCGGCGCGCGCCACAACGCATCGGCCTATACGCTGCTGCCGACGCAGGGACGGCCGGGCCTCACCCGCAAGTTCATCAATACCTATCTGATGGACAACGGCACGGCCTTCACCGACAAACCCGGCTGGCAGGAGATGCAGTTCATCGAAGAGACGGACGGCCGCGACCCGCGTCTGGCGCAGAGCATCCGCACTCCGGGCTACACGCGAATCGGACAGACCGAAGTCGAAGGGCCGATGTTCGAAACTACCGTCACCGGCTACCAGCCCGTCAAGTTCGTACAAGACCCCACGTCCAACAGCAACAACAACGACCGTGTGGACTCTTCGGACTGCGATATGCCCGTCTACCGCTTCGGCGAAGTGCTGTTGATCTATGCCGAAGCCAAGGCCGAACTGGGCACGCTCACGCAGGACGACCTCACGATCTCCATCAACAAACTTAGAGACCGCGTCGGCATGCCGCCCCTCGATATGGCCAAGGCCAACGCCAAACCCGACTGGTATCTTTCTTCGGAAGAATACGGTTATCCCAACGTGACGGGGGCCAATGCGGGCGTGATTCTCGAAATCCGCCGCGAGCGTACGATCGAGCTGCTGCAAGAGGGACATCGTTTCGAAGATCTCGTCCGCTGGAAGGCCGGTACCTGCATCGATCAGGCGATCACCGGCATGTATTTCCCCGGCCCGGGCGAGTACGACCTTACGGGCGACGGCAAGGCCGACCTGATCCTCTACGCCAAAGGGTCGGCCAAACCCTCGGCCGACGAAGGCGTCTATGTCTACGAACTGGGCACGGATATCTTCCTTTCGGAGGACACCAAGGGATACATGGCCTTCCATAAGGATGTCGAGCGTACCAAATTCAACGAGGGAAGGGACTATCTCTATCCGATCCCCAGCGGCGAACGTTCGCTCAACAAGAACCTCACGCAGAACCCCGGCTGGAACGACGGTCTCGGTTTCTAAGACGATAATCACCAAAAACGCAAAACTATGAAATTCCTGAAATATTTTTGTGCAGCCTCGCTGCTGGCGGCATCCGCAGGCACGCTGTGGAGCTGCGACGACGATGACGAAAAGAGACTCTCGGATGCGGTGCTGGCCAGTGTCAGTTCGCTGACGTTCGAGGCACAGGACACGTCGGAGAAGATCATCACGGTCTACGCCGACGCCGACTGGGTGACGGAGATCCCCGATTGGGTGACCGTCACCCCCACCGAAGGAACCGGCGTCATGGACGTCACGGTTTCGGTCTCCGAGAACATGCGCGACGGCGCAATGGACAATCCCCGCAAGGCGAAACTCGTTTTCAAGGGACGGACGCTCGCCCCAGCCGTGCCGAGGTGCTCGTCTCGCAGGTCGGCAACAAATTCCGCGACATTCCCGAATATCAGAAGATCGGCGACGTGATCGCACTGGACGACGAGGCTGCCGTGAAGATCCCTTCGGCGCTCGTAATGGCCGTGACGAACAAAGGATTCATCATCAGCGACGACCAGCAGTCGGGAGCCATTTTCGTCGAAGACACCGAGAAGGTGGCAGTGGGCGACAAAGTCTGCGTCTGGGGCACCAAGTCGAGCGACGGCGCCAAACTTCCGATCATCTCCTGCGCGGAAAAATCCGACGATCCGAACAGGGAGGGCGACAAGGTAGAAGTCCTGTCGTCCGGCGCGACGGTGACCTACCCCACCCCGACGGACCTCACCGAACAGATCGACACCTACACTTCGGCCGAACGCAGCTACGTCACCGTGACCGGCTTCTTCAACGGCAGCACCGTCTCCGTCGCCGACGACGCCAAGTATTCGGTGAGTGCCCTGGATATTCCCGAAGAGATGGGTCTGGCCAAGCTGAACGGCCACAATATCACCGTATCGGGTTACTACGCCGGTCTGGCCGAGCCCGTACACCGGATCATAGTGACTACGATCGTGGACAAGGGCGCAGTCGAAACCGTCTACTGGACCGAAGATTTCGAGTGGCTCGAACCCTGGGCTATCGCAGGCGACAATAAGGGCAAACAGGCCGGTCAAACGGTGGAGAAAGACGACCTCGATGCCTACTGTCCGCAGCTTCCGACCTCGATAGTTGACGGAGTATCGACTTTGCAGGCGCTCGAAGCCAAAGGGTACGAGTTCCTGCGCGTATGGGATCCAAGCAAGGACGAAGACGAATGTATCTATCTTCAGAAGAACTATCTCAAATTCGGCAAAACCGCTTATCAGGCCGGTATCGTTTTGTCGAATATCGAAGGCGTTCCCGAAGGGGAAAAGACAACCTTCTCGTTCGACTGGTGTCCGATGCGACAAGGTAGCGGCAAGATCGATCCGGTCAATCTGATCGTTATCGTGCAGAACGGCAGCAACCAACAGCAATTCGAAATTCCCACCCACGGCTGGGAAAGCGGTCATAAGCTCGAATGGATCAAGGCTGAGATCGATCTGGCGGGCATCACGATCGACAAGAATACGAAAATCACCATCAAGCAAACGCAATGGCCTGCTAAAACAGCGAATCGCTGGTTCCTGGACAACATCAAGATCACCAAGGCCGAATAAACTCCGGTCAACTCTCTTTTCACGGCAGACGGCCGTCGACCTGCACGAGCAGCGTCGGCGGCCGCTGCTTTTCCGTTGTTCCCGCACTCCGAGAGGTGCCGGAGAAGCTCCTTCGCAATTTTATCTCCGGAAATATTTTTCTATCACTAAAAAACTTTCTATCTTTGAATAGCGAGTCGTATCAAGGCCGAGCGAAAAAACACAGGACTTCATGAAATTCACCTTTGGTAGACAGCAAAGCGACAGCTCCCTGATCTCCGCAGTCAAAAAGGGCGACAAGGGAGCCTACGAGCAACTCTTCGTACGCTACTACCCCACATTGTTGCGTTTCATACACGGTATGCTCAAAGATAACCACATGGCCGAGGATATCGCCCAGAATATCTTCATGAAACTTTGGATTCACCGCGAAAAGCTCGACAGTACGCAATCGCTCAAAAACTACCTATTCGTATTGGCCAAACATGAAATATTCAACATTTTCAAGGCCAAGCGTACGACCATGCTCTCCCTGCTGCCCCAGCTCAACGACCGCGATATCGAAGATCGAGGCTATTCGATCGAAGAGCAATACAACTATGCCGAACTGAACGAGCTGCTCATCCAGAACATCTCAAAAATGCCGCCCCAACGGCAATTGATCTTCCGCATGAGCCGCTGCGAACATCTCTCCAACCGCGAGATCGCCGAACGGCTGGGTCTCTCGGTGCGCAGCGTCGACAAACACATCCAACTGGCTCTGAAAGATCTTCACAACTCCATCTGCTGATTCTCCCCCTCCTTCCTTCGTTTTTTCCATTTTTTCGCCATTCCGATTACGCAATCGGGAGCGTTCGGTTGTTCTTATTATAGCAGGACGTCCGGAAGAGGCACGCGTCCGGCGAATAACAAGGGAAAAGGGTCATGACCAAACTAAACGAATATTTCGAAAACAAACTCTCCGCACAAGAACAGCTCGAAGTGCAAATGTGGCTCGCCGAGAACGGATACAATCCGGATGCCGAAGCACAACTGGAAGAGCTTTTCGACAAGCTGCACGTCGACGACGAAGCGGCAGCCAGAGCCGCCTTCCAACAGGTCGCCAGCCGGCTCGGCATTACCGCAGAAGCACGAAACACGACCGCCTGCCGCTCGCGTATCGCCGCATGGAGCCAACGAATCGCCGCAATCCTCATCGTTCCGCTCTTGTGCGCAGTCTGCCTGCTCTACGCCACCCGTCAGCCGGAAGTAGAGTGGTTCGAGAAACAGGTACCCTACGGAGAAATCGCCTCACTGACCCTTCCCGACGGCACGCACTTGCACCTCAACTCCGGTAGCCGCATTACCTATCCGTCGGCCTTTACCGGCAAGGAGCGTCGCATCTTCGTCGACGGCGAAATCTTCGCCGATGTGGCGAAAGATCCCCACAAACCCTTCATCATTCGTTCGGGCGACGTCGGCATTCGCGTTCTGGGCACCAAATTCAACTTCAAGTCCTATACGAACACCGACTGCATCGAGCTGTTGCTGGTCGACGGGGCGGTCCAGTTCGACATCGACACCGATACCCGCAAACAGCAATTGCGGATGGAGCCGGGCGATCTCGTACTCTACGACCGCGTCTCGAACGACATCAACCTCTCGACGTTCCAACCCGAACATTTCAAATCGTTCGCGGACAACAGGGCCATCCACTTCTTCAATCTGCGTATGCATGACATCGCGTTAGACCTCGAACGACTGTTCGGCACCCGCATCGTCATTCTCGACGAGGCGCTCGCTCAGACACGTTATTTCGCCTATTTCACCAATAACGAAACGCTGGATCAAATTCTCTCGGCGATCAATTCCGACCGCAAGATGAAGATTTCCCGTCGCGACGGAGTCGTCTACCTTTCGTTGAAATGACAAACCCGAATCCTGCCGACAACCCAAACCGAACGCCTATGAAAAACTGACTATCACTACCTTCCGCTTTTTCCTGATCCTTTTCCGTTATTCGTCCGGATGCCGCCGACCCCGGCATCCCTGCCTTAAATTTGAACCTTAAACCAGCCTAATCATGGGAAAAGACTGCAATCGTCGAGGATTTCGCTCCACGAATTTCCTCTATGTAGTTATTCTCTGTTTGTTGCTCAGCCCTGCCACGGGTTTTGCTCAAACAAAGAGAATCAATCTCGAATTGAAGAACGTAACCGTTCAGGAGGCAGTGACCTCGCTGAACCGTACCGAAAACTACTCCATTCTCGTCAGTTCGGACGAGGTAGATCTGAACAAACGCATATCCGTTTCGGCCCAAAACGCCACCATCCGCGAAATTCTCGATCAGGTATTCGCGGGGCAGGAAGTCAATTGCACGATCAACGGAAACCGCATCATCGTCACCAAGCGGCAATCCGCGCCCATGGCCGAAACGCCGACCGCCCCGGACGACTCCGTATACGGCCGAGTGACCGACACCAAAGGACAGCCGATTATCGCTGCGACGGTCACGATCGAAGGATCCCAAAAAGGCACACTGACCGGAGCCGACGGGACTTTCGAATTGACGGAGGTGACCTTTCCCGCCCAACTCAACATCTCCTATCTGGGTTACATCACACAAACCGCAACAATCGAGCAAGGGGGGGGGAGGAATCTTCCGCTCAACATCGTCCTGAAAGAGTCTGACAACCTGATGGACGAAGTCGTAGTCGTCGGCTACGGTACACAGCGCAGAGCCAACCTGTCCGGAGCCGTGGCGACTATCAGCGGCAAAGACCTCAATGCCCGTCCGGTCGTCTCGGCAGCCAATGCGCTGCAAGGCGCCGACCCTTCCGTGAACATCACCTTCGGAACCGGATCACCCGAATCCTCCTATTCGATCAATATCCGCGGTTCGATTTCCCTCAATAGCGGGTCACCGCTCGTACTGGCCGACGGCGTGGAGGTGAGTCTCAGTCAGATCAACCCCAACGACATCGAATCCGTATCCGTGCTCAAAGACGCCTCGTCATGCGCCATCTACGGCGCCAAGGCTTCGGCCGGCGTAGTGCTCATCACGACCAAAGCGGGCAAGAAAGGCCAACGGGCCCATGTCACCTACAACGGGCGCTTCGGCTGGGCCAAGAACACCACTTCGACCGACTTTATCGATACGGGTTACGACCACGTGCGTATCGTCAACCAGTTCATGAACGACTCGTCGGACGGCACGATGGACATTTTCCGCTACACCGAAGAGAACGGAGGTCTGCAAAAACTCTACGAGCGTCGCAACGACCGTACGCCGCACCCCGATCGTCCATGGGTCGAAGTCGGCAACGACGGCAAGTACTATTACTACGGCAACTTCGACTGGTACGGCTATTTCTACAACCGCGTGCGGTCGCAGCAGGAACACAACCTCTCGCTCTCGGGCAGTACGGACAAAGTATCCTACTACGCAAGCGGCCGTTTCTACCAACAGTACGGCATGTTCAACATCAACAAGGACAAGTTCAACGACTATGCCTTCCGCACCAAGGTATCGGCCCGGATAGCTCCGTGGCTGAAATACTCGAACAACACCAGCTTCGACACCACGGACTACAAGTACGGCGGCCATCAGGACTACGAAGGCACGATCAACGCCCTGCAATCGAACATCTGCGCCGCATTCCTTCCCTACAACCCCGACGGCACGATCGTACAATACGTCAACCAACTGGGCAAGAACTCCCCGATCGGAGCCGGCCGCGGAGGACAGATGACCGCCGACCGTTCGAAAAACACGCGCGAGAAACGCTACCTCACCTTCTCGAACCAGTTCGACGTCACGCTCTTCAAAAAACTCGTCCTCACAGCGGTCTACGACTACCGTCAGCGGGACAATCTCTTCAAATACCGCAACAACACGTTCGAATATTCGCGCCAGCAGGGCGTCGTGGAGACGTTCACGTCGGGATCGGTCGAAAATTCCTACCGCGAGATACACCAAACCTACAAAGGACATAACGTCAACATCTACGGAACTTACGAGAATTCGTGGGGCGGCCACAATCTGAAAATCACAGCCGGAGGCCAATACGAAGACTACCGCTCAACCTCGCTCGACGCAAAACAGACCGACCTGTCGAGCGACGACATCGACTCCTTCACGGTAGCGACGGGCCCCATCACCCTCTCGCAATCGATCACAGCCTACCGTACGCTGGGATTCTTCGGACGTGTGAATTACGACTACAAGGGCCGCTACATTTTCGAGGCGAGCGCCCGCGGCGACGGTTCGTCGCGCTTCGAGTCCGACCATCGCTGGGGATTCTTCCCCTCTGCGTCGGCCGCATGGCGCATCAGCGAGGAGTCGTTCTTCACCCCGGCACGGGACATCGTCGACAACCTCAAATTGCGTCTTTCGGTAGGCAGTCTGGGCAATCAGCAGGTATCCAACTATGCCTACATCGAGCAGATCAGCACCGACAATCAGATGAACTATACCTTCGACGGACAGGAAAAAGCCTTTTATGCCAACGTCACGGATCCGCTCTCGTCGGGTCTGACGTGGGAAACCGTAACCACCTACGACGTCGGACTCGACATAGGCCTTCTGAACAATCGTCTCAATTTCACCGGAGACTATTATATCCGCGATACGAAGGACATGCTCACCACTTCGCTCACGCTGCCCAGCGTCTTCGGCGCCAATACTCCGAAAGCCAACTGCGCCGACCTGCGCACAAAGGGCTGGGAGATATCGCTGAGTTGGCAAGACGAATTCCAACTGGCGGGGAAACCCTTCTCGTACCACGTATCGGCTTCCGTGGGTGACTACATTACCAAAATCACCAAATACCACAATCCTGATCGGGTGATCTCCGACCGCTACGAAGGTCAAACGCTGGGCGAAATCTGGGGATACCACGTCGAAGGTCTGTTCAAAACCGACCGCGAAGCCGCCGAATACCAGGCCTCGATCGACGACAAGGCGGTCAATAACCGCGTCTATCAGAACAAAGGGCCTGCCGGCAACCGTCTGCGCGCGGGCGATGTCCGTTTCGCCGACCTCGACGGCAACAACATCATCTCCGAAGGTTCGGGCACCGTGGACGATCCGGGCGACAAACGCATCATCGGCAACTCGCTGCCCCGTTACAACTACTCGTTCCGACTGGGTTTCAACTGGATGGGATTCGACATATCGGCCTTCTTCCAGGGCATCGGACGTCGCGACTGGTATCCGGCTGCCAACCAAGCCTCCTTCGACTTCTGGGGCCCCTATGCCTTTCCGCCCACTTCGTTCATCCACAAGGACTTTTATTCGAACTGCTGGTCGGAGGATAATCGCAATGCCTACTTCCCCCGTCCGCGCGGCTACAATGCCTACTCCGGCGGTGCGTTGGGCGAGAAAAACGACCGCTATCTTCAAAATCTCGCCTATCTGCGTCTGAAAAATCTCACGATCGGCTATACCGTACCCGAGAATCTCACTCGCAAAATCGGTATCAGCCGCGCCCGCATCTATTTTTCGGGTGAAAACCTCTGCTATTGGTCGCCGCTGAAAAAACACAACAAGACCATCGATCCCGAGCTGGCCGGATCGAGCGGTACGAACAAGGCCAACTCCGGAACAGGATACGCCTATCCCAAAACGCTTTCCATAGGCGTCGACATCAGCTTCTAACGCATAAAGAAAACGACAGATGAAAACACTGCAAAAAATATTGGCAACGATCCTGCTGGGCGCCGCATGTTCCAGCTGCGACCTGACCCTTATTCCCGAAGATACGGTCACTCCGCAGACCTTCTTCAAGACGGAAACCGATCTGCGGCTGTGGACCAACCAGTTCTATACGATGCTCGAATCACCCGACAACGCCGCCGGCCTCAATGCCGACGATATGGTCGACAAGAGCATGGGCGACGTAATATCGGGAACCCGCATGGCCTCCAACGAAAAAGGTTGGACCTGGACCGCCCTGCGCAAAATCAACTACTATCTGGCGAATTCGCATAACTGCACCGACGAAGCCGTCCGCACCAAGTACGACGGCGTGGCCTACTTCTTCCGCGCCTATTTCTACTACGAGAAGGTACTCCGCTACGGCGACGTACCCTGGTACGAGCAGGTCATCGGCTCCGAAGAGGAGGAGTTGCTGAAAAAGCCCCGCGAAGATCGCGGCATCATCATGGATCACGTGATGAACGACCTCAAAAACGCAATCGAAATGCTGCCCCGCGAAAAGGATGTCGCCCGCGTAACCCGTTGGTCGGCCCTGGCTCTCAAATCGCGTATCGCCCTCTACGAAGGCACGTGGCGCAAATACCGGAATCTGCCCGATGCCGACAAGTATCTGCAACTGGCCGCCGACGCCGCATCGACCTTCATCTCCGAAAGCGGCTACTCGCTCTACAAGGAGGGAACGGAACCCTATCGGGATCTCTTTTGCAGCGACGACGCCAAACAGGAAGAGGTCATTCTGGCCCGCATCTACAACTTCGAAGGACTGAATCTCTCCCACAACGTGCAGTTCAACATCCGCAACTCCGCAGCAGGTTTCACGCGCCGTTTCATGAACCATTACCTCATGGCCGACGGTTCGCGCTTCACCGAAAAAGAGGGACACGAAACGATGTCCTACACCGAAGAGACCGCCGGACGCGACCCCCGTATGGCACAGACCGTACTCTGTCCGGGCTACATCGCCAAAGGCGAGGAGTCGGTCACGGCGAACGACATGACGGCGATGACAGGATACGAACCTATCAAGTTCGTCTCGACGGCAGCCCACAGCGGAGCGTCGAAAGGCACCTCCGACTGGCCGTTGTTCCGTACGGCGGAGGTCTATCTCAACTACGCCGAAGCCAAAGCCGAACTGGGAACGCTGACGAAAGACGACCTGCTCATTTCGATCGACAGAATCCGCGACCGGGCCGGCATGAAGGGGCTCGACATGGCCGCTGCCAACGCCAATCCCGATCCCTTCCTCCTGGCCTGCTATCCCAATGTCACCAAAAGCGAAAACACGGGAGTCATCCTCGAAATCCGTCGGGAGCGCACGATCGAACTCGTGATGGAAGGGCTGCGCATGTGGGACATGTTCCGCTGGAAAGAGGGTGCGCAACTGGTCAACGAAACCAACCCCTACTACGGAATCTATTTCTCCGGACCGGGACTCTACGACATGGACGGCGACGGCAGGAACGACCTCGAACTCTATGTCGACAAGCAGACCAGCAGTCCGGCCGACGGATTGACGGTACTGCGCATCGGATCGGACATCATTCTCTCCGACATGGCGGAAAACCGAGGTTACGTGGTGGCGTGGAGTACGCTGAAATACACTTGGAACGAGGAACGCGACTACCTGTGGCCCATTCCGGCCGACCAGCGCGTACTGACGGGCGGACTGCTGACCCAGAATCCCGGATGGACCGACAGCACCGATTTCGACTGACGCTTTCGCAACCCGATAAAATCAAAAGACAATGAAACGAACTCTGATAACATCACTTTTGGCATCGGCTCTTCTTTTCGGCGGCGGATGCAGCGACGACTTCGACGACTCCGCCCTGTGGAAAGGGGTCGACGAGATATACAACCAACTCACGGAACTCGAAAAACAGGCCGATCAACTCAACGACCAGATCCGGCTGCTCTCGTCCATCGTCAACGGCGGAGCCATAACCTCGATCACGCAGGACGCCGAGGGCAACGACGTCATCCGGTTCAAGGGGGCCGACAATATCGAACACAGCGTCACCGTCGCCACGAAGGACGACGTCTCCTCGGCACCGATCCTCGGTACGAAAGAGGAGAACGGCGTACTCTACTGGACGACTACCGTCGACGGAAACACCGATTTTCTGAAAGACACCGACGGCTCGAAAATCCCCGTTGCGGGGCGTACTCCCGAAATGGCCGTCGACAAAGAGGGTTACTGGACCCTCAACGACCGGCGATTGACCGATGCGTCGGGAAACCCGGTGAAAGCCGAAGGAAAGCAGACGTCGCTCATCACAGGAATCTCGCGCGACGACAACGGCAACGCCATCTTCACGCTGGGCGACGGATCGACCGTATCCGCACCGATATTCGACGCCTTCAACATCGTCTTCAAGATCGGCGACACCGCCTTCGACGACGAGTACACCGTCGAAGACGTTTCGCAGCCACTCACGATCGGTTACGAGATCGCGGGCGAAAAGGCCGACGAAGCGATCCTGAAAATAGTGCGCTGCGAGCAGCTCGAGGCCGTAGTCGACACCTCGGCCGAAACCGTCGTCGTAACCTTCGAAACGCCTTTCGAAGAAGGATGCTTCGCCCTGATGCTCTGCGACCTGCAAGAGAACGTGCTGATCCGCATGGTGCGTCTGGCGTCGGCGAGCGCCAAACCCGAATATTACGGTATCAAAACCGCGGACGACCTGCGCGAATTCGCCCGGGCCGTAAATACGGGGCGCAACTACGACCGCTATCGCGATGAAACCGGCGACGTCGTTCTGCTGGACGATGTCGACATGAACGGGATCACCGAATGGACCGCCATCGGAACGACCGAACACCCCTTCTCCGGCAAGTTCAACGGCAAAGGCCATACGATCCGCAACATCGCATGGACGGCCGATGCCGCGAAATCGACGGCACACGGTCTGTTCGGCGTACTGAATCAGGCCTCCGTCCGGAATCTCACGGTCGGCGGCTCGGGCGATCGGATCATCGTCCGGGGGACTGCCGCAGCCGGTACGGCCATCGCGGGCGTAGCGGCGTTCGCTACGGAATCGGTCATCGAAAACGTCGCCAACAACGTCTCGATCTCGTTCGAAGGCGAAGACCCCGCCGACACGCCGGTGATGCTCGCCGGCATCGTCGGACAGATGTCCGGAACGACTCTCGGCGGACAATCCGCCGAAGCAGGGTGTACCAATAACGGCGACATCACCTCAGGAGCGATCGCCAACACCGGAAACGGAGGCAAAGGCATGCAGGTAGCCGGCATCTGTGCGTACATCAAAAATACAGACGGCAACTTCATGGGTCACTGCACCAACAACGGACGCGTGAACGCACCCTCCGGACGCGGCGGAGGGCTGGCCGGAACCTTCGAGAAGGGAACCATCGCCAACTCAACGAACGCCGGACTCGTCGAAGACGACGCAGTCGGACAGTACGCCGGACAGAAGGACAAATACGGCATCAAACGCATGGGCGGTCTGGTCGGAGGTTCGACCTCGGCGGAGTGCATCATCGAGAACTGTACCAATTCCGGAAACGTCATCTCGCACCTCGGCTGCCGTACGGGCGGATTCGTGGGGCACAATGCCGGCACGATCCGCACCTGCAAGAACACCGGCGCCATCATCGGCAACGTGACCGTCGCCGGTTCGGACTATCACGGTCCCGGATGGGCCTGCGGCTATAACAAGAGTGCATCTCTCATCTCGGACTGCATCGGACACGGATTCGTCGGCGATTACGACACGTACAAAGATTCCCCGACGACGGCTCCCGCAGCCATGCACACCTCGGCCGTCTGTCACAAACGTTCGAACTACGACACAGAGGAAAACACCGTGGACTGGACGCTTCCGTCCTACTACGATTGGGAGCTCAAACAGACCGTCGCACTTCACCCCGGAGTGAAATACACCTACTACGAATTCACCAACCTACCGCGCAAAATGCACGTACTGGAACTCGACCTGACGAACGACGCCGTGGAGATATCCACCTCGATGGCCGACGACCTCGTACCCAATCCCAACGGCAACAACAACAGCAACAACGGCAAAAACATCCGCGAGACACTCTCGGAAAACTGCAACCGGAAGCGTGCCGAAGGACAAAACATCATCGCCGGCATCAATTCGGGCTTCTTCAATTCGCATGACGGATTCCCCCGCGGACTGCACATCGAGGAGGGACGCCCCGACTTCGTCAACAACAAGAGCGTCCGCACGTCGCTGACCAACCATGCGAATGCCTTCACTTTCTTCAAGGATCGTACGGTGAGCTGCGGCAAAAAGACCTTCTCCGGCAAAATCGAAGTCGGCGGTACGGAATACGAATACCACTCGATCAACGACACGATCCTGCGTTCGGGCAGCACGTTGCAAGAAGCCAACCTCTATACTGCACGGTACAAGAAAATACCCCATCCCGACGCTCCCTCGCTGACCAATACGCTCTCCAAAAAGGCGCTCTACGTCGTCGCGAAAAACAAGTCGGGCAATCCCGTGACGGTCAACGACGGCTGGTTCAAAGCCACTGTAACCCAGATCGCGGACGGTCGTTCGACGGAGCTCGCCGAAGCGCCCTATCTGACGGCCCTCGACGAATGGGCCGTACAGCTCACCGGCGCGACGGCCGAAACGCTCGCCGGAAAACTCTCCGTGGGTTCGACGCTCCGTATCCGCGCAGACGTGACGGTCAACGGAATCTCGACCCCGATTCTGACACAGAACTCCACGATGTATCAGTTCATGGTCGACGGCGAAGACAAGAGTTTCGACACAGACAAATACGACCCGATGACTTACGTGGGCATCGACAAGGCCGGAACGAAAGTCTGCTTCTTCGTCATCGACGGCCGTCAGGACTGGATTTCGATGGGCGTAAAATTCTATGAAATGGTCCGCATCGCCCAAAAATTCGACTGCTGGAACGTAACGAGATTCGACGGCGGCGGTTCGACGGCCATGTGGCTCTACACCGACGGCGCCGGCAAGGTGGTCAACCAGCCGTCCGATGCGAAAGGCGAACGCTCGTGCATGAACTACCTCCACGTGCGGATCAAACAATAATCCCATAAACAGCAAGAAAAATGAGAAAGTTTTCGAACATCATATCGCTCGCCGCATGTTTCGTTCTTCTTTGGGGATGCGACGAATACGACGACGGAGAGCTGCGGCAAAACATCGATGCCATCGAGCAGGAACTCACGGAGACCGAAAAGCGTGTCGAGCGACTGAACGAAGAGATGAATTCGCTTTCGGCGTTGATCAACAGCAGCTTCATCTCCTACCTCAAACAGGACGACGAGGGCAACTACGTCATCAGCTACCGCGACCACGGCGGCGAAACGAAGACCGTTACCCTCGCCACGCAGGACGACGTGGTAACCGCTCCGATCGTCGGTGCCGGCGAATTCACCGACGGGAAACTCTACTGGCGTACGACCGCTGACAACGGCAAGACCTATCAGTGGCTGCTCGACAAGGAGGGCAAGATGATGCCCGTGGGCGGTGTACCTCCCGCGATGGACATCGATGCCGAAGGATTCTGGATCGTCGACGGCCAGCGTCTCACGGACAAGGAAGGCAATCCCATACTGGCCAACGATGTCAGCAACACCCTCTTCCAGAAGGTGGAGACCGACGAAGAGAGCGGTATGGTCCGCTTCACGCTCGCCGACGGAAGCACCTTCGAGATTCCAGTGTTCGAAGCCCTGAGCATCCGGTTCGATGCAGCTCCCGTAACGGCCGTCCCCGACCGTTCGATACCGGTCGAAATCGAATACACCGTAGCGGGCAGCGAAGCCGAAACGGCGTATGTCGACTACTTCACGGCATGGAACGTAACGGTGAAAATCGACAAATACACCCGTACGATCTCGGTGAAGCTGGACGAAAATGCCGAAGAAGGCAATGTCGTCGTCATCGCCTCGGCCGGCGGCAATACCGTTCTCAAACCATTATTCTTCACCTATGGAACGGCCCAGATCGACCCTCCGACGTGGGATCCGCAGTTCGGAACGGGAGCGGAGGTCGCCCTCGAAGGCGAATTCACGGAATTCGACATCAGGGTGTCGGCCAACATCGACTATGAGGTAACGATCGCAGAGGAGTGTCAGTCGTGGCTCAAACCCGCCCCCAAGACACGCGCGGAGACGGTCACGACGACCCACTCGTTCGTAGCCGACTACTATGAAAACGACAGCGGCGCTGACCGCAAAGGCTCGATCACATTCTCGAATCGCCCCTACGGCATCACCGTAACGCTCGGCGTCCGCCAATCGCCGGTCGTTCCTGACACCCCGACCGAACCGGGCATCGCAACGGGCGCAGACCTCGTGGCCTTTGCCAAGGCCGTCAACGCCGGCGGAAGCACGGATCGTTGGGAGAACGCTTCGGGAGAGGTGGTGCTGCTCAACGACATCGATCTGACGGAACTTACCGAATGGACTCCGATCGGACAGGGCAAGGCCACCGGATCGCCCTCCTACAATACGTTGACAAACCCCTTCACGGGCGTGTTCGACGGCCAGGGTTTCACGATCAAGGGAATCCGATGGACCTTCAACGTCGAGAACGAGACGACCCATCTCCACGGCCTGTTCGGAGCGATAAAGGACGCTACGATCAAAAACCTCAAACTGGGCGCCGCAGGGGATCAAATTACCCTCGCGGGTACGAGTCAGAACGTCGTATCGGCCGGTGCACTGGCGGGTTACGCCGAAGGATCGACGATCGTCAACGTCACCAACAATGTCTCGGTGATCCTCACGGGCGACAATCCCGACGCCACGCTGATGATGCTCGCCGGTATCGCCGGATGCATCAAGTCCACGACCATCGGCGGCGAAACGAAAGACGACGCCGTCATCAACAACGGCGATGTGAAGACCGGTCGCATCACCAACACAACCAACGGGGGTACGGGTATGAACATCGGAGGCATTTGCGCCTTCACGCTCGGTGCGGGAACCAAGCTCAACTACTGCACCAACAACGGCGAAATAAGCGCTCCCACAGGACGCGGCGGCGGTCTGGTCGGCACGCTGGGCGGCAGTACGACCGAAGAGAACGGCACGGTGATCGCCAACTCGACCAACAACGGAACGATACAGGACGATGCCATCGGTCAATACGGCGGCAGCAAGGACTACTACAACTATAAGCGCATGGGCGGTCTGGTCGGCGGTACGGTTACCAACAACAACCTCCGCATCGAATACTGCACCAACAACGGCAATGTCTTCTCGCAACTGGGATGCCGTACGGGAGGTTTCGTGGGCCACAATCAGGCGACGATCGTCGGTTGCGTGAACAAGGGAACGATCCTGGCCAACATCACCTACGCCTCCGGCGAACCGCAACACGGACCCGGTTGGGCCTGCGGTTACAGCGGCAAGAAGCTCGTCACACAATGCGCCAAGGGAGGTCGTGTCGGCGAATGGGATACCTACAAGGACAATCCGGGCAGCGCTCCCGAGGCCACGAACGACAACGCCCTGTGCTACAAGAACGGCGATTATTTCGATCCGTCGCAGAACTACTAACGCTTAATTCAGACATCCATGAAACGATTTCTATATCTCTTGCTCCTCACGGCGACAACCTTCGTCTACGGATGCAGCGACTACGACGATTCGCAACTCAGCGGACGTCTCGACGACATCAAGGAGCGGATCGCAAAACTTCAAGACCGCATCGCCTCGCTCAACAGTCAACTCGCCGACCTGAGCGAACTGACATCGGGCAACGTCATCACGGAGATGACCGAAGACTCCGAAGGCAATTATATCATCACCTACAAGGACAACAAGAACGAGGAGAAGAGCATCGTACTGGCCACTGTCGACCAGATGCTCAACGTCCCGCTGCTCGGTGTCGAACTCGACCCGCAGAACAATCTATATTACTGGACCGTAACGGCTGACGGCAAGACTTCGCCGCTGCTCGACAAAGCCGGCGAAAAGGTGCCCGTAAGCGGATACACGCCCGAAGTATCGGTCGACGCCGAGGGATTCTGGACCGTCAACGGCGAACGGTTGAACGACGCCGAAGGAGATCCGATCGAAGCCAACGACGGCGAAAGCTGCCTGTTCAAGGATATTGCCCGCGACGCCAACGGCAACCTGTCGCTGACGCTCGGCGACGGGAAGGTCATCACGCTCCCCATCCAGCAGGTACTGAATCTCACGCTCTCGACAGCAATCAACACCACCGTCGTCGACCCGACGGTTCCCGCAACCATCGAATATGAACTCCACGGCGAACATGCCGCGGAAGCACTGGTCGGCATCGCCGAGGCCGAAGGGGTCGAAATCGTCCTGGACAGGAAACAGCAGCGGATCACCGTCACCTTCCCGACCGGATTCGACGATGGATACATGATCGCAATGGCCTACGACATGCAGGAGCATACGGTACTGCGACCGGTATTCTTCACCAAGGCGACGAGCGATCGGATCGAGATCCGAACGGCCGAAGAACTCGTGCAATTCGCCGAAAACGTCAATGCCGGAACGGGCGCACAGCGAATGACCGCCGTATTGATGAACGACATCGATATGACGAAGATCGCGTCGTGGATTCCCATCGGCAACGGTTCGTTCGTCGCCACGGCTTCGGAATCGAAAGTCGAGGGTGCGGCTTTCGAAGGGACGTTCGACGGTCAGGGCCACGCGCTGCTGAACTGCAAGATGACCGGAGCACTCACCTCGGACAATCAAGTCTACGGACTGTTCGGCATCCTCAAAGGCGCCACGGTACGGAACCTCGTATTGGGTGCCGAAAGCGGCGACACGGGGTCGTTCACCGTTTCGGGCAACGGAACGACCTCGACCGGCGTCATCGCCGGCGCCTGCGTCGACTCGAAGATCGAGAAATGCACCAGCTATCTACCGATGGTTTGCGAAGGCAACAACTCGGCAAACAAGCTGATGACCATGGGGCTCGTCGGCTTCGTCTACGGCGCCGGCACGAGCGAGGATACCGTTTCGCAACTGACCGATTTGACAAACTACGGTGCACTGAAAGCGGATCCGGGTGCCGCCAACGCCAACGGATTCACCTCGACTCAGGTCGGAGGCATCGCCGGATTCTCGAACACCTCCCGCACATCGACCTTCGCCAATCGGTTCCTGCGCTGCATAAATCACGGAGACATGACCGTTTCGACAGGACGCGCTTCGGGCATCGTCGCCGCAGCCAACACCTTCACGCACATCGTCGAATGCGAGAACTACGGCGACATGATGAATACCTATGCGGGCTCCAAGGGCGGACGTCTGGGCAACATCACCTGCATCCTCGGCACCCAGTCGATCATAAACGGCTGCACCAACCACGGCGACGTCGTGACGACCAACTCCCAATCCCACGCCGGAGGACTGCTCTGTCTGTCCAATGCCACAGACTGCGAAATCATCAATTCGGCCAACTACGGCAACGTAATCTCCGACCTCACGACCTACCGCGGCACGCTCGTAGCCAATATCAACAGCCTCGGAAAGATGGACAACAACATCGCAGGCGGCGGAATAGGATCCTACAACGGCGGCGACTACGAAATGGTCGCCATCAACGAAATGAATTTCATGGATTATATCGGAAAGATCAAGGCCGGCAACGAAGAGCGCGTGACCAATACCAAGTACGGAGGCGAGGTCTCGACGGCCAAAGGCATTCGCACGGCCGACGATCTCGTGGCTCTCGCGGCTGCGGTCAACTCCGGCAAGCCGCTCGGCGAATGGCAAAACGAAAACGGAGAGATCTGCCTGCTGACCGACATCGACATGTCCGAGGTCGCCGAATGGACACCCATCGGCAAGGCGACCTTCGTCATCGCAAACAACAAACTCACGGTCTCCGGAACCCCCTTCGCAGGACATTTCAACGGCCAGGGCTACCGGATCCGCAATCTGAAAATGGTCGCTGCGAACAGCGAGGAGGGGGCTACATACGGATTGTTCGGAACTTTGGCACCCGGCGCCGTGATCGAGAATTTCTCGTTCGACACAGGCTGTTCGTTCACCGTCGCGTCCACAGCCGGTTCATCGAACGGCGTAGTGGCCGGACTGGTTTACGACGCTACGGTGCGTGACATCACGAGCAGCGCTCCGATGCTTTTCCAGGGTGCGGCGGGCAATGTCCGCATCACGATGGCCCTGATAGGAACGGCCTTTGCCGAAACAGCCAACGTCACGATCGACAACGTGAACAACAACGGCACGATCACGGCCGAAAACCGAGACAACAATACGAACGGAGGCGCCACGGGCTACCACATCGCCGGCATTGCGGGATTCACCACCAACGACGGGGCTTCGCAGCAGAAAGTCATCATCTCCGACTGCATCAACTACGGCGACATCACCTCCGCGACAGGACGCACCGCGGGCATCGTCGCAGCGGCCAACCGCTATACCCAACTGGCCAACTGCGTAAATCACGGCAAGCAGCTGAACACTTGTCCGAAAAACGATGCGGGACGTTTGGGTAACATCGCCTGCAACATGGGCGCAGGGTCGTCGATGATCGGATGTTCGAACTACGGCGATCTCACCTCGACGACCGGTTCCCGCTGCGGCGGCATCACGTCGGCGGCAGGCGACGCGACCTTCGAGAACTGCGCCAACTACGGTACGATCCTGACCGACAGCCCCTATCGAGGTGTATTCTGGGGGTATAACAACGCCGTGGCACAATGGACCGACTGTACGGCCGGCGGCAAGGTCGGAACCTACAACGCCAATGCTCCCGTTTTCGACTCCTATGCCGATGCCGAGCAAGCCAACTACCTGGGGAAACAAGGGGCGAACCAATCGGCTCTTACGAATATCGCCTACCAAATCGGAAACTCGGGCGGAGGAAGCGCGGGCGGCGACGCGGAACTGCGCATTCTCTTCATCGGGAACAGTTTTACGAAAGATGCCGTGGAGCATCTGCCCGGCATTCTGAAAGCCATGGGCATCGACAAGGTGAAGATGACACACATGTATTACGGAGGGCGTACGGTTCCCGAATACAACAACGGCTTCGCCACCGTGAACGACTACCGTTGCTACGAATGCAATCCGGGAGCGGCCGGCTGGACCGAATCGATGAACAAGACGATCAAAGAGGTAGCCGCTTCGGAGCAGTGGGACGTCGTGACCATCCAGGAACACACGGGCAAGGTCAACGCATGGAAGTGGACCTCGGCCGAGAAAGAGGCTTTGCAGGGACTCATCGACAACGTCAAGTCAACGCAAACCGGCGCCATGCCCAAGTTTTACTATATTCTGTCGCAGGCCTATGCCGATCCCGCACTCGTCAGCTATTCGCAACAGACGGTGATCGTCAACAACTTCGCCTCGTCGCAGACGGACATGTACGCCGCCATCGTCGCACAAGGCCAAAAAGTAATGAGCGAAGTCGCATTCGACGATGTGATCGCCACAGGCACCGTCCTGCAAAATCTCCGCACGTCGAAACTCCAAAACGCGATGGACATGACCCGCGACGGATACCACATGGACTACGGCATTTCGCGTTATGCCGCATCGTGCGCCGTATTCGAAAAACTGATCTCGCCTGCCTTCGGAGGTGTGACGCTCGACGGAAATCCGTTCCGCTATACGACATCGAATACCACCCACGGCAGCTATTCGACCCCTGTTACCGAGGCGAATGCCCCGATCGCCCTGCAAGCAGCACGCTATGCCCTGACTACGCCCTACGCCGTCACCGACATGTCCCACATCGGGCAGGAAAGACCCGATAACGGCATCGAGGACACGGAATTCGAGGAGGACCAGAACAAAGAATAATTTTGCAGAAAAAATGAAAAAAACATATATCATCCTATTCGGCGCAGCATTGCTGCTCGGAAGCTGCACCCGAAATCCCGAAATCGGCGAACCGACTCCGCCTCACGCTTCATCAGGACTCGTCATCAAGGCCTCCTGCACTCCGGCAACGCGAACCGACATCATCGAAGGAAAAAGCACATGGGAAGTCGGCGATCGCATTACGGTCGTCTACGACGGTACGGCCTATGTCTACACGGCTACCGAAGCGGGTGCCACGACCACCTTCGCCAGCGATACGGGGATCACGGCCTACGACCCCTCGAAACCGCTGACGGCCTACTATCCCGTCACGACCGTCGAAGGCACCGTTGCGGTGGAACCCCAGCGTACAATCACCCTGCAAGGCACGGAGCAGACCAACACGGCCTGCGCACCGCTGGTCGGGACACCGCTCGATAAGAATCTTGCGGAGGGTGCACTCCATGTCTCGTTCCGCAATATCTTCTCGGTCATCGAACTGCGCATCGATGCCGGCGAATTGGATAGTCCGGCGCAATCGCTCGCCGTGGAACCCGCCTCGCAGGAGGACTTCGACGGCTATCTGACCTTCACAGGTACGGTCGACCCTTCGACCCTCGCCCTCACGCCGGCCCCCGGCGGAACGGGATCGAAACTGACGTTGCATTTCCCCGATAACGCCGATCTGACCCGTCCCCAGACAATCAAGTTCCCCGTAGGGCGCTTCATCTCCGAGGCCGGTCTGAAACTCACGCTCACGACGACCGACGGCAGAACCTACACAAAAAACATCTACAAATCGGGAATACGCACCTACAACGAGAAGAACGGTATCTTCTCGGCCCGACATTTCGCCAAAGCGCTCTACGCCTTCGCGTCTCCGGGCGGTATCGAGACGGCCGACGATCTCATCGAATTCGCCGCGGCAGTCAATGCGGGCGAAAGTCTCGCCCCCTGGCAAGATGAACGAGGCTTCGTCGTACTGCTCAACGACATCGACATGACCGGCATCGAAACGTGGACACCGATCGGCGATGCGGTCTGTCCGCTGACGGGTACCAACGCATTGACGATCGAGTCGGGACGTCCATTCACGGGCTTCTTCGACGGGCAGGGGCACTCGATCCGTAATTTCCACATGGTATGCGACAACTCGACTCCCAACCGCGCATGGGGATTCTTCGGCGCATTGGGCCCCGGAGCCGTCGTCGAAAATCTCGTCTTCGACGCCTCCTGTTCGCTGGCGGTCAAAGCCTCGAAAGGCACCGACTGCGGCATTCTGGCCGGCGTGGTCTACGACGCTACCGTGCGCAATATCGTCAACAACGCCCCGATGTCGTTCGACGGCTCGGCAGGCAACGTCCGCATGACGATGGGCATGGTCGGACTCGCCTTCGCCAGCAAAGGCGTCGTACTCGACCGCCTGACCAACGAAGCCGCCCTCACGTCCGAAGACGGCGGCAATACCGGCAACGGAGCGACGGGCATACACGTCGGCGGCATCTGCGGGTTCAGCACCAACCTCGCCAGTTCGGCCAACCCCGTAATCTTCAACGGATGTATCAACCGCGGCGACCTCACGACAAAGGTCGGACGTGCTTCCGGCATCGTCGCCGCAGCCAACCGCTACACGCACCTGACCGACTGTACCAACTACGGACTCAACGACAACGCCTTTCCCAGATCGGGATACGCCCGCCTCGGCAACATCACCTGCATCACCGGACCGGGAATCAAATTCACCAACGTCGTGAACCGCGGCGATCTAATCAGCCGTACGAAGGGGGCCGCCGGCGGCATTCTCTGTCTGGTAAACCACAACGACAACGAATTCATCGGATGCGAAAGCTACGGCCGTGTCATCTCCGACCGCCCCGACAACGACTACAAGGGAACCTTCTTCGGACAGTGTAAAAAAGCCGCGAAGTTCCGAAACTGCATCGCACAAGGTGACGTGGGAACCTACAACGGAGGCGATTGCATCATGACGGGCGTCAACGCCGACAACTACATGGACTATCTCGGCGCCTACGACGCCTCGGCGGTCGACGTCACTCCGGCGAACATCCTCTATCGTCCTGCCGGAAACTGATATAAGAAAACGAAGTCTTCATCCAACGATAACCTATGAAACGAAAAATCACTCATCTGCTGATTCTCGCCGCTGCTCTCACCGGAGCAGCGTGCGGAGAACAGACCGCCCCGTCGCAAACCGGCGGCCGGGCCGAAGCGATCGTCGCCGAACTGCACGATCCCGCATCGAAAAAAGTGTTGGTCGTCTCACACCGCGGCGACTGGCGCAACTGGCCCGAAAACTCGATCGACGCCATCGAGTCCGTGATCGCGATGGGCGTGGATGTCATGGAGATGGATCTCAAACTGACCAAGGACAGCGTGCTGGTGCTCTGCCACGACAAGACGATCGACCGTACGACCAGCGGAAAAGGCCGAGTCTGCGACATCACCTACGACTCGATCCGCCGCTGCGTGCTCCGTACGGCGCACAACCAGAAGACCGATCTGCGGATGCCGACCCTGCGCGAAGCGTTGGAGGTCTGCAAAGACCGCATCGTGGTGAACATCGATCAGGGGTACGAATATTACGACCTTGCGCTGGCCGTCACCGAGGAGCTGGGCGTCACGGATCAGGTGCTCATCAAGGGCAAGCGTCCGGCGGAGGTCGTGGCGGCGAAGTTCGCCGCCTATCCGCACAACATGATGTACATGCCGGTCATCGACATCCTCAAACCGCAGGGACGCGAACTCTTCGAGGAGTACCGGAAATCGGAAAAGCAGCCGTTGGCCTACGAGGTCTGCTGGGACGAATATACGCCCGAGGTGGAAGCCTGCATGAAACGCATCGCGGACGGCGGTTCGAAGCTCTGGGTGAACTCGCTTTGGAGTTCGCTCTGCGGCGGATTGGACGACGACAGGGCCTTTGAAGGCGGCCCCGCCGCAATTTACGGAAAACTGATTGACATGGGCGCGACCCTGATCCAGACCGACCGCCCTGAATTACTGATCTCGTATCTCCGTAGCCGGGGGCTGCACGATTGACTCGCTGAAACTTATGAAAAAATTACTGATTCTGCTACTGTGCAGCGCCCTTTTCTACTCCGATCCCGTCTTCGGATGGGGACGCGAAGGGCACGAGACAATTGCCAAGATCGCCGAACGCAACTTGACGAAGCGAGCGAAAAAACGCATCGAAAAATACCTCGGAGGGCACTCGATCGTCTACTATGCCAAGTGGATGGACGAATACCGCAAGACCCCCGAATATGCCTTCACGGACGGCTGGCACACGGCGCCTGTCGATGCCCGTCTCCATTACTCGGACGAATTGCTCAACCCGAAACGCGGCAATGCCATCTACGGACTGGAATCCGCCATACGCATCCTCGAAAATTACCGGGAGCAAAGCGATTCCACCGTGGCCGTCAACCTCAAATACGTCATTCATCTGGTGGGCGACATGCACTGCCCCGCGCACATCAAGTACGCGACCCACGACATGAAATACGACGTGCTTTTCGAAGACAAATATCGCAAAGCGCACAAGTTCTACGTCCACAGCGTCTGGGACAACGAGATCATCACCGTCTCGCGTATCTGGTCGGTCAGCGAATGGGCCGATGAACTGGACCGTCTTCCGAAAAGCGACAAACAGGCCATCGCTGCCGGAACGCCCCGCGACTGGCTGCACGATGCCGCCGTATGCTGCGAAGTGCAGTTCGAATGGGCCAAACCCGACGCCCGACTGGGACAGGACTTTCTGAACAAGGCCCTGCCTCTGGTCGAAAGTCAAATCCGAAAAGCCGGATACCGGCTCGCCCGTTTGCTGAACGGTCTTTTCGATTAACGGACTTCGGAATTCATGAATCGGATCAAGGAATTTTATCGCATCAGTCGTCCGGCTCCCAAGCGGGAGCTGGACGACACTGCGTGCGACAGGTACTACCGCCGTCTCCGGCTGCAAGCATTTACCGCCGCGACACTCGGATACAGTCTATACTACGTTTGCCGAACGAGTCTCAACGTCATGAAAAAGCCGATACTCGACAGCGGTTCGCTCGATGCCTCACAACTGGGCGTCATCGGGTCGGCGCTCCTATTTGCCTATGCCGTCGGCAAGTTCGTCAACGGATTCATCGCCGATTACTGCAACATCAAACGCTTCATGGCC
>OGPL01000642.1_pt1 | contig 36191 bp, 29 predicted proteins | sample 1552901 | NCBI WGS metagenome assembly OGPL01 (sample SAMEA2580244, study PRJEB22360) | human gut metagenome | biome: human gut; feature: human-associated habitat; material: faeces | place: Denmark | collected 2008/2010 | reverse complement strand
AGTAGGTAACCGCCCCCTACGGAGAGCGACAGAGCAATCTGCCGCTCTCTTTTTTGTATATATCCCTTAAATTCTTCCTAATTTCCTTAAAAATTCTCGCAATTTCACGCCATTTTATTATCTTTGTAAACAACGCAATTTTTACACGATGAAACGATTTATTACCTTATTCTGCACGTTTTTAATATCTTTTTGCACCATCACTTTTGCTCTTACACGCAATCAATCTGTAAAGGTAATTGTTACTCCTAAAGCACTTTCACACAACCCTTTTCATTCAGCCATTCCCGACTCTTTGCATTTCAAGAAGGGTGAGCAAGTGCATTTTGAAATATCGGTGGAGGAATCAGGTAAGCAAGTCGCTCCCTCTTCGATTTCTTTCACATTCAATGAGGATAAAATGACTCCTACCGACCCGCAGGAGTTGGAGGTGGCTGATATGATAGCCGTTACGCCCTCTGCTACGATGAATAAGAGCGGTTTCTTGCGTTGCAATGCCGAAGTACAGTATAATGGTAAAACATATAAGGGACACTCGATGGTGGGATTTGATGTTCAGGATTTGCAGCCTACCGTGACCATGCCCGACGATTTCCTCCAATGGTGGAACGCTCAAATCGATTCAGTCTCCACTATCCCCATGGAACCAAAAATGGAGTTGCTTCCCCGACGCTGCACCGACTTGGTGAATGTTTACCAAGTGTCGGTTCAGGCTGTGGAGCCGGGATTTCGTGTTTACGGCATTCTCTCCATCCCTAAGGCGGCTGGTAAATACCCAGTGGTGATGCGTTGCCCTGGCGCTGGCGTTCATAAGGTTGGCGGCATGATAGATGAAGCCGAGCAGGGTATCATCACGCTCGATATGGCGATTCACGGTTTTCCATTGACCAAACCATCGAAATTCTATTCCTCGAAAAGCAATGGCAGCTTAAAGGATTATCCCACTATGAATATCGATTCACGTGAGCATTACTATTATCGGCGTGTGTATTTGAGTGCCGTTCGCTTCATTGACTATTTAAGCACGCTTCCACAGTTTGACGGCAAAAACCTGTATGTGTGCGGCGGCAGCCAAGGTGGTGCGCTCAGCATCGCTATGGCTGTGCTTAGCCCCAAGGTCTCCGCTATTGAAGCATTCTTCCCGGCGTTGGCTGACCAGGAGGCATATCTTCACGGCCGTGCTGGCGGTTGGCCTCATTATTTCTATTTCCATAAAGATGATGAAGATATTCACGACATCGCCAAAGTGGTGCGCTATTACGACACAGCCAACTTCGCCCGCCTGCTCCGTAGGCCCATATTCATGTCGTTCGGACTTGCCGACCTCACATGCGCTCCCACTTGCACCTATTCCACTTGGAATGCGATTCCTTCACCCGACAAAAAACTCGTCATTACCCCACAAGTGGGCCACTGGCGCAAACTTGATGTGTGGGACCAGGGTTGGAAATGGATGCTCTCACACAAACAATAAAACATACACACACAACAAACTATCACTAATTCTCATTGCTAAATTTGATATAACTACTTATGGAACATTTAAATATTAATTTGTTGATCAACGACCTTGCTCTCATTCTTGTGCTGGCCGCTATTGCCTCATTGGTGTTTAAACTTTTGAAGCAACCTGCCGTGTTAGGCTATATCGTGGCAGGTTTCTTGGCAAGTCCTCACTTTGCCTTCCTTCCCTCAGTATCGTCGCATGAGAATATCGAATTTTGGGCACAGATTGGTATTATCGTACTGCTTTTCTCCCTCGGTTTGGAGTTCAGTTTCAAAAAACTGCTGAAGGTGGGTGGCACCGCCGTACTTACCGCCCTTATTATAGTGGTGGGTATGATGGGCTCTGGCTACCTTGTGGGCAAACTACTGGGCTTAGATGCCATCAACAGTATTTTCCTCGGCGGTATGATTTCCATGTCATCAACCACCATTATTATCAAGGCACTCGACGACCTGAACTTGCGTCAGCATAAGTTCGTGCCAGGAGTTTTCGCCGTGCTTGTGGTGGAAGACCTCTTTGCCGTGGTGCTGATGGTGATGCTGTCGTCGATAGCCGTCCACAAAAGCGTGTCGGGCGAGGAAATGGCGCAAACGGTGCTTTTGCTCGTGCTCTTCCTTGTGATGTGGTTCACGGTGGGCGTTTTCCTCATTCCTACCATCTTCAAGCGTCTGCATCGCTATATCACCGACGAACTGATGCTGATTATCGCCATGGGGCTCTGCTTCCTGATGGCTGTGCTTGCGCTCAAGGCTGGCTATTCGTTGGCACTCGGTGCCTTTATCATGGGCTCAATCCTTGCTGGCACTACCGAGGCTGAACGCATTGAGCATATCATCACCCCTGTAAAGAATCTTTTCGGCGCAGTGTTCTTTATCTCCGTAGGTATGCTTGTTGACCCTACTGTGATGACGCAAAACGCCGGCACCATCACCATTCTCTCGATTGTGGTGATTGTGGGCATGATTTTGTTTGGCACCACCGGTATGCTGGTGATGGGCCAACCGCTCCGTATCGCCATGCAGTCGGGCTTCTGCCTTACTCAAATCGGCGAATTTTCGTTCATCATCGCCACCTCTGGTATGAGTTTGGGAGTGCTTGAACCAAAACTTTATCCAATCATCGTAACGGTGTCGGTAATCACCACATTCTTCACGCCATTTTTTATCAAAGGTTCCATTCCTTGCTTCAACTGGGTGGCGAAACACCTGCCTAAGAGTTGGAACATTCTGCTCGAAGGCTACTCTGCCAACCAGGCTACCAGTGAATATAGCGAAAGCCGTAAACTGTGGGTGAAGGTGGCGAAGCGCTACTTTGTGCGCACCATTGTGTATTCAGCCATCATCATCATGGTAATCTTCATTTTCAAGAAATATCTCCAGCACTATATCTTCGACCTTGTGCCAGACACGGAATTCAACAATATTGCAGCGGCAGCAGTAGTGATTTTCCTGATTTTACCATTGATTTACGGCCTTTCTCGTCCGAATATCCGCCACGACGAAAAGCGACAAATCGTGGAGCAGTCGGGCAAAATCAGTTATGTGCCAATGGTGGTGATGTCGGTCATCAATTTGGTGCTCAGCACCGTGTTTTTCATGGTGGCAATTTACGGACTGTTCCCCAGCCACACCTCCATTTTGATTGCAGGTGGCATTACTCTCGTGCTCTCGCTCATCCTCTCGCAACTCCTGCACAAGCAGGTGGCGCGTGTGGAGAAGCACTTTATCGACAATGTGAACGTGCGCGAGAACACCCGAACCGGAAAAGAACGAGGATTGGTGAGCGATTTGCACTTGGCGAGCATCAGGGTAGGGTATGGCTGTCCGTTTGTGGGCGAGAAACTGAAAAACGCCAAACTCCGTCAGAAATACGGTATCAACCTTGTGAGCATACAGCGCAATTCCGTTGAGCACATGGTACCAGACGGTGAAATGCGTATCTTCCCTGGCGACACACTCGGCGTGATTGGCAGCGATGAGCAAATTCTCGAAATATTGCCCGTGGTGGAAGCCTCTGGCGAGCCTCTGCAAGCCAACAATTCTGAATCAAACGTGAAGTTCACTCACTTCACCCTCCGTGCCGATGCTGGCATTGTCGGCAAATCGCTTAAAGATGCACGTTTGCGCGAAGACTACAGCGCATTGCTCGTGAGCGTGGAGCGTGGCGGCGAATATCTCTCGCCCGACATCGATTTGGTGTTTGAGGCATCCGATATTCTGTGGATTGTGGGCGACCCTGCACGCCTGAAACCACTGCACGAATAGTCCTCGCATTTTATGGTTTCGTGATTTTGTAGTAATTTTGCACTGAAAATCTATTTTATTATATGGCAAGAAACGAAAAAGAATTAGATGGTGTAACGCTCCTTGGAAATCAAGGCACCACTTACGAATTCGACTACACCCCAAATGTGCTCGAATCTTTTGTGAACAAGCACCCTGAAAATGAATATCTCGTGACCCTGGACTGCCCAGAGTTCACCTCGCTGTGTCCAAAAACCGGGCAACCCGACTTCGGTCATATCGTTATCAACTATATTCCACGCGTTCAGATGGTGGAGAGCAAGAGCCTCAAACTCTATCTGTTCAGTTTCCGCAACCGTGGCGACTTCCACGAAGACTGCGTGAACATCATCATGAAGGATTTGATTCGCCTCATGGATCCAAAATACATTGAGGTGAAGGGTTATTTCCGTCCTCGTGGTGGTATCTCAATCATTCCGTTTGCTAACCATGGCGATGCTGAGCATCAAGATTTGGTGCGTGCTCGTATGCTTGCCACTTTTAATGAAAGATTGAAATGAAAAAAGACGCTGTAATTATCATATCAGGAGGCATGGACTCGTGCACCATGCTCTATGAATTTAAAGACGAGATAGCCTTGGCTATTACTTTCGACTACGGCTCCACTCAAAACGGCCGTGAACGCGTGTGCGCTGTCACCCACTGCCAGCGCCTGGGCATCAAGCACCTGATTATTCCGCTTGAGTTTATGCACCGCTATTTCAAGAGCGCATTGCTGGGTTCGCCAGAGGATATTCCCGATGGCAACTACAACGACGAGAATATGAAATCTACCGTGGTGCCTTTCCGCAATGGCATTATGCTTGCCATCGCTTGCGGTATTGCCGAGAGCAATGGACTGAAGCGTGTGATGATTGCCAACCACTCTGGCGACCACTCCATCTATCCCGACTGCCGCCCTGCGTTTGTCGATGCCATGTCGGCGGCGATGAAGGCTGGCACCTACGAGGGCATTGAGGTGTATTCACCATACTGCAACATCGACAAGACTGAGATTGCGCGCCACGGCAAGGCACTGGGTATCGACTATCGCGAAACCTACTCCTGCTACAAGGGCCGTGAAATGCACTGCGGCACTTGCGGCACTTGCACCGAGCGTCGCGAAGCGCTGCGCTTGGCAGGTATCGACGACAAAACCATTTATGAATCAGATTTAAAAAAGTAAAAATGTACTACGTTAAGAAAACTATTGAAATATCAGCATGTCATCAGTTGCACCTCGACTATGAGAGCAAGTGCGAGAATTTGCACGGCCACAACTGGAATATCGTGATTTACTGCAAGGCCGACAAACTCGACAACAATGGCATGGTTTACGACTTCTCAAAACTCAAAGCGTTGATTTCCGACAAACTCGACCATAAAAACATCAACGAGGTGCTTCCTTTCAACCCCACCGCCGAGAATATGGCGCGCTGGATTGTTGACAGCATCCCCGAATGTTACCGTGCCGATGTGCAAGAATCTATCAACAACGTGGCTTCCTACGTAGATGATTCAATGGCTCCAATCGTGGCTATCTAATCATGCAGCAGTATAAAATCAACGAAATATTTTATTCGCTCCAAGGCGAGGGCTTCCACACAGGGGTGCCAAGCGTGTTTGTGCGCTTCAGTGGCTGCAACCTTGCCTGCTCGTTTTGCGACACGGCTCACGCCTCTGGCACGATGATGACGGCGCAAGAGATTGCCGATGCCATCAATGCCTATCCGCAGGCACCGCTGATAGTGCTTACGGGCGGCGAACCCTCGTTGTTCGTCACCGACGAGTTTATCAGTTATCTGAAAACCGCCACAGGCAAGCGAATAGCGATGGAGACCAACGGCACTCATGCCGTGCCATCAAACATTGATTGGGTGACGCTTTCGCCAAAAACGGGCTTTCAAGGAGCCGATGCGCACCCCTGCATACTCACCGAGTGCCATGAGTTGAAAGTGGTGTATCTGAATCAGAATTTGGATATGTATAGCCACATCAAAGCCGAACACCGTTTTTTGCAGCCATGTTTTGTGGAAGACAAGGAAATGTGCGACGCCAATATCAAGGCGTGTGTAGAGGCTGTGCTTGCCCACCCCGAGTGGCGACTTTCGCTCCAAACCCACCGAATCCTCAATATCCGCTAACTGCGTCACAAAATATTACTGGGGGCATAAGCAAATAGGTGATGCTTATGCCCCCAGTTTTGTACGCTTACCCGTTCGTAAGGGTACAAAAAATCCCTGATATCACTATCGGGGATTGCTTAACTAATTAACCTTCTAATACCATTAACATAAACCTTAAACAAAATGAAATAAAAACCGTCATCACGACGCTAAGAATTTCATAACCTTAAAAACTAATACCATGAAAAACCGATGCAAAGATATGAATTTTATGTTATATAGCATAACATTCACCAAAAAAAATCACGAAATTAACACGAATTAACCAAAGACCCCAAAAAACGCCGTTTTTTGGGAAGTCTACGAGTCAACAGGTTGAAGCCAGACAAGTCAGACGGGGCTGATGCGGACACCATCGTTTCCTGCACCAAAACTATCGTCTTAACTTCTTTAACTCCTTAACTTCTATAATTTCTAACTTCTAATTTGGGATTGGTACAAAAAAATAATCCTCGATATCGCTATCGGGGATTGCTTAACTAATTAACCTTCTAATACCATTAACATAAACCTTAAACAAAATGAAATAAAAACCGTCATCGCGACGCTAAGAATTTCATAACCTTAAAAACTAATACTATGAAAAACCGATGCAAAGGTATAACTTTTATGTTATATAACATACTTTTTCGGCATAAAAATCGGAAATTTAACACGGTTTAACTAAAAACCGCCCAAATTCCCGAAAATTTCCCTTATTCCACCACAAATCCGAGGTTTTCTATGGCATCGACCACAGCCTCTTCATTGAAATCTCCTTCCACTTCGGCTTTGCCTGGTTCGAGGGTCACTGTGGCGCTTTCCACGCCTTCCACCGCCTTAATGGCGCGTTCCACATTTGTGCGGCAGTTGTTGCACCGCATACCTGTAATTTTAAATTCCTTTTTCATATTGCATATTTTAATCGTAAACTGTTCAATACCACACTGATGCTTGAAAATGCCATCAGCGCACTTGCCCACATGGGCGTGATTTGGAAGTCGGAGCCAAACAAGTGTAGCACGCCAGCCGCCAGCGGAATGCACACAATGTTGTAGATAAATGCCCAAAACAGATTTTGGTAAATCATCTTCACCGTGCGTCGGCTCATTGCCACGGCTTCGGGCAGCGCTTTCAAATCGTCGGTCATGAGTGTGATTTGCGCCACGTCCATTGCCACATCGGTGCCTTTGCCCATGGCTATGCTCACATCTGCTAAAGCCAGTGCCTGTGTGTCGTTGATGCCGTCGCCCACCATTGCCACCTTGTGCCCTTGCTCTTGCAAAGTGCGCACTAAATTTTCTTTGTCTTGTGGCAAAGCCTTGCTCATATAGTGCGTGATGCCAGCCTTTTTCGCCCAATAGGCGGCTGCCTCAGGTGTGTCGCCACTCATCATGTGCACCTCAATGCCTTCGTCTGTCAGCATTGTCATAGCCTTGGCGGCGTTGGGTTTTATTGTTTCCCTTTCTTCGAGGGGCATACTGCTCGTTTTAGTGAAATCCACATTCGGGTTGGGAATGGTGATGGTGCCGGTTTTATCCACCACCATCGTGTCGATTTGGCGCAGTTGCTCCAGTGCCGTAGCGTCTTTGATGAGAATGCCTTTCTCTGCGGCTTTTCCGATGCCCACCATCAGAGCCGTGGGAGTTGCCAATCCCATGGCGCAAGGACAAGCCACCACGAGCACCGCTACAGCGCTGATAATGCCTTGTGGCACACAGTCAAATCCGCCAAACACCACCCATGCCACAAATGTGAGCACCGCCACGCACGCCACCACTGGCACAAATATCAGTGCCGCACGGTCCACAGTGCGCTGCACTGGCGCTTTTGAGCCTTGCGCCTCACGCACCATCTTCACGATTTGCGCAAGGGCAGTGTCTTCACCCACCTGACGCGCGCGGAATCGCAATCGTCCTTGGCTGAGCATGGTGCCAGCCATCACCATTGCACCTTTTTGCTTCTCGCTTGGCAGGGGTTCGCCGGTAATCATCGACTCGTCAACGTATGCGCCATCTTCTTTCATGAAACTGGTGGCGAATGTCACCTTGCCGTCAACAGGCATTTTCTCGCCTGCGCGCACTTCTATCAAGTCGCCGATTTTAATTGTGGCGATGGGCACATCGGTCAGTTGCTCCACGCCGTCGTCGTCTTTGCTTACAATTCTTGCCGTCATTGGCGCAAGTCCCATCAGTTTGCGAATGCTGCTTGCTGTTCCTCGTCTTGCCTTTTCTTCAAGCAGTCGGCCTGTGAGCACGAAGGCGATAATCATCATCGCTGAGTCGAAATAGGTGTGCCACGCAATGCCTCGTGTGCTCCACACGGCATCGCCAGCCACCACATTAAATGCGCTGAACGCAAAAGTGATGCCTGTGCTGAGTGCCACTAAAGTGTCCATGCCAGCACCGCCATGGCGGAGTTGGCCAAAGGCATTTTTATAGAACTTCGCACCACACGTCACCATACCGATAGCCGCAAGAGCCATCGCCACATATCCATTGAGGGGCTGGGGGAGGGGAATCCAATTCATCGACACAGCCATTGTGAGCACCGCTATTGCCCAAGCCAAAGCCACACGCCTTGCCAGTGCGCCGTAGTGCTTCTTTTCCACTTGTTCAACGTCGGTGTGAGGCTCAATCAGCAGGTTGAACCCAATTTCGTTGATTTCCCGATTGATTTCTGCAAGCGAAATCGCATCGTCGTCGTATTCTATTTGCGCCATTCTCAGTGGGAGCGACACCGACGCATAGCGCACGCCGTCAAGCTGTCGCAAGCGTCGCTCGATGTTCGCCGCACAGGCTGCGCACGCCATTCCCACCACAGGCACATTACATTTCACGATTGACATATAGAATAGAGATAGTTTAGTTCTTTTACCAATGCAAAGTTATAACAAAAAGGCAAACTAAAATTACACAATCAAGGGAAAAAATTATAGTATTCTTGCCGTAAACCCCAAAAAATGTTGTACCTTTGCACCCACATCATATGCGCTTGTGGCGGAATTGGTAGACGCGCTAGACTTAGGATCTAGTGTCGCAAGGCGTGAAGGTTCGAGTCCTTTCAGGCGCACCCCCAAACCAAAAATCCTGACTGTTTTTTAAAACAGCCAGGATTTTTTTATGCGCTAATGAAATAATAAATTTTAGATGTAAACTTGTGGCTTTCGGATTGGATTGCGTATCTTTGTACATTGCAATACAATGAAATGTCAAGATGATTGCGAAACTGCTTGAAATAGTAGTTGCTGACAATCTTCGGAAAGAAAAACATTGACAGATTTACTATGGCAACAGATAATACTAACAACGGACAACTTCAAATAGGAAGTGACGATTATACCGAAATTCTGCGACATGCCGTTGCAGTAATTGAGCATGCACGAACAGAAATTGCTAAGCATGTTAATGGGTATGTGTCCACTGCCTATTGGGAGATTGGTCAGATGCTTCATGAACGCAAAATTGAAAGCGGATATGGCGACAGCATGGTTAAACGATTGTCGGCTGACCTAAAGGAGCGCTATCCGAAGATGGGTGTTTCGCCACGTCAACTTTGGAACATGAAGAAATTTTATGAGCGTTATGCTGGGCATGATGAAAAAGTGCTACGCTCCGTAGCACTTTTGCCGTGGTCGCACAATCTGCTGCTGTTGAGCAAGGGATTTAATGATGAAACCACGCTATATTATGCGCAGGAAACCATAACCAAAGGTTGGAATCGCGACTTGTTGCTCAATGCCATCAAACTCAATATGTATGAGACACAGGCATTGGCACGGGTAGACAACAATTTCGAACGCACTCTTCCTGCACAACAAGCGCAGTATGCCAACGAGGTGTTTAGCAGCACCTACAATCTCGGCTTCTTGGGAGTAACAAGTCCTATCTTGGAACTTGAACTTGAAAATCGCCTTGTAAAAACTATCACCCGTTTCCTTATGGAACTCGGCAGTGGCTTTACATTCATCGGAAACCAGCATGTGCTGGAATACAATGGCAAAGAGAGCAAGGTTGATATGCTGTTTTTCCATCGTGGACTGCGCTGCCTTGTGGCTGTTGACTTGAAGATAGGTGCTTTCAAACCTGAGTATGCAGGAAAGATGAACTATTATCTGTCTCTGCTCGACCGTCTTGAACGTGGTGCGGATGAGAATCGCTCCATTGGCATCATTCTTTGTGCGGAGAAAGACCGTATAGAGGTAGAACTTGCCCTTGAAGATATGGGAAAACCAATCGGAGTGGCAGACTATCAACTGATAGTACCAAAAGATAAATTACAGAAAGTCCTTGCTGATGAGATAAAGGCGTTTAGTGAGGAAAATAGTGTGCATGACAAAGAAAATGTATAATAAGCAATCCTTTAAACCCAAATCGGTCATTACGACTTGTAGTATTTCTGATTTTTAGAAGAATGAATTTTGTTTATCTTTTAACCCAAACCAGAGGGTTCTGTGAATAAATACTGGGGAAACTGAAACAACCCTTTGAGACAGGCATCGCAGATGCGATGATTTATGTCAGCCACAATAGGCGGGCGCACAAATTGCATCATAACGTAGGGACATGCCTCCGGCATGTTTCAATGCAATTAGCAATGTATCAACGCATTGGATTGCGTGCCAAAGGCGAAAGCACTGGAAAAACTATAGTGACTGAAGTAAAGACTTTGTGGAGGCTTGTGGCCGTTGGAAACGACTGATTATGGTTCAATGGAAAATCCATGGGGGAAACTAAAACAACAACTGAGACAGGCATCGGAGATGCCAAATGATTCAAAACACCATGCAAACGATAATCGCAAAGCGATTGAGCGTAGCTTGGTGATAGCGATGCGCACACAATATGAGCCTCGGAGAGGGTCGGTCGTGATACTTCACGTCCGCCCATAATTGTAATACTGCATTTTACCAAGAATTCATTTTATCATCAAGGGGTTTTTCGCCGTGAAACGGCGAGCGGTTTTTATCCTTGGAGCAAAGTGGATAGCCCTCGTAAGAGGGTGGCGGAGGGATTGTGTGGTTGGCGGCATGGAAACTCGTTTCCAATGACGCAAAGCGCACAGTCGCACCGCCAGATGCGAAGCATTCCACTTTGCTCCAAGGCTGTTTTTTTATGTTTTTGTCTTTGATTCCATTCACGATTCTGCAACAATACATAATCTATCCCCCCAGAAATTTCCCACTGTACCCCAATCGGCCATTAGTGAGCCATAACGACCGATTGGTGGAGGGTAATAGGAGGAGATTAGGCGAACAATGTTAAAACCCGTAGCGTTTTGAAAGAAAATTTATGAAAAATTTGCACATCACCATCAGTTTTTCTAAATTTGGGCGAAATTTAATAGTTGCAGGAAACCACGCTCTTATAAATGAGTTGTCCTATTCGCCTCATTTGAACAAAAAAAACGAAAGAGGTCAGTTAATGTGATATGGGTGTTTTGTGCTGTATGACACAAAGCACATAATATCTAATATATATAACTTTCACCTCCACAACTAATTAACTAAATTGTTATAAGATTTATTCATTAATTAAATTTATTTGTGTATGAATTATTTTAAAAATGCCAAATTTTTTAGGTGTATGGCATTGGCGTTGCTGGCTTTGACCTGCTTTGTGGGGTCAAATTCGGTAAATGCAGCCGATGGCTATGCGCAAAAGCGCGAAATGCGCTCGGTTTGGATTGCTACCGTTTTCAACATTGATTGGCCTAAAGCGAATCATTACGGAAATCCCGACCTGATGAAGGCTGACTTGATTGCCTATTTTGATGCTTGCAAAACCGCAAACCTCAATTCCGTTTGTTTTCAGGTGCGTCCTATGTGTGATGCATTCTACAAATCAAGTTATGAACCATGGTCGAGTTACTTGAGTGGCTCGCGTGGCACAGATCCCGGTTGGGATCCATTGGCTTTTGCAGTGCAAGAGGCGCACAAGCGCGGTTTGCGCATAGATGCGTGGGTTAATCCCTACCGCTATTCCAAGACACCAGAACAGCCATGGGCTGGTGAGTCATGGAGCAATGCAAAAGATGCAGAAGCACGCAAGCACCTACTCACCTATGGAGGGGTCAGTATCCTTGACCCTGCCCAGAAGTGGACAATCGACCGAATTGTGAACGTGTGTGTAGAAATCATCACCAAATACGATGTTGACGGATTGGTGTTCGACGACTACTTCTATCCCGACAAAATTCCTACCACCAACACCGCTGGCGACTATCAGGAGTATACGAGCAACAATCCCAAGCGCCTCTCATTTGGCGACTGGCGACGCGACAATGTGAACCGCATGGTGAAAGCCGTTTATGCAGCCGTTCAGCAGCATCGCCCCGATTGCTCGTTCGGTATCTCGCCTGCTGGCGTTAGTTGTTCTGATGCGGCTGTGGCAAAGAAGCACGGTGTAGAGCAAATCACCTGTGCGAGCGACTGGCAATACAATGGCATATTCAGCGACCCTGTGCAGTGGCTTGAAGATAAAAGCATTGATTACATTTCGCCACAAATTTATTGGAGCACTACCAACAAGCAAGCCCCTTACATCCCTCTTACCCAGTGGTGGAGTAAGGTGGCTAAGCAGTTTGACCGTCACCACTATGCAAGCCATTACAACACTTCCGAAAGCGTGCTTACTCCTGGCAACACTGCCTCATATATCCAAATGCAGGATCAAATAAGTGCAAACCGCAGCAATACCCTCAACAATGCCCCTGGTAGCATCTTCTTCTCTGCCAAGTGCTTGAAGGAAGGTAGTTGGGGAAGCACGTTTGCTAATTATGTGAAACAGAACATCTACACCCACAAGGCCATTCCACCTGCCATGACTTGGAAGGCGAAGGCTAACTATAAAAAGCCTGAAAACCTGGCTAAGAATGGCAAACAACTCTCGTGGGATGCTGTGAGCAACGACAAAATGTGCCGTTACGCCATCTACGCTGTGCCAAAATCCACCTCCATGCCTTATGCGTCAACTGCGCAAAACGGCATCAATAGCGAGCATTTGGTGGATGTGACTTATACCAACTCTTACGAACTGCCAGCCGACAAGGCGGACAACTATTGGTATGCCGTCACGGCTCTCGACGCGGCCAACAATGAATACGAGGCCGCCACACTCGGCGAGCCGGTGTTCACTGGCACGAAATTGGAGTTGAACACCACAGATCGTAATCAAATGTCGGCTTCTTACGATGCTACGAGTGGTGAATACACCTTGAATACTACAGGCAATGATCCATTTATCATTACCAAGGCTCTTGCCTCCGACCTTGCGTCGTCGTTGTGCGTGGTAGAGTTCGACTACACCAGTTCTGCTGATATTGATAACCTTCAGATTTTCTTTGGCAACACAAGGAGTGAAGCCCGTTCTAAATTCTTCGGAACGATGAACGCTACTTCTTCCTTCAAATCATTCCAAGCCATCATCACCAATGAGCGCAATTCGCTCTCTTGGGGTAAGAAAGGGGAAATACTCCGATTGGACTTCGGCAGCCAGTCAGGCATAACCATTAAGGTGAAGAATCTTCGCGTAAGAGAAATGACTGCTGCCGAAAAGGAAAACTACGAGTATAAGGAAGATGCCACTGGCGACCTTGCCGGCTTAGGTTATTTCTTCAAAAAGGGCGAAAACGGCTTGTGGTATTTCCATTCAGCAAACATCAGCAGTATCGCTTACAGAAATAGGGATTTCGTGGTGCTGAAATCATTCGACAGCAACTACACAAAATACGAAGGTATCAAGGATAATTATTTCATTGAATGGATTTTGAAAAAGAGTGGCAGCAGAGTTTGGTACACCAGAGCACAAAACAGCAGCAATGCAAAACTTCCATTCTGGCCCTCGATTATTAATGGTGAATTTCCAGATGATTACCCAAGTGGTGCCACCAGTTTTAATGACGTATTTGCTATTTCCACTGGATTCAAGCCATTAGCAAGCACATATCCGTTTAAATTGGTGCTGTTGCCTGTTGACAAAGCGGAAAACGATTTCAGCCCTAAGGGATTGAATGTATTTACAGAAATCGATTTGGGCACTTATGGTGTGGAAACAAAGACATCAGAAGTGAGCAACGGGCACCCATTGTATACGTTCTCTGGCGTAAGCGACATTACAGGCATCGGCTATTACACCGACATCAAGAAACTGAACATGAGCCGCGAGCGATTTGGCTTTAATGCCAAAGGCACAAGTTATTCAGTAGATAAGGATAATCGCCAATTCAACAGTTATACACCTATTTCAAGTGCCGACCTTTCGCACAACAAGAAACTCGAAGAAGTGTATTTAGATTTCAACAACCTCACCACTTTCGATGCCTCTGTTCTTCCAAATTTGAAGGTCTTGAATTTGAGCAACAATATAAAACTCAAAACTCTTGATATCACAAAGAATACGCAACTTGCAGAACTCCGACTTGAGCACGATTTTGATTTCACACACCTCAAGGCAGATAAAACTGCCAATGCCGCAATGAAGAGTTTGTTGATTTTCGACAATGTGTATGGCTACGATGAGGAAAACAACGGTTTGCCCAACAACACGTTCCAAACCGAGGTAATCGACCAACTCCCTAACCTTGAAGTGCTCCACGCATTCTCAATGTATATCGACAAAATCGACCTTTCGGGATTGAAGAATTTGAAGTCGCTCTGGTTGCACAAATCGCGTTGGGCTGGCCGTCAACTCGCAAAAGGCAACTGGCTGCACAAACTCGATTTGACTCAAAACCTTGAACTTCGCGATGTGCACGTGCAGAATATGCACCTTAACGCGCTGACCATCAATTCGCCACACATTGGTGAAGACTATGGCTATCCACAGGAGCCAGAAATCAAGGGCGACCCCAATCTGCCTGGCATTGATGCCTCAAACAACTATCGCAAAGTCAAAGCCGACCTCGCAAAATTCTCCCACAAGGGCAAGCATTTCTATATCTATTACTTGCGAACCCAATGGACTGGAGCAGAGGGCGGAGAACCTATGCTCAGCAAAAAGGTAGGTGAATACATCATTCACCATTACGAGAAATACTTGGGCGACAACAACAAGGAAAATAAGCCTCGCGAAACACCTGTTACCCTTACCCATGCCGAGACACTCGAAGCCGACGGTTTGGATGTGAGCAAGGTGAGCAACTGGCGAATTGCAGAGCCCATCAATGCTGACGATATCAAAACAAAGGGCGTAATTATCCACTCGGTGAAAGACGGTGCCACCAAACTCCCTGTTATCAACAGCAATATGACAAGCACATCTCAAATCACCAACTTCGATTACATAAAAGACTGGTTCAACAATGTTGCAAACTTCAAGTTCTCTGATGCGAGAGGTGAATTTGTGGTGCTGAAGGCATACGTTTCCGATTCCGACACCGAACTCACTGGCGCTCCAAGCGATGCACCCGACAACATCTGCTACGATTACGATTTGCGTGGCGATGCGCTCAACGGTGTAGCACTTGCACACGAAGAGAAGTATAAAGCCACTTTCTTCCTCGATATTGAATATCCCGAATTGGGCGGACTTGCCACCGATGTGCTTGAAAACGAACTTGGCGACAAGCCTGTGCAATGCGTCACCTACACCGACATCGCTGGTAGAGTGAGCACACGTCCATTCAATGGATTGAACATCGTCGTTACCCACTACACCGACGGCACATCAAAAGTTATCAAAAAAATCTACAGATAACCCTTTGATCTCCACACACTAAAAAAAATCACCTGCGCGCAGGTGATTTTTTTTGCTTATTTTCCACAAAATGGTACTGGGATTAGAACCATTTGATTTTTTTGAATACGAAGAAGGCGGCGCATGATAGGGCTATCGAGAGTAGCAGAATGGCTACGAATGCCCAGGCTTTGTCGTCGATGGGCAGCGACACGTTCATGCCATACAAACTCGCAATCAGCGTGGGCACTTGCAGGATGATGGTGATGCTGGTCATGCGTTTCATTATCAAGTTCAGGTTGTTGGATATGATGGAGCCAAACGCTTCCATTGAGCCGGTGAGAATGTTGCTGTAGATGCTCACCATGTTGAGTGCCTGTTGCATCTCGATGTGCACGTCTTCCACCATTTCCATATCAAACATTTCCGAGTTCATGTAGATGGTGCGCAGGCGCGAAATCAATGCCTCGTTGCCACGAATGCCGGTGTTGAAATACACCAAACTCTTTTGCAAGTTACGCAGCTTCAAAAGGTCGTCGTTGCGCAAGCGTCGCTCCAGTCCGTCTTCCGTGTTGTTGATGCTGATATTGATTTGCTTCAAGAATTTCAGGAACCACACAGCCGACGACATAATCAATCGCAGAATGAGCGCAAACTTGTTGTTGATAGCGTTGCCCTTCGCTGTGTTGTATTGTATGAAGTCGTGAATCACGATGTTTTTGAAATAGCACAGCACAATCACCAAGTCGCCGTTGGTGATCACACCAAGTGGCACGGTGGAGAATGGTATGTCCACATCGCCAGTTTCTCTTGGGATACGCATAATGGTGAGCATCCAGTCGTCGTCCTTCTCCACACGAGGGCGTTCGTTGGGGTCTCGAATATCTGAGATAAACGATTCGGGCACTCCCATTTCTTCCAAATAGGTGAAATCGTCTTGATTTGGGTCGCTTACATTTATCCAGCAGCCTTCTTGCCACTGGTCAACCTTCGTGAATCCTTTTCCAAATAGTAAAAATTCTCTCATGTCGTTGACACTGCCTCCTTGATAAGTGATTGCCAAAATGCTTGGCGAGGCAGGTCCCTGGTATTAAATATAGGGGCTGTATCGCTTCTACATCAGCAATGCTCTGTTGAAAAATTGATTATTTAACGGTACTGAGTCGTCCATTTACAATTAAAAAATTTGATTTATGGTGCAAAGATACGGCAAAATTCCGCAAGTTGTTCACTTTCGCCCCAACTTTTTCTCCGATTTGGGATAAAAAATGAAAAAGGTTGCCAGGAGGGAACTTGACAACCTTTTACATCTTTTTAAAAGAATCGTATTTTTCCTAAAGTGTGGTAATGTTAAGATTAAGGTCATCTACTACTCTAAATACCAAATGCTGATATGGATTTTCATGATGTTGAATTTTGTTGTTGCAAAATTGGCGCATTTTCTCCACTTCACCAAATCCATTTTTATCCATTTTTGTGCACACTTTGATTCTTTGTCCATTTTTTTTTGTTGGAAAATCCTTTGTCATAGCATTTTATTATGTAAATTTGTGTCTTAATCCTTACTTCTATGGCAGAAATAAACCAAAACGAATATATCGACACCAGCGAATTTCTTGAGCCGGAAGACTCGATGGAAATCAGTTCCGATTTCACCGATATTACCCCTATCAAAAAGACGGTGATTATCAAGGAGCGCAACGAGTGCGAGTGCTTCCGCGCCCGCCGCTATGGGCAGTGGTGGACGCTCAAGTGCGTGTCGAAGAAAGTGGTCGACAAATCGCGAGTGTATGAATACTTGCGCAAAGAGTTTGTGGTGGGCATCAGCCTATGGCACCCCAACATTGTGCGTATGATATCGATACAAAGCGATTTGGTGGACGGCGAGCCTGGCATCGTGTTGGAGTATGTAGATGGTGTGACTTTAGGCGAGTTTCTCGACACCAACCCTTCGCTGGAAGAGCGCATCAAGATTGCCGACCAAATGATTTCGGCAATGCGCTACTATATGGGCAAGCAGGTGGTGCACTGCGACCTGAAGCCTGCCAACATTCTCATCACCCACAATGGCCATAATGTGAAGCTGATTGACTTCGGTTTGGCTGACGTGGATAATTCCAACATATTTAAGGGCCACGCCGGCACCGACCGCTATGCTGCCCCTGAGCAGAAACGCTCCGATGGCGTGGTGGATTGCCGAAGCGACATCTATGCCTTTGGCCACCTGCTCAAGTTGCTGCATCTGCCAGTAATGTTTCGCCACGTTATTCGTCGTTGCCTGAAAGAAAAACAAGCCGACCGCTACCAAAACCCTGTTGACTTGTATCTCGATTTCGAGAAGGCGAAAGCTTTCCGAGTGTCGAAGTGGGCAATCACCACATTGGTGCTGGGTGTGCTGATTGTTGCCGTGTCATTTGTGTTGGGCAACTGGATTTCAGAAAGCACCCAGAATCACGAGCAATCTGTATCGCGCGAAAAGATTATAGGTGGGAAAATGCCGGTGATGTTTTTTGCCGACAGTGTGACCGATATCAAGGATTCAGCCCAAGTGTATGTGGTTCACAATGCAGCCACACTGTGTTTCCTTCCCAATTCTCAGTCCATACCTTCCGACATCAACACCGATTCGGCTGTGGATTTGGGGCTGAGTGTGAAGTGGGCTCCGTTTAATGTGGGGTGCAAAGGCGTGCTGCCCAACAACGTGGGTGGCTATTACAACTGGGGCGACGCTTCGGGAAAGAATATCGATGGCGAAGCCAATCCTTACGACCTCCCCATTCAAATGAAATCAATCGCAGGCTCTTCTTTAGACATCGCGGCAATGAACTGGGGGCGCGGATGGCGTATGCCCACCAGCGAGGAATTTCAGGAGCTTATCGACAATTGCACGTGGAAGATGGTCAACAAGCGTGGCGAGGTGCCAGGCTATCGTGTGACAGGTCCATCGGGCAAGAGCATCTTCCTGCCGTTTGCCGGTTATCGCCGTGGTCCAGCCTTCTTCAAGCAGGGCGTGGTGGGCTGCTATTGGAGCGCTTCGCCCTACACCGAAGCCCGTCAGTCGGCTGCCTATTTCCTTGAGATGGATGGCGATGTGGTGTCGGTGAGCCGTGGCGATTTCGCTTCCACAGGTTATAGTGTAAGGCCAGTGCTTGATAAGTAAACGATAATTCCTGCCACAATGAATAGTATTGACCGCAAATTCACCAACATTGAGCCTATGCCCAAGAGCGGCATGTATTGCAGGCTCTATAAGGCTTTGCGCTTCAATCAATGGTGGGTGCTGAAGACGCTGAAGCCTGAATATGCCCAAAATCAGTCGATTCGCAATGCACTATATAAGGAATACGAGATAGCCAGAAACCTCGACAGTCCATACATTGTGCGCTACATGGCGTGGGAGTTTGTGCCAGAGGTGGGCGACTATTGCATCGTGGAGGAATACATTCAAGGCGTGACGCTGGACCAGTATTTCGCCGCTCCGAATGTGGGCGTGAAAGAGAAATATAAGGTGTTTATGGAAATCGTGTTCGGGCTCAAATATTGTGCGCAGCAGCAAGTGGTGCACCGCGATCTGAAGCCCAGCAACGTGATGGTCACCAACAATGGTGCCAACATCAAGCTCATAGACTTCGGATTGAGCGACCGCCCCGATTTCGCTATCTTAAAGATGCCTGCCGGTAGCCGTCGCTATATGGCGCCAGAGCAAGCCGTGAAAGGGGCGAATGTGGATTTCCGTGCCGACATCTACGCTTTGGGGAAAATCATGGAAAATTTTAAGGCACCGAAGCGGTTTGAACCTATATATAGGCGATGCACCGACCCCGACCCCGAAAAGCGCTATCAGTCGTTTGATGAACTCACGAATGATTTGAAAAAACGAATGAATTTGTACCGTGTGCGTGTGCGCACGCTCGTTGCCGCATCGCTGGTGCTGGTGTTTGCCGCGGCGGCGTTTTTGCTGGGTTTCGGTAGGCTGGGCGGCTGGGTATTCGGTTTTAAGGGCGAAAAACAGGTCTACGACCGTGTGCCAAGCGTGTATTATGCCGATACCGCCGATTACAGCGACCCCTCGCGTTATTCCAGCCAGCTTGTGCCTCGGTACGGCTGCAAAATCTACACCCTTCGCCCTGACGTGGAAATTCCCGGTCCAATCGACGAGCGCGAGGCTGTGGATTTAGGGCTGAGTGTGAAATGGGCTCCGTTCAACCTTGGTTGCGACCACGAAAGCCTGATTATGACAGGCTCGCTGGTGGGCTATGGCGATTCCATTGGTAATATCACATCGGGCAACCCTGACGACTACCCGAAAGGAGCCGTCACGCCCAAGTCCGACATCGTGCGCAAGCATTGGGGCGGCGAATGGCGTATGCCCACTTTTGAGGAATTTCGTGAACTGGTGAACAAATGTCAGTGGCGTGTGGTGAACGAGTACGGTCACCACCCATGCTTCGTGGTCACCGGACCGAACGGCAACAGTATAGTGATGAACTGCACAGGCTATCGCTATTTGGGTAAGCACTACGAGGCTCTGTATGTGGGCTATTATTGGACCTCCACCTATGGCTCCAACCCCAACGACGACAGAGCATACTATTTCTCCATTTCCGTTGACAACTATCGATTTGGAGAAATAACACCCATCTACGGCTTTGCAATCCGCCCCGTGCTCCCTCGCTCGCTCCCAAAAATCTCCACTCGCCTCGCCCCAAAATCTCATAAGGACCAAGAACCCTCCCAAACCCTCCCTTAAAGGGATGACTTACAGGGATGGATGGGGCTTAAAGACGCCCTATTTCTTCGAATTATCGAATTATCGAATCTTCGAATCATCGAATTTTCGAGATTTCGAATCATCGACTCGTTGACTCGTTGACCTGTTGGCTCGTTGACTTGTCTGCTTTCTTTCCGTAGGCGACTTCGGCCTCGGCGGCAATGGGCATGGGCTGGGATTCAGGGGCGGAGTAGGGCTGAGGGGCGTTGAGGCGCAGCAGGATTTTGCTCAGTTCCAAGCCCAAGTGCTGAAGCGTGCTTTTCTGGTGCTCGCCCTGCAAATCGCACTCCCAAATGGTGATTGAATACCACCCCATTTTCCTCAGTTTCTCGCAGTTAGCGGCGTCGCGCTCACGGTTGCGCGTGATTTTCGCTTGCCAAAATGTGGAATTGCTCTTGGGCAAGCGATATAGGCGGCAGTTTTCATGGCCGTGCCAAAAACACCCATTCACGTTAATCACTGTGTGGTAGCGGTGTAGCACAATGTCGGGCGTGCCGGGCAGCCTCCGCACATGCAATCGGTATCTGAAACCATGCTTCCACAGCCAACGGCGCACAATCATTTCGGGCGCAGTATCTTTACTGTGCACATGCTGCATACAGCGTCGGCGCTGCTCCGGTGTCATTCTGTCGGCCATATATGGTGCAAATATAGAAAAAATCCCTTAAATTTGTAAGAACAAACAGGCTAATTCACTTTCTATATCACAGATATTATGATGACTACTCATCCCTCTACTCCCACCGCCTCAAAGCGTATCGCCACCATTGATGTGATGCGCGCCATCATCATGCTGCTCATGCTTTTCGTCAACGATATTCCCGGCGTGGACGGTTTGCCGCACTGGCTCGGACATGCCGAAACCGAAGAAGATATGCTCGGCTTTTCCGACATCGTTTTCCCCGGTTTCCTCTTTTGCGTGGGCATGTCGATACCCTTTGCCATGCAGAGCCGACTGCGCAAAACCGCTGGCAATGTGCTCGGTGTGCTACGTCATGTGCTCGACCGCACCGTGGCGCTGGTGGTGATGGGATTGTTCACCCTCAACGCTTGCAAAACAGGGCTGTTTATGCTCTTGATGACTGTGGGCTTCTTCCTCGTGTGGCTCAACTACGACAAAGGTCCCGCGATGCTCAAAGGTGTGCCGCAAAAGGTGCTCAAGGGCTTGGGCATTGCGCTGCTGTTTGCCATTATGCTCCATTACGATGCCATTGGCAAACCCTTCCACACTGGTTGGTGGGGCATTTTGGGGCTGATTGGCTGGGCTTACTTGGTGTCGGCAGTGCTCTATCTGCTCACACGCTCACGCCTGCGCTACACCCTCTGCGCATGGGGTGCCGTGGTGTTGCTTTGCATCATCAACGCCCAAGGTGGCATCATTCCAGAGCAATACTTCAGCCGCAACATATTCTTGCCGTTCTGGCCTGGTGGCTGGACTCACCCTGCGCTGGTGATGTCGGGCATGGTGGCATCGCTGCTGCTTCACCGCATGGCCACCAGCGGCCAGCACCGCCGCATCTTCCCGGTGTTCGTGGCAATGGCTATGGTGGCAGGGCTGTGCACCCTCGTTAGCCATCATTTTTGGATTATTTCCAAAAACCTCGCCACCCCCACATGGCTTTTCATTTGCCTTGTGATACTTTTCATTGCCACCCCTTGCGTGCATTGGCTTGTGGATGAGAAAGGCAAATCGGCGTGGTTCAATGTGATAGCGCCAGCCGGTACCGCCACCCTCACTTGCTACGCACTGCCATTCTTTTGGTATGCGTTCAAGCAGATGTGGGAATTTCAGTTGCTCCCAGCCGAATGGAACCACGGACTCATCGGCGTAGCCGCCTCCATCATCTTCTCCCTCATCATCATCCAAATCACACGCCTGCTCCTCCGCCTCCACCTCCAGCTGAAAGTATAGTTTCTTTCATCACACAGATCCCACAGGGTTTTCTTTAGTGGGCGGAAAATCTCACAGATGCTCTACGGCTTTTGTGGGCGAAGGGGGCACATGGATATAGACAAAAGAAAGAAGTTAACCCCAAATCGGTCATTAGGGCTTTCACGTCCTAATGACCGATTTGGGGTTAAGGATAAGGAATGGCAAAAGTGCCGTCTTAACTCCTTAACTTCTTTAACTTCTTAACTTCCAAAATTTCAAGCCCCTATTGTCCACTTTCTTCTGTGTGTGTGAGATCTGTGTGAGGAATTGGGATTAGCGTGGGGCGAGGGAATTATTCCCATTCGATGGTTGCTGGTGGCTTTGAGGAGATGTCGTAGCAAACGCGGTTCACGCCTTTCACCTTGTTGATAATCTCGTTGCTCACCTTAGCCATAAAGTCGTAGGGGAGATGTGCCCAGTCGGCAGTCATCGCGTCGGTTGAAGTCACCGCACGCAGTGCCACAGGGTGTTCGTAGGTGCGTTCGTCGCCCATCACGCCCACCGAGCGCACAGTGCTCAGCAGCACAGTGCCGGCTTGCCAAATCTTATCGTAGAGGCGTTCGCCGTCTTCGCAGATGTATTCCTGCATGTGGCGGATATAGATGTCGTCGGCATCTTGCAGAATTTGCACCTTCTCACGGGTGATGTCGCCCAAAATGCGCACTGCCAAGCCTGGCCCTGGGAATGGGTGACGCTTAATCAGGCGGTCGGGCATTTCAAGTTGACGGCCCACACGGCGCACCTCGTCCTTAAAGAGCCACTTCAGCGGCTCGCACAGTTGCAAGTGCATTTCTTCAGGCAGACCGCCCACATTGTGGTGGCTCTTGATCACCTTGCCGGTGATGTTCAGGCTCTCGATGCGGTCGGGATAAATGGTGCCTTGCGCCAACCATTTAGCGTCGGTAATCTTCTTCGCCTCGGCGTTGAACACCTCCACAAAGTCGCGGCCGATGATTTTACGCTTCTGTTCAGGATCGGTCACACCTTCAAGGTCGGCAAAGAATTTCTCGCTGGCATCAACGCCAATCACATTCAGTCCCAGTCCCTCATAGTCGTGGAGCACCTGTTGGAACTCGTTTTTGCGGAGCATACCGTGATCCACGAAAATACAGGTCAGGTTTTTGCCGATAGCTTTGTTGAGCAATACGCCCAGCACGCTCGAATCCACACCGCCCGACAGACCGAGAATCACACGGTCGTTGCCCAGTTGCGCTCTCAGTTCAGCGATGGTAGTGTCAACAAACGACGCTGCGCTCCACTCTTGGCGGCTGCCGCAAATGTCGACCACGAAATTGCGGAGCAACTGAGTGCCCTGCAAACTGTGGAACACTTCAGGGTGGAACTGCACAGCCCACACAGGGTTGGTGGTGCTGGCGTAGGCGGCATATTTCACATTAGCGGTCGAGGCAATCACCTTGCAGTCGGCAGGAATAGCCGTGATGGTGTCGCCGTGGCTCATCCACACCTGCGAATTTGGCTCAAAGCCCTTCAACAGAGGATCTGAGGCATCAAATTCTTCAAGATGGGCACGACCGTACTCGCGAGAGTCGGCTTTCTCCACCTTGCCACCGCCACAGTGGGATATGTACTGCGCCCCGTAGCAGATGCCAAGCACAGGCACCTTGCCAACGAACTGGCTCAAATCCACCTTAAAGGCTTCAGGGTCGTGAACAGAATAGGGCGAACCGGAAAGAATCACACCTATCACCGACTCATCGCCAACAGGGAACTTGTTGTAGGGCAAAATTTCGCAAAAGGTGTCGAGTTCGCGCACGCGACGACCAATCAACTGAGTGGTCTGCGAGCCGAAATCCAAGATGATAATTTTTTGCTGCATGAATTTTGACTGTTGGAGTTATAATTAAATTTCACCACAAAGTTACCACATTGCCCCCAATTATAAAACCCCTCCCCCCAAATTTTTTCCCCCGAATATTAAGAGACGCACTATTCTCTCTGCTTGAATTTAGGGAAAATGAGGGGAAGCAGATTGTGGGGAATAAGGGTGGCAGGATTGGGGACGGACGTTTGCTGTGAAGAAGCACTATCGCACGCGCTATGTGGGGAAGCGGGGGAGGTTTCTTGGGTGGCGTGCTGGGCAACTTGGGCGTAGAGGGCTTGGGTGAGCATTTCGGAGGTGGTGCCTTCTGGAAATACGTGAGGATAAGGCTCCATGCTTTCGCCATGGGCTGGGAGTATGCCGAGTTGGCGTGTGGAGGTATTGTAAACGAGGGTGCCTCGACGCATTATTGGCGATTCGGAGTCGATGTCGTAGTCATAAACTTGAAGCGACGCACTGGGTTTCGCCATAAGTTGAGACAGGCTGCAATGCTGCTTGATGAGTGATTCATAATAATGTGGGCAAGCGAAAGAGAAACGGTGGGCTTTGAAGATTTCGGGGTGCTGGAACACTTCTTTGAATGGAGAATTGGCGTGGATGTATGGCGTGGCAAGGGTAGGTATGCCAGTGGCGGCTACCATTTCTTTTAGTGCTTTGATGATTGGAGAGGTTGGCGTCTCTGAAGTGTCTTCCGCTGGGGTGGTTTGAGGAGAAGGAGCACTTGAAACACTTGAAACACCTGAAACACCCGAAACACCTGAAACACTTTCTGTGGTGGAATTTGAATTTGCTTCGGTGGAAGATTTCATGCGCTCGATGCGTGCGGCTTGGCGTGAAATGGTGCGAAACACGAATGATGGGGATATGCTGAGTTGAGTGGCTATTTGACGAAGGGATAGCCCTTGAATGTGGAGTTGAAGAATTTGGGTGAGGATTTCGCTGTCGGGATAAAGATGTGAGGGCGTGATGAGTTGGGCTTCGATGCCGAAGTTGTCGATGATTTGGAATGCGAGTTCCATGCCTGGGCGTTTGTTTAGGTGCAGTCGCATCACATGGTCTTCATCATAGGTGATGGCTGTTGCTCGTGCCTTGAACTGGCGGATATAATGGGTGGGAACGAGGGTTTCGTCGTCGGTGGCAGGAAGTTCGTTGGTGACTTTTCCGAGCGCAAAAATGGAATCGAAAGCGAAGGAAAATTCACGCGAGCCAGCAAGATGGGTGATGGAAAGCGGCGTGTCGGGGCGATGATAACGAGTGTGTGCGAGCACAAGAATTGCCACATGCCAATTTTGTGCCAAGTGGCGAAGTTGGTGAAGAATGCTTTGCGAACGCTCGGAAAACTTGGCAGGGAGAATGTGAGAGATGTCGTCGATAATAACAACAGGTGTGCGGTGGACGAGGATTGCGTCTTGAATTGCTTGAAATTTTTGCTCGATAGTGTAAGAGGCTGAGTGGGCTGTGTCGAAGCGGAGCCCAACATAGCGGATATTTCCGTAGTTGCCAACGAATGTTTCTTCTTTGGAGGTGTAGCGTGAGTGGAAATGTATGTCGGGGTTTTCAAAATCGACATAGAGCACTTGATGCCCCATGGCGACTGCCTCGTTGGCGATTTGATTGGCAAGCAGTGATTTGCCAATGTTTGGATCGCCGAAAAGACAAGCGATTTCGCCTTCGTTCCACAAACCATGCCACAATGTGGAAGGGGCAGGAATGCCATCAACCCACGCATCGCGCATCAATGGCATAAGAAGGGAATTTTCGGCGATGCGCTCGATTTCCTTTTCGTTGGTGTGAGTTTCGGCGATATATTCGCTGTGTGAATTTTCGGCGTATAGCCTACGGCGACGAGATGTTTCGGTTTCGCAGGCGGAATTGAAAAGCATTGTGTTTGTGAACATGGCTGATTTGGCTTTTTTGGAAGCAAAGATAGTGTGTGGTGGGGCGTGGGGCAATGACAAAATGGTGTGGGGATTTATGGGGCTTGGTAGAGGTGATGGTAAGGCGCTGTAGCGCACTATTGGTGCTTGGCTTGGGAGAGGATGAGGGGCTTTGGGTGGGGATTTTTTTGGGGCGATAGCTTTTTTGGGAGCACTCGGAGCAGCTCGGAGCACTCGGATTTTTTGAGGGTGGGGATTTTGGGGAGCACTCGGAGCAGCTCGGAGCACTCGGATTTTTTGAGGGGTGGGGATTTTTGGGGATTATTTTTGATTGGTTCTGTAGGATTTTCGGGCTTGAGACATTTGTTCTCTGATGCCGCCTTGTTGTAAGAAATCTTGTTTTTGGCGGTTGATGAGTTTTTTGAGTAGGGTGTCGGCTTGGTGGATGAGGATGATGGCGATATTTGCTACCGTTTCGTCGCTTCTGATTTTTACGGCTTCGCGGTAGTAGGCGCTGTCGCGGTTGGTGGCGCAGATTTTTCGGGTGATGAGGGCTTTTTCGCTTTCCTTATCCCAAATCTCTAAATCTCGCACTCGCAGGTAGTCTTCGTAGTCGAGCAATAGTTCTTGTAGACTGGCTTTTGCCACATTGGTGAGCTTGATTTCGGTCTCTTTCGATGTGGTGCCTGCACTGCTGCCTTCAGCTATATTTTGCTTTCCACTTCGGGCTGCTTGTATCATTTGGTCGATGGTGCGGTCGCCTCTTTGCAAGAAGCGCTGCGTGAACACATAGGTGATATCGTAGATGATTTCACTTATCTGATAGACTATCAAATTGCGGTAATAGCCCTTATGCGGAATGAATTCTGACATACTTAATTATTAAATGGTTGGGGATGATAAAGGTAGGGAAAATCTTGGGGATTAGGAGATTTTTGGGGGATTTTTTTGATTTTTTTGCTTTTGTGGATTTTTTTGTGGGGGATTTTGGGAGCAGCTCGGAGCACTCGGAGCAACTCGGAGCACTCGGATTTTGGAGGAGATGGTGGGGACTGGGGTTTGGTGGGGGCTGGCGTTAGCCAGCTTCTCTGAGTGCTCTGAGTGCTCTGAGTGCTCGGATGATAAGAAAGTGTGGGGGTGGGGGTGGGGATTTTTTGTTGGTGGTTTTGGTTTTTTTTGTAAATTTGCAGAAATGTATGGTTTTTTTTGGAAGAAATTATTGAGATTTTTTTAATTATATGATTATGATGAAGAAAATTACTATGGCGGCGGCTTTGGCTGTTGCGGCTTTGGCTGTCGACGCTCAGGCTCCTGCCGCTGCGCAGGGTGCTGTGCATGGTGTGAATAAGGCTGACATGGATATGAGTGTGCGTCCGGGCGACGACTTCTATCAGTATGCCGGCGGTGGCTGGTTGAAGGCTAATCCTATGAAGCCTGAATACTCAAGCTACGGTGTGTTTAACGATTTGGCTGAAACTAACCGTAAGCAAATCCGTGAACTTTTTGAGAATCTCTCGAAGGAAAAGCACGCTTTCGGCTCTGTTGGGCAGAAGGTGGCTGACCTCTACAATATGGCTATGGATAGCGTTCGCCTGAACAAAGAGGGTGCCGCTCCATTGCAAAAGGACCTCGACAAGGTGAAGGCTTTCAGCAAGAAGGCTGATTTCACTGCGTTTATCGCTGACCAGCACTTGTATAAGGGCAATCCTTTCTTCGGTATCGGCGTGGACACCGACTTGAAGAACAGCGATTTGAATGTGATGTGGCTGAGCGCTGGCACATCTGGTCTGCCCGACCGCGACTACTATTTGAACACCGACGCCGACAGCAAGAAGAAGCAAGAGGCTTACCGTGCGTATCTCTCTAAGATTTTCCAACTGAGCGGCTACAAGAAGAAAGAGGCTGAAAAGGCCGCTAAGGTGATCTACAATATTGAATATCAGTTTGCTGAGGCTAAGATGAGCCGTGCTGAAGCTCGCGACTACAATAAGCTCTACAACATCTACACCATCGATATGCTCCAAAAGGACTATCCTGCTATTCAGTGGGCTAAATACTTTGAACTGATGGGCGTGAAGGATGTGAAGCAAGTGATTCTGACCGAGCCTAAGGTGATGGCTGTGGCTCAGAAGTTGATGAGCACCCTCTCCGAACAAGACATTAAATATTATGTGGCAGGCTTGATTATCAAGAGCAGCACCAGCGTGCTGAGCGACGACTTCGTGAACGCTAACTTCGACTTCTACGGCCGTTTGCTCAACGGTCAGAAGGAGCAGAAGGCTCGCTGGAAACGCGCACTCGGCTTCCCTAACAGTTTGCTCGGTGAGGCAGTGGGTGAACTCTATGTGAGCAAATACTTTGCCGGCGAAAGCAAGGCGAAGATGCTGAAACTGATTGACAACTTGCGCAAGGCTCTCGCTACCCGTATCGCCAACCTCGCTTGGATGAACGACACCACCAAAATCAACGCTTTGGTGAAGCTCAACTCATTCACCGTGAAGGTGGGCTATCCTGACAAGTGGCGCGACTACAGCAAACTGACTATCGACCCAGCCAAGTCGCTTTACGACAACGTGGCTGCCGCTACCTATGTGGAAACTCTCCGCAATCTTGAGAAATTCGGCAAGCCAGTGGATAAGAGCGAATGGGGCATGACTCCACAAACCGTGAACGCTTACTACAACCCAACCACCAACGAAATCTGCTTCCCAGCAGCCATTCTGCAAGCACCTTTCTTTGATGTGAATGCCGACGACGCTACCAACTATGGTGCTATCGGTGTGGTGATTGGCCACGAAATGACTCACGGATTCGACGACCAAGGCCGTAACTTCAACGCCGATGGCAATATGGTGGACTGGTGGACAGCCGGCGACAGCAAACGCTTCACCGCAGCCGCTGAAAAACTCGCCGCTCAATTCGACCAAATCACCGTGGTGGGCGACTTGAAGGCTAACGGTCACCTCACCCTTGGCGAGAACATTGCCGACCAAGGCGGTTTGCGTATCTCTTACGATGCGTTCAAGACCACTCAACAATTCCAAGAAGGTAAGGAAATTGACGGTTTCACCCCAGCGCAACGCTTCTATTTGAGCTACGGCCGCATCTGGGCTGAACACATGACTGAAGAAGCCATCTATCAGCAAACCAAGAGCGACCCACACTCAATCGGCCGCAACCGTGTGAACGCCACTTTGCGCAACATCGACACCTGGTACGACGCATTCGGTGTGAAGGAAGGCGACAAGATGTGGCTTGCTCCTGCCGAGCGTGCTATCGTTTGGTAATAATGACATTTAATAATCAGAAATTATGATGGTGGACGCGCTAATTTGTGCGTCCCCCTTTTTAAATATGAAAAGCAGTTTTTATTTTATAGCAGCCGCTATGGCGGCACTCACCATCGGTGGAAATGGCTGTGGCAAGAGCGCGGAGGACAAGGCGGCTCAGGCAAAACAAGACTCTATCGACTCGGTGAAGCGTGCCGACTCGGTGTATGAGGTGCAAACGCAGCACATGCTCGACCTCGACACCTTTATGGATAAGCGTGCCGACAGCATTAGAAATCCGCACAAATTCGTTCCGGAAGTGGATATCGAGAAAGATGCCGAGCCATTTGTGCAGCGTGTGATGAACGAATATGTGCGCGCACTCAATCGTGGTGCGAATGTGAGCCGACGAATTGGCGGCGATGTGACCAATAAGGTGCTGAGCCAACTCACAGCCATGAACGGCGGACCCTCGGAAGCCACCGATGCCGACGGCAACCGTATTCGCTACGAGGTGAAGGACGTGAAGCCAGCAGGTGCCGACCACTGGTTTGAGGTGAGTTGGAAGCGTGGCGACAAATCATTCACCGCCAAAGTGCGTGTGGCAATGAACGGCCCCAAGAAGCTCCGCATCGAGGAAATGAAGTGAGCGCCTTGATGGCGAGTGGGCATTGAAACATGCCTGCTTGATGGCGTGGGCATTGAAACATGCCGAAGGCATGTCCCTACGTTAGGTTCAGTGGATAAATACTGGGGGCACCGAAACAAAAAACATAAAAACCACTCGCCTTCGGCGAAAAAGCAAATCCGGTAGGGACGTGATACTTCACGTCCGCCCTTAATTGTGATACTGTATTGAATATCAGTTATTTGTCGCGGACGCGAAGTATCGCGTCCCTACCATGCAAAAATTATGCGAAAATAAAAACCGGTGCATCAGGCTTTTGCTGATGCACCGGTTTTGTGTATGGAATAATTGCCTTGTGGGCTATTATGGTTTTGCTTCGTAGTAGGGGATGCCTACGAGCTTGATGTCGAACACCAAAGTGGAGTAGCCCTTAATATTGCCGTAGTCGTAGATACCGTAGCCTTGGGTGTGAGGCACCACCACGCGGCAGCTGTCGCCAATGTGCATTTTGGTGATGGCGATAGGCCAACCGTTGATCACGGTGGTGAGTTTGGTGCGGAAAATGCTGTCGCCGTACTGCGTAGTCAAGTTGAACGAAGAATCCTTAGGAGTGCCGTCGTACATGGTGAGGCGATATTTCACATCGACCGTAGAGGAGTAGAGCGGCGAGAGATTCTCGGCGGTCTCGGCGGGGTCGTTGTACCAGTGCACCAGCACTTGGGCGTTAGCGTCCCACGGAGCCACAATCAGCTTGTAGTAGGGGTTGCCGTTAGCGTCCTTCAGTTGCATCTGCTCTTGGTAGAATTTCAGATTGGCATCGCGCCAAGTGGTGTCGATGTCGCTGTTGCTGTCCACACAAGATGTGAGCACTGCGCCGATGAGCAACGCCAGCATTATGAATAAAGGGAATTTCTTCATTTATTGATGTGTTATAAAATTGATGTTACACAAGTTTCTTCAACAAATTGTTGAGGCTACATTCACGACTGATCATAGTGTGAAGTTCGTCGATTGACACGCGCTGCTGCTCCATAGTTTCGCGGTCGCGCACGGTCACGGTGTTGTCTTCGAGCGTCTGACCATCTACGGTGATACAGTAAGGAGTGCCGATAGCGTCCATGCGGCGGTAGCGCTTACCCACAGAGTCCTTCTCGTCGTAGCGGCAAGCGAAGTCGAACTTCAGGATGTTCATGATTTCGTGAGCCTTTTCTGGCAGACCGTCCTTCTTCACCAATGGGAGGATAGCGCACTTAACAGGAGCCAAAGCCTTAGGCAAGTGGAGCACTACGCGGGTGTCGCCACCTTCAAGCTGCTGCTCGTCGTAGCTTGAGCAAAGCACAGAAAGGAACATACGGTCAACGCCGATAGAGGTTTCGATCACATAAGGAGTGTAACTCTTGTTGAGTTCAGGGTCGAAGTATTGGATTTTCTTCTTAGAGAACTTCTCGTGCTGGCTCAAGTCGAAGTCGGTGCGGCTGTGAATACCTTCCACCTCCTTAAAGCCGAATGGCATCTGGAATTCGATGTCGGTAGCGGCGTTGGCGTAGTGAGCAAGTTTCTCGTGGTCGTGGAAGCGATACTTCTCGTCGCCCATGCCCAGAGCCTTGTGCCACTTCAGGCGCGCTTCCTTCCACTTCTTGAACCATTCGAGTTCATCGCCAGGACGCACGAAGAATTGCATTTCCATCTGCTCAAATTCACGCATACGGAAAATGAACTGGCGAGCCACAATCTCGTTGCGGAAAGCCTTACCGATTTGAGCGATACCAAAAGGAATACGCATACGGCCAGTCTTTTGCACGTTGAGGAAGTTGACAAAGATACCTTGCGCAGTTTCGGGGCGGAGGTAAACGTCCATAGTGGAATCGGCGCTTGAGCCCATTTGAGTCTTGAACATGAGGTTGAACTGACGCACGTCGGTCCAGTTCTTAGTGCCAGAAATTGGGTCAACGATACCGTAGTCCTCGATGATTTGGCGAAGTTCCTTCAGGTCGTTGGCGTTCATTGCATCGCTGTAGCGCTGGTGCAATTCGTCGCGCTTGCTTTGATGCTCAAGCACGCGAGGGTTGGTTTGACGGAACATGGCTTCGTCGAAACTTTCGCCGAAACGCTTAGCAGCCTTAGCCACTTCCTTGTTGATTTTATCGTCGAATTTTGCGATTTCGTCTTCAATCAGCACATCAGCGCGGTAGCGTTTTTTCGAGTCGCGGTTGTCGATCAAAGGGTCGTTGAAAGCGTCAACGTGTCCGCTTGCCTTCCAAATAGTGGGGTGCATGAAGATAGCCGAGTCGATGCCCACAATGTTTTCGTGGAGCAGGGTCATTGCTTCCCACCAGTAGCGCTTAATGTTGTTTTTCATCTCCACACCGTTTTGACCATAGTCGTAAACAGCACCGAGGCCATCGTAGATTTCACTTGAAGGGAACACGAAACCGTACTCTTTAGCGTGTGATACAATTTTTTTGAAAACGTCTTCTTGTTTTGCCATAATGTTTTTAGAATTTGTTTTGTTGCCGGACCCGGGTAGCCGGGCTAAACAGAGTAATATGTTAGTTGTGATAACGGCACAATGCCGCTATTAACTCGCAAAGTTATAGCAAAAACCGCTAACCACCAATTTCGTGGCTCAGCTTTTGGCAGATGTTGGTAATATTTAACTTTTCGCCATAGGATTTGATGTGATTGGGTGTGGGGGTTTGGATGATTTTTATTATCTTTGTGTGACCATTCACCGAATCCGCAAAATGAGGCGGGTGGGAATTCAAGACTATTAACTAATAACTAAACAGTATTTGTAAAAAAATGAAGATTTCGGTAAAGAAAATGGCGTTGGCTATGGCTTTGACAGCCATGCCGATGATGGGTTTTGCTGGCAATAAGGGACCTGAATGGCTCAGCAAAGCGGTGGCGTATCAAATATATCCTTCAAGTTATCAAGACAGCGACGGCGACGGCATTGGCGACATTCCAGGCATCACCAGCCGCCTCGACTATATCAAGGGGCTTGGCGTGAATGTGATTTGGCTGAATCCTGTGTTTGTGTCGGGGTGGTTCGACGGTGGCTACGACATTATCGACTTCTACAAGGTGGACCCACGATTCGGCACCAACACCGACTTGGTGAAACTTATCGACGAAGCACACAAGCGCGGCATTCGCGTGCTGCTCGACCTTGTGGCTGGCCACTCCAGCGACCAGTGCCAGTGGTTCAAGGAATCGGCACAGGGCACCGACATGCGATATAGCGACTACTACATCTGGAGCAACGAAATTCCACAAAAGGAAGTGAAAATCATAGCCGAGCGCAAACTCGAAGCCGACCCAGCCGTGAGCAAACGTGGCAAATGGGTGGAAGCCGATGCTCCACGAGCAAAATATTACGAAAAGAACTATTATATGTGCCAGCCGGCACTCAACTATGGCTATGCCAACCCCGATCCAAATCACCCATGGGAGCAGTCGTGCGACGCACCCGGTCCACAGGCTGTGCGCAGAGAGTTGCGCAACATCATGGCATTCTGGATGGACAAGGGTGTGGACGGCTTTAGAGTGGACATGGCGGCATCGCTGGTGAAAGGCGACAAAGACAAGAAGGCGATAAAGGCACTTTGGGCAGAGATGCGCACTTGGATGGACGCGAAATATCCTAACCACATACTGGTGAGCGAGTGGTGCGACCCACAAGTGTCGATTCCTGCCGGCTTCAATATCGACTTTATGATACACATTGGGCAGAAATGCTATTCCACTTTGTTTTTCCCAAAAGGTACCCCATGGCAGGGCAACAACCCCAATCCTGACAAGGAATGCTACTTCGACCGTAACGGCAAGGGAAATCTGGAGAAATTCATCGATGTGTATGCCGAGAATTACGCAAAGACCAAAAACGACGGCTACATAGCCATTCCTACAGCCAACCACGACTTCCAACGCCCTAATGTGGGCAGTCGCAACACTCCGGAGCAACTGAAGGTGACAATGACCTTCTCGCTCACCATGCCAGGCGTGCCATTCATCTACTATGGCGACGAGATAGGCATGAAATATCAGATGAATTTGCCATCGAAGGAAGGCAGCCGTGAGCGCGCAGGCACACGCACCCCAATGCAGTGGACCAATGGCGCAAACGCCGGATTCTCAACCGTGAGCGATGCATCGAAACTCTATTTCCCCGTGGACACGGAAAACGGCAAACTCACCGTCGAAACACAGGAAGCCGACAAGGCGTCGATGCTCAATTATGTGCGTACCCTGCTCAAACTCCGTGCCGAAAATCCAGCACTTGGCAACGATGCCGACTGGAAGTTGCTGAACGTGAAGGACGGTCAGGTTTACCCGATGGTGTATGTGCGCAGCGCGGCAGGTCAGAAAGTGATGGTGGCACTCAACCCCACAGCCAAGAAGCAAACCATGACTGTGGAGGGCGAAGCCAAGAAGGTGCTTTCCACCACAGGCAAGGCTAATTTCAAGAAAGGAAAAGTGACATTAGGCGCATTCTCCACACTGATTGTGGAATTGCAATAACTGAGAATAACAGCAAAACAGCGATATAGATTTGAGAAAAACGATAAGATATACCGTTTTGACACTGGCGATGATTGCCCTTGTAGTGGTCGGCCAGGTGGGGGTGGGGTGTAGCTCTGTCCGAAAAGGCAAGCCGTCGGTGGTGGTGAGCATTCAGCCGCAGCACTATCTGCTTGAGGCCATTGCTGGCTCGAAGGTGAATGTGGTGTGCCTGCTCGACGACGAGAGCAACCCCGAAACCTACGAGCCTGGCATGAACATGATGATGGCGATAGAGCGCAGCGATGCCTACTTCACGATGGGTACCATCGGCTACGAACTTGCCATACTCACAAAGGTGAGAAGCAACAACCCCAACTTGCCCATTATCAACACCTCGAAAGGCGTGAACTTCATCGACGGTCACGATGCCGACGAGGGCGATGTGGATCCGCATGTGTGGGTGTCGGTGTGCAATGCGAAAATCATTGCCGCCAACATGTATGCCGAGTTGGTGGAGCTTTACCCGAAGTGGAAGAAATACTTCACCAAGCGATACAATGCACTGCAAGCGCGGCTTGGCCAGATGGACATGGAGTTTGCTGCCCGACTGAAATCGGTGCCCGACAGCGCATTTTTAGTGTGGCACCCCACGTTGAGCTATTTTGCGCGCGACTACGATTTGCGCCAAGTGTCGCTCGACAATGGCAAAGAGCCCACCGTGGGTGATTTGCGTGCGCGCATCGACATGGCACGCAAAAGCGGCGCGGAGGTGCTGTTTCTCCAACCTCAAATCGACAGTCGCCAAGCCAGCGAACTGCTCAAAGGACTTGATGTGAAGAAAGTGACCATCAATCCCATGAGCAAGCATCTTGACGAAGAATTGACAAAAATAGTGGACGCGTTGGCTCCACCAGTAAAGCAAAAGTAGGGCATACACTCTCTATGGAAAAATCCTGTATCATATCGATAAACGACGTGTGGCACACATTTGGTGAGAAAATGGTGCTGCAAGATGTGAATCTCACCGTGAACGAAGGCGATTTCGTGGCAATCACTGGACCGAACGGTGGCGGAAAAACCACCATTCTCCGCCTGATATTGCATCTGCTCAAACCCACTAAGGGCAGCGTGCTCTACTTTGAGGGCGACAAACAGGTGGAAAGGCTGAAATTCGGCTATCTGCCCCAGAAAAACGCCATCGACAGTCAATTTCCCATCACCGTGGAAGAAGTGATAGCATCGGGGCTGATGACCAGCCCATTTCGCCGCACCACGGCAGAGGATAGGCAACTGGTGGACGACACCATCAAACTGGTGCGGCTCGACGAGGTGCGCAGCCACGCCATCGGCAAACTTTCGGGCGGTCAGCTCCAGCGCGCATTGCTTGGACGCGCCATCATCTCTAAACCCTCAGTGCTGGTGCTTGACGAGCCATTGAGCTACATCGACAAGCAATTTGAGGCGCACCTCTATCAAATAGTGGAAACGCTCGCAGCCACCACCACCATCATACTGGTGAGCCACGAAATGAGTGTGATTTCAGGCATGGCAAACCGCCATATCATAGTGGCAGGAGGTAAAATCCACGAGTGTGTGGCGCACCACCATTTCGTGAAATCGGAGTGCGAGTAAACCCAAATCGGTCATTAGGCCGTGTAAGGATTTTATAGATTACTTTTTGCGTTCTTTCGGCTTTTATAAGATGCCTTTCGCTTGTTTTTAATTCGTAATAGCTCGCT